>Ga0105160_1000553_pt1 | contig 17190 bp, 11 predicted proteins | sample GXS110809BmetaG_FD_89591 | JGI IMG/M metagenome (GOLD analysis project Ga0105160, IMG submission 89591) | Hot spring microbial communities from Gongxiaoshe hot spring, China to study Microbial Dark Matter (Phase II) - GXS 110809B | ecosystem: Environmental > Aquatic > Thermal springs > Hot... | reverse complement strand
GTCATAGACCCGGGGATGTATACTGAGGGAGAGCGCCGAGCGTTTCAAGCCCTATTAGAAGCGGAAAAAGCGCGTTTATCGGCTATTTATCTCACGCATGCCCATATTGATCATGTGTTGGGGGTGCGCTGGGTAGCGACTACATTTGATGTACCGGTCTATTATCATGCAGACGAAGAGGTTGTTTATCAGCACGCCGCTGAATGGGCGACCCTCATGGGACTGATTTATGAACCTGGACCCGCCGCCGATAAATACTTGGAAGCGGGTGAGATTCTCTATCTTGACGGAGAAGCGGTAGAGGTGCTTTATGTACCAGGACATTCGCCAGGGCATGTGGCCTTTTACTTTCCTGAGAGTCAGCGCCTTATCTCAGGAGATGTACTTTTTCGGGGAAGTATTGGCAACTACGAGCTTCCTCTGGCAGACTATCACACGCTCATGGACTCCCTTTGGCAGAAAGTCTTGAGGCTCCCAGAGAGCACCGAAGTATGGCCGGGGCATGGCGAACCTACTTCTGTGGGATACGAGCTACAGACAAACCCCTTCCTTCGGCGTATATGAAGTATCAAGTGGAGCGAGGAGAACATGCGGTGATTTTTCGCCCGTTGGAGGCTCGGATGAATGCGGCGATTACACCTGAGCTTAAGTCAGAGCTTACGGTGCTTGCTCACAGTTCTACGGAGGGGGTGATCATAGACTTGAGCGCAGTGGAGGCGCTGGACAGTTCTGTGCTCAGTGCTTTATTACTTTTGCGGCGGCTGCTGGAGGCTGCGGGGCGCCCGCTGGTTGTTGTAGCGCCCTCCGCAGCTGTGCGGTCTGTTTTTTCTCTATCCAAACTGGACGAAATCTTCACAATTATGACGACCATAGAAGATGCCCTGAAGTACATGCAACAGCAAGCCGTGCTGCTTGCCAAGAAATCGGAAGAAGAAGAAGACGAAGAAGAAGAGTGGGAAGAGGAAGAAGAGGATTGGGAGGAAGAAGACTGGGACGAAGAAGAGGACTGGGACGAAGAAGATTGGGATGATGAAGAGGATTGGGACGAGGAAGACTGGGATGAGGAGGATTGGGACGAGGAAGAGGAGGACTGGGAAGAAGAGGAAGACGAGGAGGAGGACTGAGTTCTAATGCTTTCAGTACGGGTACTGGGCAGCAGTAGTGCCATGCCCCTGCACGGGCGGCACCACTCTGCCCAGTGGCTCCAGTATGAAAACCTCTACTTTCTATTAGACTGCGGGGAGGCTACCCAGCATCAGCTCCTGCGGTATCGTCTCCCCTTCCCTAAACTAAATGCCATTTTCATTACGCACCTACACGCAGATCATGTAGGGGGCTTAGCGGGACTTCTGACCACCCTGCACATGCAAGGGCGCCAAAAGCCCCTATACCTTTTTGGTCCGGTGGGGCTGCGCGCCTTCTTGGAGGGGCAACTGCTCGGAACTTTTTCAGCGCTGCGCTATCCTCTATACATTCAGGAGATGCTCCTTCGCCGTGAGAAGGTCCTTCTCTGGGAAGATAACCGTATAGAAGCCTGGGGCTTTCCCCTCCAGCATGGGGTGCCTACGAATGGATACCTTTTTGTAGAGAAGCCTAAGCCCCGTCGCTTGGATCCTGCGCGCTTTGCCGAGAGCGGCCTCCCCAACAAGTTACTTCCCCTCCTCAAGCAGCAAGGAGAAATTGTGCATGAGGGGCGCCGCATTACATGGGACTCCGTATCCTTGCCGCCGCCTCCCCCACGGAGTTATGCGTATTGCACCGATACAACTTTTACGACGGAGATAGCAGACTTTGTTTCAGGGGTTACGGTATTGTATCATGAGGCTACCTTCCTTTCTGAACATCAAGATAGAGCTAAACAAACTTTCCATAGCACTGCTCGTGAGGCTGCCCTCATAGCTGAAGCCAGCCATGCGCAGCGCCTCTATATTGGGCATTTTTCTACTCGCTACAAGGATCTCCTCCCTCTTCTCGAGGAAGCGCGACAGTACTTTGCAGAGACTTATCTCGTGGAAGAGGGACAAACGCTTGCTTTCCCTTGAGCGATAAGGCACAGCGTCTATTTATCATTCTCTCCGCTTTCTTTCTGGCAAATGCTCTCATTGCTGAGTTTATCGGTGTGAAGATATTCTCTTTGGAGCGTGCCCTTGGAAGCGAACCCACCTCATTTTACCTTTTTGGAGAAGGCCCGCTGTCGCTATCGTTGTCGGCTGGGGTACTTTTGTGGCCTTGGGTTTTCATCGCCACCGACATTATCAACGAATACTTCGGGCTGCGGGCGGTACGGTTTCTCTCTTGGCTGGCGGTGGGAGTGATTGGGTATGCGTTCTTGATGGTGGGCATCGCTATTTTGCTGCCACCAGCGGATTTTTGGATATGGCGCTCTACCCCTACGGGTCGCTTGTACATGCCAGAAGCCTTCAATGCCATATTTGGACAAAGCCTTTGGATAGTGGTGGGGTCGTTGACAGCATTTTTGATAGGACAGCTTGTAGATGTGATTAGCTTTCACTGGCTGCGACGCTTGACGAGCGGACGTTGGCTGGCTGTACGGGCGACAGGCTCTACGCTCATATCTCAACTCGTGGATAGCTTTGTCGTATTGTATATTGCCTTCTACTGGGGGGCGGGCTGGAGCTTCTCCCAAGTCACCGTGATTGCCTTGCTCAACTATGCCTACAAAGGCAGCGTAGCCCTCTTGCTTACGCCGCTATTGTACGGGGTACACTGGATAATAGACCGGTACCTTGGCGTCGAACAGGCGCACTACATGATAGAGCGTGCTGCGGCTGAGAGTGCGGCTTGGGGGCGGCTTTGGGGGAGGAGTAGGATATAAGCATCCTATTTGCTTTTCTATTGGCAGCCTTGGGGGAAGAACAAAGTAGTGGTATTACCTTTGAGCGATGCTGGAGGAGTTTTTGCAGTACATGGCTGGCGTCAAACGGGCAAGCCCCCATACCCTCGCCGCCTACCGGCGCGACCTTGAGCAGTGGAGGGATTTTTGTCAGCGTTGGCATGGCTTTGACCCTCTGGAGAGTCCAGAAGCTTGGCGGAAAACTACTCCTGCCCAACTGCGCGCATGGCTTAGCTTATATGCTCGTCCGACCACCCGCGCTCGCAAAGTGGCTGCCATTCGTCGCCTAAACCGATACCTTCGCCAAGTGCGCGGCATGGAAGGATTGAGTTTCCAACCCCGCAGCCCTAAGCGTCCCTCTAACCTTCCCAAAGCCCTTCCTGAGACGCAGCTCCTTGCGCTCTTAGATGCCCTGCCGCAGGATACGGATGATTTTTCTACCCTGCGAGATAAGCTTCTTATAGAACTTCTATATGGTTGTGGGCTGCGCCGCAGTGAAGCTACTGCCCTGCGTCTCTCTCAGGTCCATGGCGACACGCTTCACATACTGGGCAAAGGCAATAAATGGCGCATCCTCCCCCTATATCCGCGGCTTCAGGCGCTATTGGAAGCTTATATTGCTGTGCGGAGGGCGCTTGCTCCTCAGCATGATTTTCTCTTCTGCACCAAAAAGGGTACGCCTCTCTATCCCGAAGCGGTCTATCGCATAGTGCGGCGTTGGTTGGGGACGCATCCCCATGCGCTGCGGCATAGCTTCGCCACGCACCTGCTGCGTCGCGGCGCTAATGTCCAAGCCGTTCGCGACCTCTTAGGGCATGAGAGCCTCGCCACTACCCAGAAATACCTTGCCCTTTCCCCTTCTGAGCTCAAAGCCGCCTACAAAAAGTTCCATCCCCGAGCCTGATGCGCTGGCTGTATGTGCTCAAGCTTGCTTTGCGGGTATTAGCGCTGCGTCAGGTCGTGGCCTCGCCGCTCCTTACGCTATGGCGCATTCTGCAAGGTAAAGACATTCACCGCCTTCGTCTTGAGGACGGACGCCTCATAGAGCGACACATCACTCCACCCAATCTATATGGTTTCCTCCTGTTGCGCCGGCATGGTTTGCGTCTTGCTGCTCAGCAGCCTGCAGAACCTGACCAGCTTTTATGGCAGCTTTCGGAAGAAGGTACCTTTCTCACGCGGCTCTCTGTCGGGATGGATCTTATGACGCTGTATGAACTTTTTGGGCGAAAGGATTACGGCGAGGACTTCACTGGCAAAGTCGTCTTGGATGTCGGGGCTTATAATGGGGATTCGGCGGTGTATTTTGCCTTGCAGGGCGCTAAGCGAGTGATTGCGCTGGAGCCATATCCCCCTAACTATGCCCTTGCTGTGGATAACCTACGCCGCATGGGCCTCACTGAGCGCGTGGAGCTATTGCCCATGGCTTTGGGGGCAGAAAGCGGACGGCTGCGCTTCCACATCGCACCAGCCTCCCCTGATGCGAACTCCCTCGCCCCTCCTGATTCACCTCTACAAAAGTTTATCCGCTACGAAGGCGAAGTAGAGGTAGAAGTGCGTACCCTCCCCGCTCTCTTAGATGAGCTTGGACTGCCGGAGGTAGATTTTCTCAAGCTGGACTGCGAAGGCTGCGAGTTTGCGGTGATAGAAAACCTGCCAGTGGAGGTGCTGCGGCGCGTGCGCCTTTGGCATATTGAGTATCACGCAGTCCCTGCGCCCTTGATTCAGAAGCTTCGGACGGCTGGTTTTGCGGTTCAACGCTTACGAGACCGGGGAGGCATCTTAGGGTATTTGGTGGCGCAGCGGGTATAAAGGATTTGTATTACCTTTGTGAAGCGCGGGAGTAGCTCAGCTGGTAGAGCGTCAGCTTCCCAAGCTGAAGGTCGCGGGTTCGAAACCCGTCTCCCGCTCAAACGAATGGTCCTGACCTGTGGTTTTGTTTACCATGCATCTGCACAGGCGGCATAGCTTACTTTGCCCACTGTTGCTTGTCCCTTACCTTTTTGCGCAGCCCTTAGAGGTTACTTACAAGGTTGAGGTCTCTACGGTCGCCGGCAGCGGACGCGTCGGCTATAAGGGGGGGCCTGCCTTAGAAGCCGCTCTCAATCGCCCCAACGGCATCGTCGTCGACAGAGCCGGCAATATCTACTTCTCAGACGACGACAATCACTGTGTGCGGAAGGTCACCCCAGATGGACGGGTCGTGCTGGTAGCCGGGCGGCCCGGCACCGCGGGCTTTGAGGATGGCGACCGTGAAGAAGCCCTCTTCAATAGCCCTCATGGTCTTACCTTGGACCCGGCAGGCAACTTATACGTCTGCGACTACCTCAATAACGCCATCCGCAAAATCTCCCCTTCCGGCGAAGTCTCTACTTTTCTCGGCGGACGCGGGGGCGGCTTCAAGGATGGCGGACCAGACGAAGCCAAACTCCTTTTCCCTATCGCCATCGTACGAGACAGTAAGGGCAACCTTTGGGTATTAGAGTCTGGCAATCATGCTCTACGGAAAATCACCCCGCAGCGTCGGATCATTACGGTGGTGGGGACGGGCTTCCCGGGGTATCGCGATGGCGCCGGCAAACAAGCCCAACTCAGTTCCCCTGTGGGGCTGGCGATTGACAAATACGACAACCTCTATATTGTAGATGCGGGAAATCGGTGCATTCGCAAAGTCACGCCAGATGGGCAGGTGAGTACGTTTGTGGAACTGACTTTCCGAGGATGGACAATACGCGGGGAGTTAGCTGGGGGATTGAGTTTTGCTACTTCGGCGGGGGGACACGGCGGCGGAGTAGCTGTAGATGCCGATGGCAACCTCTACATCGCCGATGGGGGGCGCCATATCATTTATCAAATCAACCCTGCCGAAAAAACCGTAGAAATCCTCGCTGGTACTGGGCGTCCGGGCTGGATAGACGGCAACGGCAAGTTTGCTCGGTTTCATGAGCCTGTGGAGATTTGCCTCGGTGAAAAACCCAATACCTTCTATGTATGCGACTATCGCAACGCAGCGATTCGTCGGATCACGATAGAAAAGCTTGAGAAGTATCGTCGTCCGCAGCCTGCCGATACCCCGAAAGTCGTATCGCCTACCCTGATTGTACGAGTGCTGGATGCTGTCAGTGGCAAGCCCATCACGGGCGCCCAAATACAAGCTACCCCCACACAGAAGGGCTTCCCGCTAATAACTTCACCGCAGGGGGAGGCTCGCGCAGAAGTGGCTCCCGGCAGCTACACTCTCACTTTATCTATCCAGAAGGAGGGGTACAAGCCCCAGCAAACGCCAGTCAAAGTAGAAGGCACGACCATACAGGTAGAAGTCCGGCTTACGCCAGAGCCGCCTGCACCGCAGCCGTTTTTTATACGGGTAGTGGATGAAAACACGCTGGCACCGGTGGCAGAGGCTCAAGTGCGCTTGCTTTCACAAGGACAGCTCCTTCAAGCTGGAACTACTTCGTCCGCCGGCGAATATCGTCCCACCGTCAGCGGCACCCTGCGAGTAGAAGTAGAGAAGTCAGGGTACTTTCCCCATAGCGAAACGATCACTCCACGCGCGGGCGACTCGCTTATCATCAAGCTCAAGCCTGCCGTTATCGGTGCCGTGCTCAGAGAGACGCGGATTCTCTTCAAGCCCAATAGCCCCCAGCTCGAACCAAGCTCTTATGCCGTGCTGGACGAGATCGCTGAGTTTCTCCGCAAAAATCCCCGAGTAAAGCTACGCATCCATGGGCATACGGATATTGGCGACCCGGATCCACGCTATAATCAGCGCTTGTCCGAAGAGCGAGCCATCAACGTGCGCCAGTACCTCATCCGAAAAGGGATCTCTCCCGACCGATTAGAAGCCATCGGACACGGCAATACCAAACCCATCGCTGATAATAAGACACCGGAGGGACGCGCACAGAACCGACGGGTAGAGTTTGAGGTTATCTCTAACTGATGCGTCCAACTACCGCTGCACTCATCCCTATCTTTCTCCAAAAAGGCTCAAAAAAATGGCGCTTGGGGCAGCTTTTGGAAAAGGTGCGCCCTCTGATGGACGAATCAATCCTGCTTATAGAACTGGAAACGCTGGTAGAAGAAGGCTGGCTTCAAAAAGACCATAAAGGTCGCTATGCCCTCAATCTTCTCGGGCGCAGTTTTATTGCAGAGATACAGACTCGGTACGAGGAAGCGTATGTGATGATAGAACCGCTCGGGCAGCGGGTCGTTTTGGGGGACTTTCGCAAGCTCAAAGTCCTCCCCGGCGAGAAAGTAGAAGTAGAAGTGCATGCTATTTATCCGGAGCAGATACTGGGGCGGATTCTTCGGCGGGTAGCGCCTTCTGTACGCACCTTTGTGGGAATAGTGGAAGAGGGACGCAATCGGCGCCTTTATGTCACACCGCAGCAGCCCCCGCTGAGCATAGACTTCCAACTCCCCAAAGATACCCCTGCTTCCCTCATCGGACAAAAAGTAGCCGTACGCTTCCTCTCCTGGGGACTCAAATATCCTATCGGCGAAGTCGTCCAAGTACTGGGGCAGCCGCGCCAGCATCAGACCGAGATGCATGCTATTATGTTTGAGTTTGAGCTGCCCGAAGGCTTCCCAGAAGAAGTGCTCGCAGAAGCCGCAGCCTTGCCCGACACTATCCCCCCTGAGGAAGAGGAGCATCGGCATGATTTTAGAGGCATCCCTACTTTCACCATAGACCCCGAGGATGCAAAGGACTTTGACGATGCTATCTCCCTGCGTCGCCTGCCGAGCGGGCTGTACGAAGTAGGTATCCATATCGCAGATGTGAGCTATTATGTTCGCCCTGATACCGCTTTGGATCGAGAGGCATATAACCGGGGTACCAGCGTGTATTTGGTAGATAGAACTATCCCCATGCTGCCAGAGCGACTTAGTGCTTATCTATGCTCTCTGCGCCCGCAGGAGGATAAGCTTGCCTTCTCGGTCGTTTTTCAGATGGATGCCCGAGCGAAAGTCCATAGCGTCTGGATGGGACGCACTATCATTCGTAGCGAATACCGCTTCACTTATGAGGAAGCGCAAGCCATCTTAGATAAAGGACACGGGCGCTTTGCAGAAGAGCTGAGCATTTTGAATACCATAGCCAAGCACCTTCACCAGCGCCGCATGCGCGAAGGGGGCATCCGCTTTGAGACCGAAGAGGTGAAGTTCCGCTTGGATGAGGCGATGCGTCCCATAGCCTTATTTGTCAAAGAACGCAAAGACGCCCACAAGCTCATAGAAGAGCTCATGCTCTTAGCTAATCGGCAAGTAGCTCTTTTTCTTTCACAGCAGCGCGGCATACCCACCGTTTATCGGGTACATGACATGCCCAAGCCCGAAAAACTCAAGGCGCTTCAGCTTTTCCTTGAAGGCTTTGGGTATGAGATAGACATTCGCTCAGCGCGCGCTCTGACTCGCTCCCTCAACCAACTCGTAGATGCCATAGAAGGCAAACCCGAAGCGCATATCATTCAAGCGGTGGCGATCCGCTCCATGCCCAAAGCACTTTATACCCCCAGCAATATCGGACACTATGGGCTGGGTTTTACTCATTACACACATTTCACCAGCCCCATTAGGCGGTATCCTGATTTAGTGGTGCATCGGATTTTAGGCGCAGTACTGTCGGGCACACCAACGCCCTATCCAGATATGGGTCGCTTAGCCGAAATATGCCGCTATAGCTCACAGCGGGAAAAAATCGCTGAACATGCCGAGCGCGCTTCTATCCGATACAAACAGTTAGAATACCTCCTGCAAATGGAGGGCAAAGAACTGGAAGGACTCATCGTAGGCATAGAGCCGTGGGGCTTATATGTAGAGCTCACGGAAAGCCGGGCAGAAGGGCTGATACCTCTGCGCAGCCTGCCAAATGACCTCTACGAGATGGACGAATATCGCCATTCACTGAAAGGGCGTTATACTAAGGTACGGTACCGCTTAGGGGATGTTGTATGGGTGCGAGTAGTGGGGATTGATTTTGATCGGCGCCTGGTGGACTTGGAACTGGTGAAGGCGTGACGATTAGCTACTCTGTAAGCGTGAGTACCCTCTATTGCTAGTGTACGCCAACAGCCGCTATCAAAGGACGTTGCCAATACTTCAATCGCTCTGTGAGTGCTGTTCCTGTGTCGGGTTCGTAAAGGTTTGGGTACAGCAGCAAAAGGGGCTTTTGAAGGGCCTCCCACGCCCTGTGATAGGCAGGGCGCTCGTGTGGTGGATAAAAGTGTTGATAGTCTATAGCTAAGATGTCCCAGGCTTCGGCTGCGGGTATGCTATCGGGATGAGGTGCGGAGATGCCCCACCAGCGTAGGGTGTCCTGGGCTTTTGCAGAGGCAAGGAGCGCCCGCCAAAAAGTCGCTGGCACAGGCGCTTTTCGCAGTTCTCTGCCAAATATCACATAGCGCACGCCAGTATATGGACGCAAAAAAGACAGAAAATCTCTAAGCACCCAGTTCTGAAATAGTTCGCCCCATGCTGTCCCCGCTTGGTAGAAAGCGGTATCCTCCCATGGAGTTTCTATGACTATTGTCTCTATAGGCAGCTGTTCTAAGTAGAATGCCAAAGCATGCCGATGACCCGATAGCCATTCTGGTTGGTCGCTCACTGGGTCTCGCCGGATGATAAGGCGCACCACTCGCAGGGCTGCTGTATCTACGGAAGCTTCTGGGAGGGTAGGCACGGTTTCACCTTGTACTTCTATAGCTTGCCACTGCGGCGGTGTAATGGTGATCTCTGGACTCCCACATGCTACAAGCAAAGCGGTCAAATAGAGCGCCCGCATCAGTTGCGCAAAGTCCCTAAATATGGCAGGCCCATAAGCAGGATTTTCCAATCCAGCAGCACAGAGTACCGATGCGCATACATCAAATCCACGCTGAAAGTTCTCGGATAGTGCTCACGCAGAAGATCAGTCGTGAGTAGTCCTTCTTTGAGGAGCGGCATTTCTTCGGAGGGGATCTCACTATAGCTCACGAAGTGATATCGCCCCAGCAGCACCCCAAATAAGCTTCGTAGCGCTGCCAGCGGCTGATGATATATCCAGAAAGTGAATGGATATACGCTCAGCAAAGCCAAGCTTACCACAAGGTCAAATATCTTTTTTTGGAAAAGTACTTCCGGCTGGTGGAGGCGCAAATACAGCCGCAGTGAATGCCGACTTACCAAAATACTCTGCGGACCAATCAAATAGTCTGCATACGGGGGAATAATCTTGAAGCTAAGTTTGCGATAGAAATAGCGCATCATCAGCGAAATAATCTCTTGGGAAGAAAGGCTGGTATTGCAGAAAATAAGTTCGTCGGGTTTGTAGTGGTCCAGTAGGGAAGGCAACTGAGCCGGGGTGCCTAATGCTTCGGGATGGGGACGCGGACTGACAAATCCTATAAACTCCGCCGGATACTGGATATCCTCAAAAAGCAGCTTTCGTATTGCAGCAAAGCGTGACGGCTCTGCAATCACCAGTATGCGATGCGATATGTCTCCGGTGAGATGGGGGTGCCCTTTACGGAGCCAGTTATCCACGGCACGCAGAATAAGTCCTGTGGGGAGCGCCGCTGCCGCCAGCGCCAGCACCATAAAGCGGGAGACATTGATAGAAGGTATCAAATAGCTCACCAGCACAATCAGTAAAAAGCCTACCAGCACAGCCCCAGCAATCCGCCGCAGCCTGTACGGCGGCGCATAGTTGAGAAAGACCAAGTGTCCTATCATAAAAGCCACAGCATATCCCAGCAGTCCCCACACTTCATACGCAGGATAGAACTTTTTTCCTGTATAATCCCGCCAGAAATGAAAAAAAAGTAGCCCAAGTCCATACAGTGTGCCCACTTCCAAGAGAGGCAGGTAAATCGCACTTAGGACTCGCTTGAGCGCTGATAAGACAGCCGCTGATAGGATGCCAAACTGATAGAGGAGAGCAACGGGCCATTTTCGCCAGCCCCTGTAATGCTTCTGAACAAACTGCAGAGAAGCCTTATAGAAAGTAAGCACATAGTTGAGGGAGCGGGTCTTGGTACTCTCACCTTTGAAGTGCACGATCTGCGTAGTGGGGAGGTAATAGTTTATGTAGCCGGCTTGCAAGATGCGATAGCAGAGGTCTATGTCTTCTGCATACATGAAAAACCGCTCATCTAATAGCCCTACTTTATCCAAGACGGTGCGCGGGAGCGCCATGAAAGCCCCCAGCAGCACAGGAACGGGGGTGATTTCGTTTTCGGGCAGAAAGGTAAGATGATAGCGACCAAAAAGCCGACTTTTGGGAAAAAGCTTATACAAGCCGCTGAGTTTACAGAAGATATTCCATGCCGAAGGAAGATCGCGTCTCGAGTCTGGCGAGAAGCGTCCTTGCCCGTCAATAATCTTGACGCCGACCGCCCCCGCTTCCGGATGATTGTCCAAAAACTCCACCACTACCCGAAAGGTATCCTCCTGCACGATCGTATCGGGATTGAGAAGGAGGATATGACGACCCTGCGCCTGACGGATCGCCTGATTATTTGCTTTGGCAAAGCCGAGGTTCGTGTCATTAGCGATGAGCCGTACCCACGGAAACTCTTCCTTGACCATCTCTACGCTTCCATCGATGGAGGCATTATCTACGACCCACACTTCCACGCGAAGCCCCTCCATCGCTCGCGCCACTGACTGCAGGCACTGCCGCAAAAAGTATTTGACGTTGTAGCTGACGATGATGACGGAGAGATCTATCATATAGTGAGCGGTTGTCTTTCGCGGAGGGATCGGGAGAGGGTCAACGGGTCTATGTATTCCAGATCGCTACCGACGGGGATGCCACTGGCAAACCGGGTAATGCGTCCGTGCCAGTCTGCCAGTTGGCGAGCGATGTAATAGGCGGTCGTTTCGGCCTCAGGGCTGGTGCCCAGAGCTAAGATCAGTTCTTCATACGATTCATGGCGCAGGCGCTCCCAGAGTTGAGCCAGTCGGAGGTCCTTTTCGCCGACGCCAGATAGCGGGTCCAGCACACCCCCCAGCACATGGTATCGCCCCCGAAATGCCTGACTGCGTTCGATCGCCAACACATCCGAAGGCTCTTTGACTACGCATAGAGCCGGCTCGCTACGATCGTCATCTGTACATAGATCACAGGCATCGGACTTATCCGTCCAGAAGCCACATACTGGACAGGACCTAATAGTTTGAGCCACCGCCCCCAAGGCAGCCTGGATCTCCGCAAGCGAGTCAGGCTTTTTGAGCAAAAACTGCGCGATCCGCATCGCACTGCGCGGTCCAATGCCAGGTAGTTTTTCCAAGGCATTTAGTAACTCTCTCAGCGGTGGTGGCAGCAGCACTTGCATGGGATGTACAAAGCTACAGCAAAATAACCCGCCTTCATCCAATCCTAACCAAACTTTCAGATAGCAAAGGAAGTAGTAGATTTGGGGCGTGAATCGGTGGCTACTGGGCTGCTTGGGTGTCATGCTCTGGGCGCAGGGCATTAGCCTCCCCGAAGATCCCGATGGCTTCGGTGTGGCGATGAAGGAGGCATTAGAGCGCTTCAAACGCCCAGACATTACACAGCGGGCACAGGCTTTTTACTCTTCATGGGAAACCGGCGACCTTTCCCCCCCAGAAAAAAAATCCATCGCCAGCCTCGCCAGTCGCCTATATAAAAAAGGCTTCAAACCCTTCCCTGACCTATTGACTTTCGTAGAGACCGCAATCTTGCTCAAAAATCCAGAAACCCGTATTCGGGTCCCCGTACCCCAGTTTATCGCCATTTCAGAAACTCTCGCCACAGAAAACCCCGCCGCCTTATCTCGCTTCTGGGAGATAGTGGGGAAGTTTATTCCCGAGGGGATTGTCAACAAAACCTCCGTCTTCACATGGCGCATAGATAAAAGCGAGGCACGCATGGGGTTTTATACATATCTTGACAGCAGTTCTTTTGAGGAGAAGCGCATACCAGCATTTTTTTTCCGAAGAACTAACCTCATCTGCTCCACTGGCGGCGTAGATATCTACATCCGAGAAGCTGATGGTATCCTCAACCTCACAAATCGTCACTTCATCGGCACTTATGGTAAAGCTGACTGGAGCCGACTGGGGATAAGTGCATCGGAGTTATACTGTGAGTTGGAGGAGTTTACGATAGATATGAATGTGCGCCGCCTTATTGCTCCTAAAGCCACCATGTATTACACCTTTCTTCCGCGACCTGTGCGGGGGCGCTTCACGGATGACTTTACCGTGGTGAATGACCCGCTCAAAGCCACCACACCCGCCTTTGAAATGACAGAAGGTAGCGTGGAAATCAAAGAGTTTATCCCTAATACGACCTACAGGGGGGGCTTTGCGCTGCGCGGCCTCACAAAATACGGCACAGCAGTTGGCGATACGCTGGCAGAACTCAGCGTCTTCGCCAGAGGAAAAGAAGTCATGCATGTCTATCTCCAAAGCTTAGCCTTCGATCCTAAAAAGCTTACTGCCCAAGAAGTCGCAGTAGAACTGTACCTGCCCTTCGGCGATACGATTTTTTATCCCGTCACAGACCTCATCTATGATGTCGCTACTCAGGATATCCTCCTCAATCGCAACCGCAAAAATCCCCGTACCCGGCAAGGCTTTTACAGCACCTACCATAAAATGGAAATGCTTTTTGACGCTATCCGCTGGAATCCCATCAAAGACACCACGATGCAGTTTACTGCTATTATCGACCCCAAAGGCAAGTTCGGTGTCATCCAGTCCATAGATTACTTCAATCAGCGGGAGTACGAAAGGTACAAGGATGTTCTTGCTATTCATCCGCTGGGTGCAATCTATCGGCTGTTGAAAGAGCGGGAACAAGAAGCTCGTAGCCGCCAGCGCCGCCGCAATATCAAGTACTACATCACAGACGATGACGTTATCAAAAGTCAAGGCTTTGACCCCAAAACCTACCGAGAACGCTTCAAAATACGGCTCCAAGATGTTGAGACGTACGGCTTTCTCAAATACGACCCTGAAACTGGTATTATTGAACCGCTCCCTAAACTCTACCGTTGGGCACAAGCCGCTTGGGGAGAGAAAGATTATGATGCTATACGCATTTTATCCAATACCGAAGATGGCGAAAATGCCCGTCTGGACTTGCAAAACAAAGAGATTACCGTTCGGGGGGTGGAGTTTGTGGTTTTTGCGGACTCCCATATCGTGGAAATAGCCCCTTACAAAGGCACCATTTATCTCGGCGCTAATCGTTCTATGCGGTTTGCTGGACGGCTCGCCGCTGGAAAGACCGATCTCTACGTGCGCCCCGAGCCCCGCATGCAGTTTGACTATGAAAACTTCAAGGTGCTTTTCTTCAACGCCGACTCTCTCAAGTTCAAGCCTGAACGCGACCCGCTTTTCCAGCAAGGACGATACCCCAAACTCGCCCGTTCCCTCGCAACGCTCAGGATAGAGAATGTCAGCGGCTGCGTGTATATTGACCTACCCAATAACAAAAGCGGCAGAAAAGTCATCCCGTATTATAGCATTTTGGACTGCTATACCGAGTCTTATAAATACTGGGATTCCCCTGCCATCCAAAATAGGCACTACAGCCGCGACCGATTGTACTTTGAGTTGGACCCTTTCATGATAGATAGCTTGGAGACTTTCAGCATGCTGGGGCTGGAGTTTCATGGGGTATTTTATACGGACAGTATATTTCCGCCCTTTCGGGACACGCTGAAAGTCGTGCCGGATGGAAGCTACGGTGTACAGGAGGTTTTTGCGGACGGCATTAGCGTCTATAAGGGCAAAGGCAAGTTTTACGGACGCGTGGCGATGGACAACTATGCCCTGCATGGGCGGGGCGAGATTCAATACCTCACCAGCCGGGTACAAGCCGATACTTTCGTTTATCACTTTGACTCGTGCATGGCAGAAAAAGCCAAGCTCCTTTTACCCCAGAGCCAGTATGCCCTTGCCCGCTACCCCAAAGTAGAAGCTGAGGAGCTACGCTTCATCTGGTACCCTTACCAAGGACGGATGGTCTTAGAGACAGGTAGCAAACCTGCTGTTTTGTACGGCGGCGAAGCGATTTTCCGAGGTAGATTGATCTACACGCCGGAGGGGCTTACCGCCGAAGGCACCCTGGAAACCGGCGAAGCCCGCATCGCCAGTGCTAACTTCACCCTTCTGCCCGAGACCTTCAAAGCTGGCAATAGCACCTTCGTCCTCTTAGACCCCAAAACGAAAAAAGATACCGTCTTTTTCGGCGAAGGGCTGGATTTAGATTATAGCATAAAAACGCACCAAGGGGACTTTTTGTCCTTGCGGGTAGGCGAGCCAAATATATCCTTTCCAAAGCAAAACATCTATACTTCACTGGGGCGCGGCACCTATAATCGTGAAACTGGGGAGATTTTTCTCAATCCTCACGTTCAAGACGAGTCCAAAAACTTTGTCATTCAGCGCAGCAAATCTGGTAAAGACCTATATTTCAATACGCAGTTGCTTTTGTACAATCTCAAAAGTGGCGCTTTGGAAGCTAACCGCGTAGATTCTATTATTGTAGCCGATGCGACGATATTTCCAGAAGGAGGGCGCGTAGCTTTTTTACCGGATGGTAGCGTGGCTCCTTTGGAAAATGCTACTATCAAAGCACCTACTGGCATCAATCATCACACTCTCGTAGAAGCATCGGTGCGGATTCGGTCGGGTTCCGACTATACCGCTCGTGCCCGCTACAAATACACCGACATAGAAGGCAAGCCGCAGTTTATCCAGATGGATAGCGTTTATGTCAAAGACGGCGTTACAACTGCCAAAGCCAAGATCCGGACTGAGGATGATTTTCTGCTGACAGACCGCATTCTTTTCCGAGATGAGGTAGAGCTGCGAGCCGATCGGCGCTTCCTTTATTTCAAGGGCGAGGTACGTATCCAGTCTGATAACGAGTTTCTCAGAGAGTCGTGGTTTGCCTTTGAGGGCCTTGTCAATCCTGATACGGTTTTCATTCCCATCAAAGACCCCAAAAACCGCAAGGGACAGCCACTTACCGTGGGGCTCCACTTTGTGCAGGTGTATCGCACTTTCTACACAAACTTTCTCCAACCTAAAAAGAACTTGGACGATATTGATGTGCTAATAGCGGAAGGTGGGCTGTCAGTGGACCGCACAACGAAAGCCTTTCGCATCGGTCCGATGAAAAAAATCAATGGCGAGACTTATCGCGGCAACTGGATAGAATACAACGACGCTGCGCGGATTACGACGGCTTATGGGCGATTGAACTTTCCGGCGAGTTTCCCGCCCGGCGGTGCGCAACTCGCCGTGGCTGGCATGTGGCGCGAAGAGCAGCGCTTCCAAAAGCTTTCCACAGACCTTATCTTCGCTCTGCACTTCCCCAATATTCCTTCAAGTCTCAGCGAGGCTATCGCTAACCGCCTCAACATGTGGGCGCTACCGCTTACGGATATGGAGTTTACCGACCAACGTTTCATTGAGGCTATTGCTGAACTGGTAGATCCCGACACGACACAGCCTGAGACAAATACCCGGGAGATTCTCCAAGCCGCTCAAAGGGCTTCTTTAGCGAAAAATATCCCTTTTGCTAAGAAGCTGCCTGTGACGCTACTACTGGCGCGGGTCCCTTTTCGGCGTAGTGATTCTACGGGAGCGCTTTTTGTCTCGGCAGATGTAGGCTTAGCTGGCGTTGGCGGCGTCGGCATCGCTAAATACTGTCCAGCGAAGATTGAGTACGCCTTCGGTGCCTATAACCCCGCTGAAAGAACTCGCAACCCCGACATAATCACAATCTACTTAGAGCCCACAGAAGGTAACTGGATTTTCATCACGTATTCTGGCTATACGGTTCGCATGATAAGTAGCGACGCTGGACTCAACCGCCAAATCCGCCAAGTGGCTGAAAAACAGCAAGGCTATGCCAAAGACCCCAAAAAGCCCAAACTTCAACTTGTCGTCGCTGATCCCTCCGAAAAAGAGGAGTTTCTCCAACGCTATGCCGCCTACCTTCTGAACTGATATGACCCAGATAGTAGCCATAGAGAAGATCCTTTTCATGGACATTGAGACGGCTCCGGCCTACGAACACTTGGATGCCGTCCCAGAGCCCCTGCTGACCTACTGGCGAGAACGCTACGAAAAAGACTGGCAGAAAAAAAGCCCCGACTTCTCTTCCCAAGATAACTTCTTAGACAAAGCCGGCATCCATGCCCTCTATGCCCGGGTAGTTTGTATTAGCTTAGGTTATTTTTGCACCAAAGACACCACCACTTGGCGACAAACCTCTTTATACGACTTGGAGGAAAAGCAGTTGCTTACAAAGTTTATAGAAAGATGGAATGACTTTGCCACTCATGCCCAAAAAAATGGCTCTGATAAGG
>Ga0105160_1000552_pt1 | contig 17201 bp, 22 predicted proteins | sample GXS110809BmetaG_FD_89591 | JGI IMG/M metagenome (GOLD analysis project Ga0105160, IMG submission 89591) | Hot spring microbial communities from Gongxiaoshe hot spring, China to study Microbial Dark Matter (Phase II) - GXS 110809B | ecosystem: Environmental > Aquatic > Thermal springs > Hot... | reverse complement strand
GATACTCAAGGGCATGAAGGAGATACATACAGAGAGTATAGTGTTGAATGATCTAAGCAGCTTAGCAAAGTTGGTGCTCTATAGGTACATGAGAGATGAGGTCTTGATACCACTCTTCTTAATGAAGGGACATCATATACATGGGAAAGGTAGGCATGATGGTAAGGGCAAGGACAAGGATAAGGATAAGGACAAGGAGGATGCTAAGGCAGGTGCAATAATAGGCATATTCATCAACAGCAATGATAATGGTATCCCATACTTCTGTTATACAGTTCTTGATCACATGCCAGAGGGTAACTTTGTAAAATACTCTAGCCAGAGCGGGGTAGAGCCAGAGTTTACTAACGATATAGATGGGCATGGATACATATACATGAAGGTTATAAGGACTGATCAGCAGGTATGAGCGATGAGGAGAGAAGTAATAGCAAGGATAACGGTAGTGCTAGTGCTAGTGCTAGATCGCACATACCAACTATAAACTATACACATACATCATCTCCATCTCAATCCAAATCCATATTCTTGAAGAGGCTCAGCACATCTGTAGATGAGCATGATGGTAGCAGGATAGTACTTGCATTAGATCTACCAGATCTGCCCAATCGTGCATTAATTGAGAGAGCACACTCAATGATAGATGCTTTAGCAGGATACATATGCAGCATAAAGATAAACATGCACCTCCTTCTTCCTCTAAGCATGGATGATTTAAGATTAATAAACGATCATGCACATTCATATGGGCTACAGAGTATAGCAGATATCAAGTTGAACGACATTCCTAGCACTAACAAGGTCGCAATTGAAGACCTTGCAGATTATAAGTTTGATGCTCTAACTATCAATCCAATAATTGGGCCTGATGCATTGAGGGATGCTATACATGATGCACATGGTAGAGGAATGGGTGCTATAGCACTTGTGTATATGAGCCATAAAGGTGCTGAGAACAGTTATGGTATGCGTATCAAGATAGTGTATGGGGAGCAGCAAGAGGATGAGGTGCAACTGCAAATGCATAAACATCATCAATACTCTTCCTCTTCCTCTTCCTCATACACAAGCCTATACAGGGTATTCCTTGAATGGGCTCTAGCATCGAATGCAGATGGTATAGTAGTAGGTGCAACTAGACCAGAGATTATAAGGGAGTGTAGAGCCTATGTAGATGCTCATGGTTATGATACTGCTATATTCTCTCCTGGGAGTGGTGCTCAAGGAGGAGACCCATCAGTAGCATTGAGCAATGGAGCAGATTACATAATAGTTGGTAGAAGCATAATAGATGCTGATGACCCAGTAAGAGAGGCATCGAGACTTGCTAGGATATCCTTAAGAGTATAATGATAATATGCCTCTAAGGAACGCATCAGCATCTCTTAGTATTATCTTTGAATTGTTATATGTTAGGAGGTTTAGGGCATCATTGAACCTACCCCATCTATAATCGTTATGCTCATACGATAGTTTAACCTCATCCTTGCTGGTCTTTGCAAGGTAGAATACAACCACTTTATGCACCAACCTCCCAGCCCTCCTATACATGTACTCAACGATCCTCCTGAATCCCTGGATGAACTCAACATCATCTATGCATGTCTCTTCCCTTATCTCCCTCTTCACTGTACTCAACTCATCCTCCCCTTGCTCTATATTGCCTTTAGGGAAGTCCCAGTGCCCAGCATAATAGTGCAGGATGAGGTATATAGGCTCCCTATCCTGCAGACGGAAGAGTACCGCTCCAGCAGATCGTTCCTCTAGCATATATAATGTTGTCATGATACTTTTTATATATTTTATATGAAGTTTAGAGCATAAGCAACATACCTTCCATCATCCTTCATCTTCACCTTCACCAGCATTGCTACTATCATTACTACTGGTCATACGTAGCATCCTTATCCTTACCTGCCTTTGCCTTCTCTGATGCCCTCTTCCTATAATACTCATAAACAAGCGTTACTGCTATCAAGGTTACAGCAAACCCTAGAAGCAACGATGAGACTAGACTGAATGGGTTTGCTTCCCCCTTGATCATGAGTATCAACTGCTGTACTGGTATGTAGAAGAGCCCAAGCACTACCAACCTTAATGCATCAATGATCATCTTTATGCTACTCCTGAAGATATTGCTCAAGAGTTTGCCTCCAAGTATGACACCTATGCCTATCCAGAGTAAGGGAAGCATATTGATGAGGAATGCTGTTATTATATCCTTGTTCAAGATTATGCTTAATGCATCATGCCCCTCAAGCATGTTCTGTACATTAACATATCCAGTCTCTAGCGATGCTATTACTATTATTATACCTGCTATTATGGAGAATATCCTAACGAAGTTTGATGGTGTTGTGCTCTTTGTTATGCTCAGCAAAGTTCTATCAACATCGAATGCCCTAACAAGGAATATTGCCCCAAGTATCATTGAGAGCATAGGCAGTGCGTAATCTGCAAGGTTGAGCACTATAGAGAGCCCTCCTGCAAGTAGGAGTGCTCCAGGTATACCTAGGAAGAACTTTGAGTACCTAGGATCATATATAAGTGATCTAAGGTATCTACCAAGCAATGCATATGAGTACTCTACACTCCTACTATGCTTTATAACAACTCTCTGCACAGAGATCACTGGCACTATACCCTGTATCACTGGGAGCACTGACTCATCATCTGCACCATCTGATACCATAACAACAGCATCAGCATTAAACCTCTTCAGCACGCTATGCAACTGGCTTACTATCCTCTCATCAGCCTCAACCCCTCTCCTGTACGAGCCTGAGAGCAGTGCTATCTCACTCTTGTAGCCCTTGCTTACCAACTCTTCATAAACCTTAACAGCAGCAAATATAGCATTAGAGTCTGCATCCTCTGGATCCTCTATAGCAAGCCTTACACCAGCGTTTATACACTCATCCCTGCCTACTACAGGTGTACCTATACCTGCCTTTGAGCCTATATCATCATCCCTGTCTATGCAGAGTACAAGCACACTCCTTGCCCCATCTTTGCTCCCTATACTCCCTCCTCCTTCTCCTCTTCTACTCTTACTACTTATCATCAGATGTAGATGGTAAGAGGAAAAGAGATATAACCATTATGGGTTTATAGCATGAGAGATGAAGGTTATAGATGATGCTAGAAGCAAAGATACTCCAAACTATGCAGGCAATATAATATACATACTTGCTGGACTCCCAGAGTTCCTCAGAAAGCCTATGATGAGGAATAGGCTAAATGAGTTCTTTACACTACAAGATGAGGATAAGGTAGAGATGATAAGGAATGTTGTAGATGCTCTCCCAAGCATGGATATGGGTACTGTAGCAAAGTTATTCAAGACATGGCTTGAACTGCTCCATGAGTTTGGTGATGATAAGAGGATCAGCATATTCAGCATATACGCTATAGTCATGGCTAGTAATGTAGAGAAGATAACAAGGATAGACTTTGCTCCACTGGTAGAGGCGTTAAACTCTCTTGATGCTAGTGTGAGGAGTGCAACAACATCAAGTATGAAGCATGTACTCCAGAATATCGATGAGGAGAAGAGGAGGATGCTGTTGAGTGGCATACCAGAGAACCTTCTAAGAGAATTAGGATTGTCTGCTTGATCTATATACGCTATGCCTTCTTATTTATCACTTCTTATCTGGAACCCTCTCCTCCTCCTTGCTTACATCCCTCATACCCTGCTCTATCTGCTCCAACCCAAAGAATATCCTCTCATACCTCTTTAGCATCTGCCTATGCTCTGGTATAGACATATCTAGCCTAAGATCGTTTATGACCATTATACTATACCTAGTCCACTCAGCCCAGCAGTTGCTGCAACTACCATAGCTCTTTGCCCTAGCATCCCTTTCTACGCTCTCATCTATCTCACTGCCACACTTTACGCATCTTACCATACCATAGTTTGATTCCCATGCTTATTATATATTGTTACCTTACCTTACTTTACCTTACCTTAACTTACTTGTACCACCAATCTCACTACACTAAACTAGCCAGGATGGGTTTAAAGGCAGGTAGGAGAAAGGAGGTAGGAGGATTGCAATGCTTGCCTTCTTCTCTCTTCCATCCCTCTCTACTAAAGGGCAAAAATATTATTAGCTTCTTCACCTACTGTAAGATATGCGTGTTAAATGTCCCAAATGTGGCTCAATAGCTGTGTTGGAGGATAACTTCTCTCGTGTAAAGTGCGATAAGTGCATGCTAGATGTAACCTATGGAGAGTATGTTAGGATATTAGCCTATACTGATCCAAGGTACAGGGATGTGCTGAACGACTACTAGTCAATGGATAATAAGATGATTGGCTTAATTAATTAATTAATGGTAGATGGGCTGAATGCTCAATGTAGCAGAGGGAGTGGTTGAGGGAGTAAACATGCCTATGATCATATACCCATTTGGGATGCTATTAGGCATAGCCTTAGGCTTGCTTACATACAGAGGTTATATGGTAACCAAGAGCCCTACCATGCTAAGACTATCTATAGCATTCGTATCCATAGGCTTAGGATTCATGATGGATATGGTAAACATATACACAGGTGAATATAGCATGGTATCAACAACGTTTAGTGCTGTAGGCAATGCATTCATTGCATTAGCATACAGTGTGCAGAAGGGGTTCAAGTACATGGTACCACTGCTGACCATCATCACATTCTCTATATACCCATTCTTCACAATCCCTGGTAACTCATTAGAGTATGTTACAAAGGCAATAGCATTCATGTTGATAGTGTATGGCTCAACGCAATGCATGGTAATATCTCTAGCAAGTAAGAAGGCTACCTCAATGATCATAGCATCAGGAATAACCCTTTTAGCAATAGCAGAGTTCATAAGCTGGTATGGTACGATATTCTACAACACATACTACACTTATCTAGCAGATCTCATCAAGATATCTGGAATATCCTCAATACTTCTAACTGTATATACACTAACTAGGAGGGTAGCAAGGATCAATTCAATATAAGATAATTATTAATAAAAATATATGGTTAGTACTCCTCCTCTACCTCTTCTTCATACTCATAGTCTTCCTCTTCAAAATCCTCTTCAAAATCCTCTTCGAACTCTTCCTCCTCTTCTTCCATCTCCTCTTCCTCTAGCATGACTCTTTACCAGAGAGCAATCTATTAATAAGTATTTTGGTCATCTTAGGTATTAAGATGTTACCACTACTACTGCAATGTAATGAGCATGATATAGCAAGGGCTGCTACAATAGTGAGAGATGGGGGAGTTATAGCATATCCTACTGATACCATCTATGGCTTAGGTTGTGATCCATACAATGAGGATGCTGTTGAGAGGGTGTTTAGGATAAAGGGTAGGGAGGAGGGCAAGGCAGTACCATTATTATGTGCAAGCATAGAGGATGCGGTTAAGATAGCATACATGGATGAGAAGGCCTTGATACTTGCAAGACACTTCTGGCCTGGGGCATTGACCATAGTTGCTAGACTCAAGGATGCTAAGATATCTAGCAGGATAGTAAAGGATGGAAAGATAGGAGTAAGGGTGCCGAACCATGAGTATGCGTTGAGGTTGATAAGCCTATGCAATGGTGTGCTTATAGGTACTAGTGCAAACCCATCTGGTATGAGTCCAGCAATAAACGCAATGCAAGTCATGTTTACGCTGAATGGGCTTGATGCTATACTTGACTGTGGAGAAGCAAAGATAGGCAAGGCATCAACTGTATACGATGTTGAGAAGGGCATGATTATAAGGGAGGGGGCTATACCAAGGGAAGAGTTGGAGGAGTGTATTATGTATTACAGATGAGATGTAGCGTTGTTATGTTGAGTAAGAAGAAGAAAGAAGAAAAAGAAAAAGAAGAAGGAGGATGTTATGGTATTGATGGGGAGGATGAGGAGTAGAGGAGGGTTATGAGGAGGAGATGATCTATCCTGATAAAGAGATCTGATTTTAACATGCTACTAACAACTTACAGGCATGGAGAGATGGATGCTAGGGATGAGATTGTAACGCTTATCCATGAACTATTCAAGGAAGAGGAGGACAATGTTGTGCTTATAGATGTATGGCATACAGGGGTCTCAGGTCTGCTTGCATGTAGATCAAGCATAGATCCATTCAGAGTTGTCAGATCGCTTAGGGATATGGTTATGCAGGAGCCATGGAGGGTAAGGTACATACTAAGGCTGATCCCAATAGAGAAGGTAGTAAATACAAGTATAGAGGAGATAAGCGATTGCTGCAGCAGGTTAGCATCGCTAAAGATAGGTAGGGATGAGAGCTTTAGGATAACAGTTGAGAAGAGGATGATGCATAGCCTCCATAGTATGGAGGTAATAAAGGCTGTAGCATCAAGGATAGATAGGCGTGTAGATCTTGTAAACTATGATTGGTTAGTGCTCATAGAGGTTGTGGGTAAGGTTACAGGTGTAGCAGTGCTCAAGGATGATGATGTATTCAGTAGCATAAAGGTTAAACGCTCGTTAGCAGACTCATCTGTGTAGAAGGTTAGCTCTCTCTGCAAGTATACTTGCCAGCCTATTACCATCAGGGACTATACATGAGGCTAGTTCCTGCTCACTTACTCCATACACACTTGCTAGATGCTCATATACATGTATGCTGCTACTACTCTCTTCCTCTTCTTCACCTCTTCCAACCCCAACCTCATCATAATCATAAACCCTCTTCACCCCATCTACCTCCTTCAGCCTATCCTTGAACGCCATGAGCAGGTTATGATAATAACTTCTCCCCTTCTCCCCTTCATCCTCTCTTCTATGATGAACCCCTTCACTTGCTATTGCTATAAGTAATGCCATCCTACTCTCCTTCTTCAACCCAACCCTCTCTATAGCATCTGATATCTGCCTTGTACATGCTAGCCTAAGCATTATATCAACCTCAACCTTCCTTGCTAGCATGCATGATCTCCTCTCAGCCTCAAGTGATTGGGTAAGAACCTCTAGGAGATGCTCCCTTCCAGCTATGCAGTTGGCATCTACAACCTGTACAACGATACCCTTCTCCCCATCAGGGGCAACAGCCTTAATCTTCTCAATAAACTCTTCTGGCTCATCAAGCGAGAGATCTAAAGCAATATATGTAAGCATTACATGGTAAACATGTCCATCATTACTCAATCTTAACATCATACTATATGCAACCACCATGCACAACCGTTAGTATGCTAACCTGATCCCCATCCTTTATAATTGCATCAAGCCCTCCAAGTAGGGAGGCTTCCTTACCATTTATAGCAATGAGCAGGTTGCTTGGAGCAAGTATGCCATCTGTGCTGTTATGTATGCTCATGGATGCTAGTAGTGCAAGCAGGTCCCTTAGAGTGATCATCTCACCATTTACCTCAATATCCATAACATCTCTCCCAAGTAATCTCTTAACTCCTCCAAGCAGCCTTAGTCTAACCTTAACCATACATCATCCTACTGCTTTGTTCTATCATCAGAAGGGGTATTAGCCTTTACCTCTACCTCTGCAACACTCTTGCTCTCTTCATCTGTACTTAGATTACTACCACTACCACCACTACCACCACTACTATCCTTATCATCCATTGCAGATGTCTTGGTTGACTTCCTCATGATATGTCTTGTTATATAACCTGCTACTTCGTTCCTCAGTTCCTTGGATCTGAAGACTGCTATCTTCTCAAGCAACTCCTTGTTACTCTCAAAGTCAGTGCTGAACATACCATCATACTTCTCTAGTAACTGCATGGCTATCCTCCTTATCCTATTCATATGGGTAAAGACTCATAACGATAGTCTATTTATCTCTTTATAGTTGAACTGTTATATGTGAGGTAGATACTGCAAAGTTATAAATAAAGAAGAGTATGTAAATCTGCAATATCGCTGTCGCTGCATGCGGTGGTCGTCTAGCATGGTCTAGGACAGCAGCCTGCCACGCTGCTGACCCGGGTTCAAATCCCGGCCACCGCACCATTATTAATTGGTATTGGTGCGTACAATACCCACGCAAGAGAGAATTACAGGAAGGGTAGAAGAGATAATGTAAGTTCTAGAAGGAATAGTAGCAGTAACAATAGTAGCAGTAGCGTAACAGCAACAGCAAGAACAACAAAAGGTACAGGAGAAGATATCTATGATTACCATACCCGCTTCCTCTACCATATAAAGAGGATAGAGGAGGATAAGAGGATAACAGATAGGGATAAGGAGGTTGTGAAGGGCTTTGTCAATGCTTTGCTTATATCTGGCATAAGTATAGGGAGGGTTGTATCATACGTACAGTTCTCCTACGAGATACTGAAGATAATATATGAATTGTATAGAAGTAGTAACAGCAGTAATAGCAGTAGTAGTAGCAGTAGCAGTAGTAGCAGTAACAATAGCAGTAGTAATAGCAACAATAACGGTAACAAGAGGCTTGAGGATCTAACAAGGGAGGATATAGATAGGATCGCAGGTGTTATAGTCAATGGTAAGGGTTGGAGCAATGCTACAATAGCAATAGCATTACGAACACTAAAGAGGCTTGTGCATTATTCCAAATATAAGGAGATAGCAGAAGGAGAGGGTAACTACTGTAAGGAGGTTGCTCATATAAAGCCAGATCGCTACAACAGGAGAGCAATGAAGGAGGATAAGGTAAGAGCAACTGATCTTCTTACTAGAGAGGAGTTCCTTAAAATGGTAGAGGCAGTACCTAAGGTAAGCAGATACCCAGCAAGGGATAGAGCATTACTATACGTTATGTATGAGTTTGCTGCTAGACCTAGTGAGTTATTAAACATGAAGGTAGGTAATCTAAGGTTCTATGAAGGATATGCAGAGATAACAACAGAAGGGAAGACTGGAGTCAAGACCCTAACTTTGGTACTCTCTTACAATGCATTAAGGGAATGGTATGAGCAACATCCTTTAAAGGAAGATCCTAATGCGTATTTATGGTATAGTAAGCAGAAGAATAAGCAAGGTGAGTATAGAGTATCATACGATAGGCTAAGAATATGAATGAAGGAATAGGTAGGAGAAGGAGTTAATGAATGACGGATGATGAAAGCCTGTTATTCTGATTGGTGATTGAAACCGAGGGTCTGACTGACTACCCCTTCTCCCTAGATTTTCTCTCTACCTTCATTAATATAAACTTAGCTTTTGTACGCTTCTTAGTGGTTATTATTTATTTATTTATGCTTGCTTGTTTGTTTGCTTCTTCCTATATTCCTTCTCTTCTACAACCTTCCTTTCTTCTACTATTCCTACTTACTTCTTTACTACTACTAATTACTACCCTTAACCCCCTAGGATATTGTATCTAGATACAGAGGGGTAGGGAGTACCCAGTTTCTTTACTCCTACTTATCTTTCTACCAAATCAAAATAAGACTTCCTAGCCTAACCACAATGCCACATGATTATTAGTGTTATGGCAGCCTTCCTTTCTCTATTTCCTAACACTTACAAAGAACTCTCGAAGCATCTTTACCACAAGCTTAGCCTCACGTATATGTATAGCCTGTACCTTGATAAGTTCTTCAACATCAACATCGTAAAGTTTAGCGACGCCTTGTGTGAGGTATAACATGAACTCTATATCCTCATCACTGAGCTCATCGTTAGTATCGCTCATGTTGGCTAGTATGTAGTTCAGTATAGATGCAGCCTTGTCAATGTTCTTGTTACGCTTATTCCCCACATCCTTATTATTGGCTATGAACTATTTATAGCATATGCTATGCCATCCATCCATCCAACTAACTAACCAACCAACCAGCCAATAAGCAACAACTAATCAGCCAACTAATCAGCATTCATCCATCAATCAATCCATCAATCCAACTAATCAACTAACCCATTAACGAACAGGCAAACAGAGCAGAGAACTGCCATAACCACTTTCGTTAATCATCCATGCTTATGCATTATCTTCATAACAACATCATTCAGATGCTCTCTCAACCCAGGTTTTATAACATCGATAATAGTGAACCTTACCTTTGCAACTTCCTTATTTATCCTTAACCTTCTTCTTATATCTGCTGGCGTAGCAAGTATTATAGCATCACAATCAGCAGCATTAAGGGTATGCTCAAGTTCAAGCATCTGCTCCTTGCTATAGCCTAGTGCTGGTACTACATTACCTATCCATGGATACTTGTTGTAAGCATCCCTTATAGAGCCTACAGCATAAGCCCTTGGATCTACTATGCTACAGTTCAATGCTTTAGCAATATATGAGCCTGCACCCTCATGCATCTCCCCATGCGTTACGCTTGGTGCATCCTCAACTACTACAACTCTCTTACCTCTCACCTTCTCTGGAGCATCAACGTATGCTTCAGACCTTACAGGGAAGATACTTGCATCTGGGTTTACAGCATTGCATCTCTCAACTATACCCTTGAGTATAGACTCATCAACAAGGTTGATCTTGTTTATAACTATTGTATCTGCTCCTCTAAGGTTTGCCTCTCCAGGATGGTAGAGCATCTCATGCCCTGCTCTAGTAGCATCTGTAACAACTATCGTATGCTCTGCCTTATAGAATGGCATATCGTTGTTGCCCCCATCCCATAGTATGATATCTGCATGCTTCTCAGCCTCCTCAAGCACCCTAGCATAATCTACACCAGCAAGAACCTCATATCCATTCTCTATATGCACTATATACTCTTCCTCCTCCTCTAGCGTAAGTTCATACCTTGCAAGATCATCAATGCTCTTGAAGTGTTGTACAGCATAGAACCTGCCATATGGCATTGGATGCCTAACTATGATAGGCTTTAGCCCATTATCCCTTACAACATCTGCTACAAGCCTAGTTATTGTGCTCTTCCCTGCTCCAGTTCTTGTTGCTACTACAGCAATGACTGGCTTCCTTGCTATTAGTTGGGTATCCCTTGCTCCTAATAGTGTGAATGATGCTCCTGCTGCAAGTACCCTTGATGCTATATGCATAACATGCTCATGCGAGACATCACTGTATGAGAAGAATACATCATCTATGTTGTATTGCTCTATTAGTGCTTCAAGCATATGCTCAGGATAGATAGGTATGCCTTGAGGGTATAGAGAGCCAGCAAGTTCTGGAGGATACACTCTATTCTCTATATAGGGTATCTGTGCTGCTGTGAATGCAACTACTCTATACCTTGGGTTATCCCTGAAGAATACGTTAAAGTTATGAAAGTCTCTTCCAGCAGCACCCATGATTATGACCTTGCGGACATTCATACTATCTGCCTCTCCATACATCTGCTAAATAAACTATGCATATACATTGAAATATTCCATAAACTATATTAGTAAGGGAAGGGAAATCATCGTTATGAATAAAGATAGTGAAACAATTATACATAAATACCTACCTGAATTCAAAGAATGGCGTAAGAGTAAGGAATACCAAGAGTTCATGGATGAAGCAAATATTAGGATAAAGAGATTCAGAGAACTACTCTCACCAGATAACATAGATAAGTTAGGGGAGGATGGAGTAAAGGAGATATTAACGAGTCTGTGGGCGGTTACGGACTCTCTCAGACATCGGTCTCCTCGTAGGGTAAAGAAGATAGTGCAGGCATCCCAAGTAAAGGGGAGTAAAGATAAATTATTTCAGATATTTCTTGATGCCAATGGTAATGATATCAATAAGATAAGGATGAACATTAAAGAGTTGATCCATGGTAATAGACCATTAGCAGAGAGGTATGACAACTTCAGAACAAACGTAGATGGCGGAGGTTCTACAACCATAACGGGGATACTTACATTCTACTATCCTTCAAGATACTGTTTATGGAACGAGTGGGTAAGAAAGGCTGCAGACTTGCTGAACCTGAGCAGGGAACTCTACTCCAATAAACAGCAGATCGATGGTAAAGAATATGAGCATGTGATGGATGTGTTGAAGCAGATTAAGGATATACTTGAGAAGGAAGGTCTAGGCTCATCATACCTTGATGTAACCCTCTTTATGTATTTTCTCTCAGGAAAAGATGATGCATATAGAAAAGAAAGAGATGTTAAGGTCAAAGGAGATAGAAAGCATGATGATATAATAGAGATGCTGTTACAGATAGGTAATACGTTGGGCTTTGATGTTCAGAGAGAAGTACAGATAGCAAAAGGCTCAAGGGTAGATGTTGTATGGAGTGCAAGAATAGGCAACTTGGGTTCAATAAAGTATCTATTTGAGGTACAGGTTGGAGGCTCAATAGACTCCTTACTGTTAAATCTACAGAAGGCTATGTATGATCGCACAGCTCAGAGGCTGGTAGTTGTGGCTGATATGGAAACATTAGAGAAGGTTAGAGAGGAGGCTGAACCATTATCATCAGATTTCAAGAAACGCCTAGTATACCTAGATGTTAATGATGTGATCCATGCTAAAGAGATGCTGGAGAATGCTATGCAAAGATTGAGCAAGTTATTGATAGAATAATAGTAATGTATCAATTATTATGATCAGTTGGTATTTACCTGCTTACCTTTTCAACCACTATCCTAGTCTTTATGGGTAACTTGCTTGATGCTATCCTTAATGCTTCCTTTGCCTTCTCTACATACTGCTCATTCACATGAACCTCCATTATCGTTTGACCATTATCTATCCTTGCTGCTAAACCAACTGGCTTACCAAAGGCTCTCCTCATCCCTTCTTGCAGCCTATCTGCACCTGCTGCTGCAATCATCTTATTCTCCCTAAGCACTATATGAGGATAGACCTTGAGGATGCTGAAGAACGAACTCTCCCCTATGCTCTGGAGTATCTTGTTTGCTGCAACCCTAGCAGCCTCTAGAGCATTATGCCTTACCTGTGCCCTACCATCATCAGACACAAGCATAACCTTGTGGCTGTATTCTCCAGCAGTACCTCCAGTGAACTTTGCTATCTTTGGCTGAGGAACTCCTGCTATATACTCCCTCCTAGCATATGCCATGCCTACAGCAGCCCTGTAGTTCCTACCCTTCATAACCATACCTCTTCCAATAGTGAATTTAATCCTATCGTTTAAATTATCATGGTCTTTGTTAAAGCCTATGAGAAGAGAGAGGAAGGCTGTAGAGGAGAAGAGAGGAGAAGATGAGGGTAGGGAGATACTTGCAATACTTGAGAATGATAAGGTTATAGTTGATGATCAATACGCTATTGAGGAGTTGAGGAGGAGAGGCTATGGTGATAGGGATGAGCATGATGGGAGGTACTTCCTGCACATGTATGAGGCACTATACCTCCTCTACACCAATAGGTTGAGTGTAAGAAGAAGGAATGAGCATGCTAGTAGTAAGGGTAATAGTGTTGGTAATAACAGTAGCAGTAGTAGTAGCAGCAGTAGCGATGCAATTCTAACCTTCGATGAACTCGTTGGGGAGGCACTAAAGCATGATCCAAGCATATGGACAAAGTTCCTCATCTATAGAGATCTTAGGAGTAGAGGCTATGTTGCAAGGGAAGGCTTTGGGTTCGGGAATGACTTTAGGGTTTATGAGAGAGGCGACTATAACATAAAGTCAGCAAGGTATGTTGTATTTGGGCTCAACGAGGGTAGAGAAGTTAAGATAGATGATCTAAGCAGGATGGTTGAGCAGATATGGAGTATGGGCAAGGAGCCTATAGTTGCTGTTATAGAGCGTAGAGGTGAGGTTATATACTATAGTGTTGAGAGGATGCGCTTTGCTGAGTTGAAGAAGGTCTCTATCAAATCTCTTGATGAACTCAATAAATAACAATAATAGCACCATCCATTCTTATATGCAAGAATCTACATACCAGTTTAAAAGTATGCAAGTGTAACCATTATCATGGCATCAGGGGAGAGTGAGATGGGTTATAGTGTTCTAGTGCTATCTGTGATTGCTGGAGCATTGATACTAACAGGTGCCTTATTACCCCTCATATGGTACTACATGCCAACAGGTATGGGCATGAATATGATGATGCAGGGTAGAGGGATGATGGGCATGTAGTATGGATGGTCAAGAGAGTGGTGGTGGCAGCAGCAGCAATTGCAGTATCTAGGCATACCATATGCAATAGTTGGGCTAGTATCTGGCTCCCTTGTGATACTCGGCTCTATAATGCTTGGTAATAAAGGATATTGGCATAGGGCATGGGCTATACTGATACTTGCATCATCTATAGTGAGCCTATTGAGTATGGGAGGTTTCTTAATAGGCTCTATACTTGGCATCATCGCTGGTTCTCTAGCATTATCTAGACCCTCTAAACCAATCTCTAATAAAATATAATCATTCTATTTTTAATCGTTAGAATCTGCACAATGTTTTAATATATGCTAAAATAATATAAAGGTATGAAGGAGAGTAAGAGAATTATTGAACTTGATGGCAGTATAAGGCTAGGTCTGAGCATACCATTATTCATAGCAGCAATACTCTCACTTGCAACAGGCACTCTAGTAGGTCTGCTAGGGATATGGGGTGCAAGTGCATGGGGTAAACCAGTACCTGAATGGGAGAAGCTGGGGCATGCTCATACTGCATGGTGGAGTATTCTGATAATGGTAGCAGCAATGCTCATGCCTTACGCAAGCCTTAAGCCAACTGCCAAGAGGCTTATAACCATAGGTACATTCATAGGTCCAGTACTCTGGATAGGCATGATTGCAAGTTACTATGAGGTAGGAGGACCTAGGATATGGCTCTTTACTGGTGAGGATTCAGTGCATACATACTATGAACTTCCCATACTTGGTGTTGGTGCATCCATGCTTGAAGTGCTAGGGTTTGCATCTCTCCTGCTTGTAGGCTTATCTGCTTCAGGGTTGAAGATACCATATCTATACAGTAAACCTGAGCAGTCAAGGTTCGATCTTATATCTGAGGTATATGTGCAGAGGAAGATCTTCCTCATACCAACACTAACCATATCTGCTGGGGTGCTTGTAGGCTTTGCACTTGCTGGGATATTCAAGGTTACCCACACACCGATAGAACCTGCTGCACTCGTTCAGTTACATACGCATCCTGCAATGATCTCTACAAGTGCAATGCTTATACTCCTTGCTATGAGTATCTTCAATGTTAGTAGCAGGGTATTCAGATTTGCATACATTCTTATGCTGATCTCTCTCCCTGCAATACTCGTTGGATTGATCCTATTCAACCTGCTTGCATTGCATAGCCTTGTATGGGTAGTCCCAGCAGGCATATACTATGCATTATTACTCATCTCAATCCCTGCAATATTCAAGACTGGTAGGAGTAAAGGTAATGATAATAATGAAGAAGAGGCTAAGCATGGAGCTATCCTTGGAGAGTCATCATCTTTGCTACTACAACACATATCTTTGATACCAACGATAAGGCTAGCAGTGGTTATATGCCTATCCGTACTTGCAATACTTGTTGGTACAGGAGCATATATAGCATTAGCATATGATACAACCCCTTACACTACAGTAACATACAAGCAGCCAGAAGGCTCCCCCTATCCAGGTCCATATCCAGATGAGTACATAGGGACTGCTCCTGTAAAGGGTACACCTAGAGGGTTGGAGAATGCACATCTAAGTCCTGGGAGCTGGTTCCATGTAGCGATAGCATGGCTCATCATACTTGCCCTCTTTGGTAATAGACTGTTTGAGAATAGAGTAGGGTTACTCACCCTCTTAATATTCACAATACCTATGGCACCGCTCTTCAATACACTTGGCAGATACCTAGCATGGCTTGGGATACCAAATGGTATAGGCGCACTCTGGTTTGCAGGGCACCCATTGAAGGGATTCAACATAGTAGTGCTCTTCATCATAGGGTTGATATCGCTTTATGTACTTAGCAAGAAGAGATCGACTCATCGTTGATTTATTTGATAATCATCTGTTTGTTTTGCTCTTTTGCTTATTTGCTATTTGTTGCTTGCTATCTGTTTGCTATCTGTTTGTTTATTGCTTGTTTATTGCTAAAGAGGTGTTATCCTTACCCTATCAACCCTTATGCTAGGGGTTATGCATGGTGTAGCATGCCATTGCAGTATCTGCCTACTCTCCTTCCCTATCGCTGAGATGTTGAGCATGAGCCTCTTCAGATTATCTATTATCCTTACCATCCTCCTTGCTCCTATGATACTGCCATTGCTAACCTCGAATACCCCACTCCTAGCAGTGCATGAGAAGTCTCCCTGCTCTGGATTAACAGGGTATGTGTACCATAACCTGCTTACTATAAGCCCTCTCCTTGTATCCTTGATCATCTCATCCCTATTGTAGTTGCCTTCCTTCACAACTATGTTATGGAATGATGGGTATGGTAATGCTACTAATCCTCTCCCTACTGGGTACCCTGCCCTAACAGCATTACCAGTGCTCTTAGCATCATCCTTGGATGAGTAGAATGTATCATATATTATGCCCTTGAATACACCATCTTCTACTACATACTTGTTGTATGTCTCAACACCCTCATCATCGAATACCTTGCTGCCTAGAGCATCCTCTCTTCTAGGTTCATCTGCAAGTGAGAACCCATCTACTGCTATCCTTTCATTCATCCTGCCATGGAAGCAACTCCTCCCATCCTGATATGCTTTAGCATTAAAGTTGTATGCAAAGACAAATGATAGAAGTTCTCCAAGCGCATATGGCTCGAATATTATGCTGTACTCACCCTCCTCTGCCTTACTTGCACCCTTTGAGTTCATAGCCATCTCTGCTGCCTCTCTTCCTATAGCATCTGCACTGAATGAGTTGAGCATCCTTGATGCTCTAAACCCAACCCCACTAACCCTCTTCTCATAAACGCTGCTAGAATCCTGCTCAAGATCAGCATTTACATTGCCAACTATGTATGTAGCCTTATCACTCAACTCTAGACCATTGCTGTTTGCTATGCATACATGCTCCTTAACAACATGCAATGCTCCAGAGACTGATAGTGAATCTACCGCATCTGCCCTTGCTGTTGCAGATTCAAGCATTGTATATGCAATCCTTACTGAATCATCAACGCTGAGAGCCTCTATAGCAGGATCGTAACCATTCTCAAGCATGCCTTTGGGTATATATCTTGTTGGTAAACCTTGCCATTTATCTTTAGCATGCATCATACCTGCAGAGGATATAGCATATTTTGCAACCTTCTCTATACTCTTATCATCCATTAGTGATGTGCTTACTCCAGATATGCTCTTATCCTTAACAACCCTTAGAGCAAGACCCCTATCCCTTATGCCTTTAGCCTCAACTAT
>Ga0105160_1000551_pt1 | contig 17205 bp, 19 predicted proteins | sample GXS110809BmetaG_FD_89591 | JGI IMG/M metagenome (GOLD analysis project Ga0105160, IMG submission 89591) | Hot spring microbial communities from Gongxiaoshe hot spring, China to study Microbial Dark Matter (Phase II) - GXS 110809B | ecosystem: Environmental > Aquatic > Thermal springs > Hot... | reverse complement strand
TTTCGAAATTTTCTTTCATATTGAATTATATCCGTTTGTTACTGCTTGGACTCTTTCTTGTGTTGATGGGTGGGATCGTAGGTATGGATGTGTGTAATCCATTGCTTGGTTAAATCTTATGAGTAAATCTAAAAAGGGTTGTAGGGGAAGGTTATACATTTTTAAAGCTCTTCCTGCGTAATAATCTGCTTCTAATTCTTTTTGTTGATTGAATAAGTTGGTTTCATATACGTTATTACCTGACATCCATTGTTGGAGAAAGACTTGGGGGATGTGTCCTAAGACTTCGTGTGCCCATTCGTGTGCTAGGACTCCGAATATTGCTTCGTAATTCTCATTTTGAACAAATGAGGGGTCTATGAATACTAATCCTTGCCCTGTTGCCATTGCTCCCAATGGTGTGGGATATATTTGAACCATTATGTTTGCACCATATATGTAATTTAGTTTATTTGTTATATCCTGTAGCTGTTCTTGGGTTATTGCTGAAAAGGATACTTTGAGGATAATTAGTAAAACTACTAAAAAATTTAAAACCTTTCTTATTAGCATTCCTATTTTATAGTTAGCTATTTTTGTTAAATTTTCCTACTTCTACCTACTTTCTAATTTAACTTCTTTTGTTATTTTTTTATTTAGCCTTATTATATGTATTTTAATGATATCTCCAGGCTTGTATTTTTCTAAGATCTTGTTGTAATCTACTGTATTAGTTATAATGTCGTTGTTTATAGCAGTTATAATATCACTTTTTTTTATTTCTGCTTTATATGCTGGACTATCAACTTCCACTTCATTAACGATTACTCCACTTACGTTTGATAGACCTAAGAATCTTATTATTTCTGGTGTTAAATCTGATACTTGCACACCCAAGTATGGGCGTACTACTTTACCATATTTTTCCAAATCTGATATAACTTTTTTTACTTTGTTTGATGGTATTGCGAAACCGAGGCCTTGTGCTGTTATTACGACTGCTGTATTAACGCCAACAACCTTTGCATTTAGGTCTATTAGTGGGCCTCCAGAGTTACCAGGATTTATTGGAGCATCTGTTTGTATTAGATCTTCTAAATACAATCCTTGAACCTCTAAGCTTCTATTTTTTGCAGATATGACACCTACGGTTGCACTGTAATCAAATCCATAAGGATTACCGACGGCTATTACCCATTCTCCTATTTTTATACTGTCTGAATCTTCAAATTCAAGAGGTTGGAAATTATCTGTTGTATCTAATTTTAGTAAGGCTAAATCTGTATATTTATCTGCTCCTACTACTGTTGCTGTGTATTTTTTAGGGTTACCAGGGAAAGTTATGTATATTTCTTGTGCTTTTTCAATGACGTGATTGTTTGTTATCAGGAATTTTTTATTGTTATCTATGATGAAGCCGGAGCCTAAGCCTTGATTTTTAAACATTTTTTCCCAGTCTTTCCCAAAAAAGTATTTGAATACGTCATCCCATTCTTTTGACCAAGGAGTACCACTATTTACCACTATATCTATTCTTGCTACACTGTTTCTAACTTTTTCGATAACCTTAACAAATGTTTTGTCATCTGCATCTTTTATTACAACGTTTTGTTGATATATAACTTTTTGTGATTGTTGTTGATTTTTTGATATGTTTTTATCTTTTATTAGGTTGTATGTTGTAAATGAACCTATTATTCCTCCTATTATTGATCCGATTAAAATAGACAGGACCATTACTAAGAATAAATTTTTATTCATTTTTTTCCTCCCTTTTCTATTTTTTCATTTCTTTATTTTTTTCACTTTTTCCTTCTTTAATAAAGGGAAGAGGATAGAAATTAAAAAAAATATCAATAGAAATGGGAAAAAATAGGTTAAGAGAGATTATTTTTGTTTTTATAATGATATTATCGACCTTATTCTTAGTGCTTAATTTTATCAATGATTCTTTATTGATTGAAAAAGATAGGAACCTTTACTATTTAAAGAAATTTTTTGTTGATTTATTAGGTTGGAATTTTATGTTTTTACCAGTTTTCTTTGTTTTTTTAAGCATTTATCTTATAAAGGAAGGAGAGCGAAATTTTTGGATCCATTTAATTAGTAGTATATCGATATTTTTAGGTTTGGTTTTATTATTTCCTGATCCATTAAGTAAAACTAATTTTCTTGCTTTGTCATTCAGAAATTTTTTTGGTGAAATATTTAGTTTTTTCATCATATTAATCATGATATTTATACCTTTATTCTACATTTTTGATATTTCATTGCCTGATATTTTAGAGACAAAAATACCAAATTTTTTGAACTTTCTTTTACAAAAATTATTAAAAATAGTTGGTTTTTTACTTAAGTTTTCTCTCTTTGTTTTAGATAAGTTAGGAGAAACGATAATAAAACCTTTTATTAAAACCAAGAAAGTTGTAAAAGTTGAAAGAAATCAAAATGAAAAACAGTCAGAAGTAGATAATGTAAAACAAGAAAAGAATCTAAAGAATGGTAAAAAAGAAGAAAACAACTTACAAATAAAGAAAAGGAAGCTTTATTTAGAAGTTGAAATATCTCGAGATGATTTAGAAAAAAATAGTTTGTGTAAGGTTGATAATTATTATATACCTTCTCCTTTTTTTCTGCAATCGTTTGTTTCAAGTATTTATCCCCGTCCCAAAAGTAGTAGCACTAAAGATTATAGTGAGATATTAGAGGAGACATTAAAAAACTTCGGTATTCAGAGTAAGGTTATAGATGTTCAAGTTGGGCCGTCTATTACCCGATATGAACTTCAGGTAGAAAAAGGTGTAAAAGTTTCGCAAATTTTGAGACTAAAAAATGATATAGCACTTGCCTTGGCAGCTATAGCTGTCAGGATAGAAGCTCCAATACCAGGAAAGTCTGCCATAGGTATTGAAATACCAAACGAGAAACCTGTGCCTGTTTACTTGTCCGATATCTTAACTTCAGACGAATTCTTGAAAACTACCTATGAAATTCCCTTGGCTTTAGGGAAAGATATATCGGGTAATATTGTGATTTGCGACCTTACTAAAACACCACACCTTCTAATCGCAGGAGCAACAGGTTCTGGAAAAACAGTTTGTATCAATTCTATCATTTGTAGTATGCTTTTTAAATTCCCACCTACTAAACTTCAGCTGCTTCTTATCGATCCTAAAATGGTTGAATTAATTCTTTATGAAGGAATACCACACATAATAGACATTGTAACTGATGTAAAAAAAGCTCCCAATGCTCTTTTACAGATGGTTAAATTAATGGAAGATAGGTATAAATTATTTAGTAGTAGAAAGGTTAGAAATATACAGGAATATAATTCTTTGGAAGATGTTGAAAAATTGCCTTACATTGTGATAGTTATAGATGAGCTTGCTGATTTGATGATGACATCTTCTAATGCTGTAGAGGGGCATATTGCACGACTAACTCAATTGGCAAGAGCTGCAGGAATACACCTTATAATAGCTACCCAAAGGCCTTCTGCTAATGTCATAACAGGAGTTATAAAAGCTAATATTCCCTCACGTATTGCTTTCGCAGTTGCAAGCCAGATAGATTCGAGAGTTATACTTGATATAAGTGGGGCGGAGAACCTGATAGGAAGAGGAGATATGTTATACATGCCTATAGGATCTACAAGACCTATGAGAGCTCAAGGGTGCTTTGTGGGGCTTAAAGAAATAGAATTGATTGTGAAATACTGGCAAATGCAACCTAAACCTGATAATATAACCGTTATAGATCTGGAAACACCCATGAACCTTAATTTTGAAGAAACTGAAGAAGATCCAGAATTGCTAAAACAAGCTGCTAAAATAATCTTGGAAGATAAAAAAGCGTCAACAACTATGTTACAGAGAAAAATGAGGATTGGATTTGCAAAAGCAGGTAGAATTATGGATATTTTAGAAAAAATGAATATAGTTGGCCCTCAAGAGGGAAGCAAACCAAGAAAAATACTTATCCAAAGTATTGAAGATATAGAAAGAATTTTTGGTAAAAAATAAAGACGAAAATAAATAAGGAGGGCTTAAATGGCCCCCCCTTTATCTTTGGGTTAAAACTATTTTTTTCTTACTTCCTTATTGACTTAACTTCTATAGCTGCGGGCCACCAGTCCCACATCAAATGCTTTTTCCCATCACTTGTTTCGTAAAATGATACATACTTACCATTGTGATTAACGGATAACCTTGTTATTCCAAATTTTTCAATTGGTTGTAGTTCTCCTTCATCTACTTTTGCGTTAGTGTTTTTATCAACCCATACTTTGAACCCTTTTAGCTCATTTCCTTCGACAAATCCATTTTTGTCTTTATCGTAAAGTCTTAGTTTTTCATATCCGTCAGAGAATCCTCCGGCGGTTCCGAATAAATCTAACGCGGATGAAACAGTTTTGCTTTCAGGAGCTACTAATAAACCATCATTTGGTCCAACCATCCATTCTACTAAATCTTTAACTCCATCTCCTGTTATATCGAACATTACAACGTTTTGTTGGAAGAATTTGGGAGCATGTGGAAGCCAATACCCATATGCTACATCTATTGTCCTTGATTTATCCAAATCTAAAACTATCGGAGAGTAATCATAAACTTGGAGAACTAATTGATAATCTATTCCTTCTGTTATATGTTTGTTTTCTTTGATTATTATGTCTCCTTCTTCATACACGAAATTTTCTATTCTCGTTGATATTATGTCTTGGGGCATCGAGTTTCCTAAATATTGTTGTCCCGTTACATCGATATAATGCCATACTCCATTGCTCAAATCTGTTATAGTGTCTAAGTAAGCCAATTCACTTGCTGTTAAATTGCTCCATGAACCTGCTTGAACCTCATCCCAGTCATTTTGTAAGAAAGTAGGGCCTAGTGCGTATGCTGCTTGTCCTGCAACTACTTTGTGGATTTGGACATTGTTTATGTAAGTATCTACTATTTTTACTTGTTGAGTATCAGGATTTATATTTCCTTGTTTTATACCTGCTAAGCTTATAGAGATGATTAATGCGGTAACTGTCAAAATCATTAATATTCTTTTCATTTTTCATCACCTCCACTTATATTTATAAAAAAAAACAAGTAAAGATGTTAAAAAAATGTTGCAAAAATTATGAAATTTTTTGAGTTATATGAGAAATTATTTTTTTGACTGTTTGTTGCAAATCTAAACTATCTGTATTAATGAGGATAAAGTCGGCAGGAAGGTTATCTGGTTTAGGTAGGGGGGATATTTTCCTGTTCATATCTTCCTCATCTCTTTTTCTGATTTTTTCCAATATTTCTTCATACTTTATATTTTTTTTGCCTTCGGATAGATATTGTAGGTATCTTCGTTGGGCTCGTATTTGAATGCTTGCATAAATGTAAAACTTGAAATCAGCTTCCTTAAAAATTACGGTTCCACAGTCTCTGCCTGTTAGAATAAATCCAGCTTTCCTATCCTTTTTTATCTCAAATACTTTTTCTCTTATACCTTTGTTTATCAATTCTCTTATTTCTGAAAGTTGTGAGATTTTTGAAGTGTGGATTGCTATTTCTTCCGTATAAAGAAAACTGTATTTTTTTTGGAATTGATCTATGGGTTCAGAAATATTTTCGAAGTTTTCTAACGTTATTATCGAATTGATTTCTATTTTTTGTTTATTCAAATGGTAAAATGAGAACATTCTATAAATTATCCCGGTATCAATAAAATAAAAGGGGTAATGAAATAATTTTTGTAATTCAATAGAAAGAAGTATTGCGACAGATGTTTTTCCAACTCCTGCAGGACCATCTATAGTGATTATCATCTATTGTAAATAAGGGCCTTTTGCCTATTTGGCAAAGGCCCCTTATTTAGTGATAATTAATTTTTTTCAGGAGTAGGGGCCCCTTCTTTTGGGGTAGGGACCTCTTCTTGTGGAGTGGGGGACCCTTCCATAGAGTTTTCTTTCTTTTGTTTTTCTAATTGGGATAATTTATTAACTACAGCGCCTAAAACTCCGCCGATAACTCCACCTACAGCTGCTCCCATTAATCCACCTAATATCATATGTTGTGCATAACTGACTCCTGTTTCAAATTTTACAACAGGTTTTTGATATGTGTCTATGACCTTGTAATCTATTTTGGGATAAAATCTAACCCAATATCCGTCGATATCTTCGTAACATCTTGTTACAGTTTTATATTCTTCATCATAATAGTCATATTCTTTTGTTGTGTAACAATCTGTATCACTATATTCCCATATTGATTGAGAGTATCCATTGAATATAGGTTCTTTTACTTCTTTTGTTTCGTAATTAACCAAAGGTTTACCATGTCCTTGGAAGGTTTGTTGGTATTCTTTGTAAATTACATTACCGTTTTTATCTTTTAGAGGCACTTTTTCGTATACGGGTTCTGTTGGGGTAGTATTTACTGAGTTCCAAGGCCAAGAAGGCACATATTGGTTTTTAGGTATTTTTCCTATTTCTTTAGTTTCATAAACAGGTTCTTTAATATTTAAAGTGACACTTTCAACAGGTAAAGCTTTAACTTTTTTATTTGCTTCTATGGCTCCGAGGATTATGCCTGTGGCTCCACCAACGCCAGCCCCAATTGTTGCTCCTTTCAAGATGGAATCACCTAATTTGGGTTTATCAGAGTAAAGGTTACTTTTTATTTGCATATTTTTTTCACCTCCCTATCTTTTAATCAATAAAATTATTAAATAAAGGGGAGAAAAAGGTGGTATAAAAATGTTAAAAAGATGTAAAAAATAGGGATTAAAGAAGAGTGGAATCAAGAAAAGTTTTAAAATATGTAAAAAGGGATTTTTGTGGTTTCTATGTATAGAAACAGAAAGATCCTTTATTCGTATTATTAGTAACAGCATTAGTTATTTGCTATTATTTGATTTGAGAATTTTCTTTTATTTTTCTAATTGGGATAATTTATGAACGATAGTACCAACGACACCGCCAATGATTCCACCTGCAGCTGCCCCTACTAAGCCTTCCTAATATCATATGTCCTCCGTAACTAACCCCTGTTTGAAATTTAACAACTGGTTTTCCATACGTATCTATAACTTTATAGTCTATATCAGGATAAAATTTAATCCAATATCCTACAACATATTTTTGGCATACTTCTTCTTCTCCATTTGTATAGCAATTTGTTTTAGTATCTTCGAACACTTCGTAATCGTATCCATTAAATATTGGTTCAAATACTGCTCCTCCTCGTGGATCGTATTGAACAACTGGTTTACCATGTCCTTGGAAGGTTTGTTGGTGTTCTTTGTAAATTACATTACCGTTTTCATCTTTTAAAGGAACTTTTTCATATACAGGTTTTGTAGGAATATCATAAATATCTTTCCATCCATTCCATCCGGGCCAGTCTTTCACATACTTATCTTCTGGTATTTTTCCTATTTCTTTTGTTTCATAAAGAGGTTCTTTAAAAGTTACAGTAACGCTTTCGATCGGTAAGGAGTTTACTTTTTTATCTGCTTCCATATATCCTACAACCATACCAGTAAATGCTCCAATACCAGCACCAATTGTTGCTCCTTTCAAGATGGAATCACCTAATTTGGGTTTGTCAGAGTAAAGGTTGCTTTTTATTTGCATATCCTTTCACCCCCCTATTTTTTTATCAATTAAAGATATTAAAAAAAAGAGAAAAAAGTGCTGTAAAAATGTTAAAAAAATGTAAAAAAAAGAAATTAAATGTAAAAAAAGAAAATAAAAAAGTAAAGATTAAAACGGATCTTACCCAAAATATTGGTAGTTTAGCTTATTGTAATTAATGTATAAGTAGGTTTTTTACTGTGAAGATAAAAGATGCAGGTTGTTTTATTTTTTTCTAATAACAACAACTTGATCAGTTTTTTGAATATCTTTGAAAATTTTTACTTCCCTATTATTGTAAATAATACCTATGATAATTCCTGCTGGTATGTTGAATTGTCCTGCAGTTTGGACTTCGCTGTATAGTTCAAATTTTGATTCTTTTAGAGGATAAAAATAGATTTTTGAAGAGGTTTTTATAAATCCAAGTATTTCATCGTCATTTGAAATTACTTTTGCAGGTATTTGAAAGGAATTAGAGTATATGTATCTTACTCTTGTTATTTTTGGTGTGACCTGTTCTACTATTCCTAAAAAATTATCTTCATTTGCTACTACATCAAATGGCTTAGTGTCCTTTATTGTCCAAATATAAAAATACTCGTTTGTGTAAGATATGACAGTGGTTATTCCAATTATATCTACTGAATAAAGATAATTGGAAATTCTTGAATTGTATAGAGGGTTACTGTATATTATTTTTTTGATTAATTTTTCGTAATTTTCTGTGTTTATTTGTGGTTTATTTTGCAATGTTATGGTAGAAAGTATTGTCAAAGAAGGTGAAAAGAGGTTATACTTCATTCCTACTAATTCGTAAATAAAGAAAAGGAGAAGAAATAGGATGTATTTTTGTTTATTCATTCCTATTAGATAATTTTTATCTTTTCCGCTTTTTACCCTTTGATTATTTTTATTGGGAAAGGATTTTGTTTGGGAATTAGATAATAATATAATGAAGGTAGGTGTTGTTATGTCTGAAAATTTAGTTTCTGAAAAATTAGTTTCTGAAAATTTAGTTTCTGAAAATTTAGTTTCTGAAAATTTAGTTTCTGAAAATAGTGCTGGTTCTACACAAATGATATTTGTTATTCATGGAATGGATTGTATTAGCTGTGCAAAGGGTATAAAAAATTACTTACATAGAAAATTAAATGAATATATCGACTTTGTTGATATAGATTTTCAATCGGGAAAAATGTTCGTTAAAATCAAAAAGTATATTGATCCAAAAATAATAATAAATGAAGTAAAAAATATTGGTTATGGAGCAGAGTTAGAAAAAAATGTTGATAATTATAGTAGAAATGAAAAAAAAGAATACATAAATGTTTTTTTAGCAATTACCTTTGCCTCTTTTATTTTTGTTGTATCAATGTTTTTTCATGATCTTTTGGTTAATAATAAATTTGTAAAAACCATCGTTTTTATACTTTCAACTTTTGTTCAGTTTATAAACGGCTATAAGTTCTATAGAAACGCTTTTTATTCTTTGAGGAATGGTATTTTAAACATGGACCTTTTAATAGTTATTTCTACAACAACTGCTTATTTTTATAGTTTGTATGCTTATTTTAATGGTCTTCATCATCTATATTTTGAGACGTCAGCGGTTATTATTGCTGTTGTTTTGCTTGGAAAATTCATAGAGGAAAAATATAGAAGAAGTGGTTTTGGATCTGTGCTAAATTTATTAACATTAAAACCTCGAAAAGTTAATGTTTATAGGAATGAATTAGTAACGATTGATGTAGAAGATATAAAGAGGGGTGATGTTATTGAGATACATAAGGGGCAGAGTGTTCCTGTGGATGGAATTATAATCGAAGGGGAGGGGATTTTCGATTTAAGCCTTCTTTTTGGAGAAAACCAACCGGTTCTATTAAAAACAGGAAACGAAGTTTTAGCAGGTAGTTTTTTGATTGATGGATTGGTTAAAATAAAAGCTAATGAAGATTATAAAAGTAGCTTCTGGAAAGGAATAGAAAGCTCAGTATTTAGCTTATCAACTAAAACATCTAATTATCAATTATTTATTGACAAAATTTCGGGAAATTTCGTTGTTATCGTTATTATTTTGGCTTTACTTAGTTTTATTTACTGGTATTTTATTGGAAATAAATTATTTGCTTTAAATGCTTTAATTTCTACTCTCATTATTGCTTGTCCTTGTGCGATTGGATTAGCTTCTCCCTTAGCTATAAATAAAGGAATGATAGAATCTGCAAAAAAACAGATTATTGTGAAAGACCCTTATGTATTTGAAAAAATATCAAAATCAAAAAATTTTGTTTTCGACAAAACTGGTACCATTACCAATAAAAACGTTGTCGTTAATGATTTTAAGGTGCTTTATTCAAATTTTATAAATAATGAGAATTTTAATGAAATACTTGAGAAAGTATTGGTTTCTGTTAGTAAATCAAATCATCCATTATCTGTCCCTATTAAGGATTATATTGTAAATAATTTTAAAATTAGCTTATATAAATCTCTTAAAAAGAATGTTGTTTCTTCTTTTCGAGAATTAACTTCTCTTGGGATAAAGGTAGAGTTTGATGATAAGACAACGGTTATAGTAGGTAATTATTCCCTAATTCAAGATAATATTGGTCAGTCTCTGACATCTTTACAGGATGGGATTTTTAAAGATAACTCTCAAAATTTTGATAATTTTATTGCTTTATTTAAGAATGAACAAATAATAATTGTTATTGGGGTGGAATATTTTGAGGAAATGAATAAGAATGTTGAAAAAATAGTCGAATTGTTGAAGTCGAAAGGAAAAAATGTAATTATACTTACTGGGGCAAATGAAAATTCTGCAATGAAATTAGCTAAAAAAATTAAAGTAAATGAAATTATACATTCTGTCGATGCTGTAAATAAAGTAAAGGTTATTGAGGATATAAAGAAAAAAGGATTAACTGTATTTGTTGGTGATGGGATAAACGATAGTTTGGTTATGAATGCTGCTGATGTGGGAATTTCATTTGAATATGGCAGCGACATAACTCAAAATTCGGCTTCTGTTATATTAAAAGATTTTTCTCAAATCGAAGACTTAGTCAATATTTCATATACTGTTTTCAGAAAGCTTAAGTTTAACCTATTTTGGGTTTTTGGTTATAATGTTGTTTTAATTCCGGTTGCTATGGGAGTTTTTTATAATTTAGGTGTTACTGTTAATCCGATGTTGGCTGCTTTGGCTATGGTTTTAAGCGATTTTAGTCTTTTGTTTTTTAATTTATCTAGCTTTAAATTATTAAGATCAAAATAACTTGTTTTCTTTACCTTCTACTATCCTTTTTATGTTGTCCCGATGTTTGTAAATTATAAATAAACAAAGAACTGAAGTAAAAATTGTTAAATAAGTTTTATCTGGAATTTCTACATTAAGTAGATTAATGTTTATGAGATTGGTTTGGTATAAAATTACTATTAGTAGTGCTGATATAGAAGCAAAGATTGAACCAAGTGAAGAGTACCTTGTCGTAATTACGGTTATTAACCATACGAATAATGATGATATGGCTATAATTGGGCTTATTGCTAAGATAACGCCTAAGGATGTTGCTACACCTTTCCCACCTTTGAAATTCAGGAAAACAGTGAATATATGACCTAATATTGCTGTGATGCCTGTAAGCAATACAAAAAGAATAGGAAATTGAAGTTTTATTGATATAAAGGTAGGAATAAATCCTTTTAATGTATCAATGATTAATACGATTATTCCATATTGGGGTCCTAATGTTCTAAAAACATTTGCCATTCCTATATTTCCACTGCCTACTTTTGTTATATCTACTCCTCTTATTTTACCTATTATATAACCCGTTGGTATACTACCAATTAGATATGCTAATAAAAGCATTGATATAAATTGATAGTATTGTTCCATACTTATAAATTCAACATTTTTTTATTGTTTGCCTTCCAATTAACAGGGAAATAAGGATTGTTCCAAGCTCCTTCCCTAAGAATTGTATCATTCTGCTTAAATCGCTTATAAAAAAATCATTGTAGTAGTAAGAGAGAAAATTTAGGATAAAAGCAACTATAAATCCTGAACTTAACAAAAGGAATACTCTGTTTTCATTTTCTTTAAAGATTTTATAATATTCTTCCATTTTTTTTAAAATAATATCCTTGTGTAGGGATATAAGTGTGAGCAAAAGGATAAGAAAGATAACACTAAAAGTTGTATTAAAGCTATTTAGAAAAACAAAATAAATGTTTCCTATTATGAGATAAAAGGTGCCTGTTAAAATACTGTATGAATTAATATCCACATTTTGAAACTTGTTTATATTCATAAAAAAAGGTAACGAAAATATTAAAGAAGTTATGTATCGAGAAACCAAAAAGATTATTAGAAAGGAAATGAAATTTGTTATATTTATATTTGTTCGTTTTAAAATAATCCCTATTAATACCAAGGAGATAAGCAAATCAATCTTTTCAGCATAAAAATGAATGAAGGTGTCTTCTTTCATATTTAGAGAAAATACAGATGTGATTAAAAGGGTTAAAAGAAAAATAAAAAAATCTATCATTTTTTGATGTTTATAAAAGTAGAACATTATGAAAAAAATCAGAAAAGTTTGAAGTAAGATATAAAGTATTATTTTTGTTTCAGTTGTTTTGTTAAAATCTACTATTTTGGTTTCTTTTAGCGATTGAGGATTAATTAATTCGGATATATGGTTTGCCCATATTAAGTTATAATTTTTTTTCGTGATTTTTAATGTTTCCCAGGGAGGGTGGATTTCATCAAAAATTCCATTTATTACTGTTGAATTTTCAGGTAAATATTCAAAATTCATTCCCATTAGAATTTTGGTATTTTTTTCATCACTTAATGCAATATTGGCACCTGCTGAATGAGCTACTATGATGATTTTTTTATTTTTTTCAATATTTTCTAAAACATTTCTAAATTCTTGGTAATATTTTTCTTCATTTGATATAAATGGGAAATCTTTTTTTAGAATTGTGTAATCATTTTGTAATAAATGGATGGATAATATTTCGAATTGATAGAGTTTTGCATTTCCTCCTCCTAAGAAGATAATTATTATAGATTTTTGATTTTTAACGATAAAATTGTTTTCTATTCTTATTGTGGGTAGTAGGAATAAATTGATAATCAGTAAAAGATTTATAGTAGTAATTAAAAGGAATTTTCTAATATAGTTTTGGTGGAGGTGGTGGGAGTTGAACCCACGTCCGGCAGACGAAGCCAAGTCTTACTACAGGCTTAGTCGGTTTTCATTTTCGGTTACCCAAAGACAAACCGACAAACTTTTGGGTAACCTATCCTTCGCTTTTTTTTCGGGTTTTGCCTGAAGGATATGGCAAAACCCTACACCTTCTGTTTCTTTACCCACTTGTGCTTAGAAGGTGTCAGCACAAGCAAGCCTGCGTGTTTTTTACGCAGCTAATGCGAGATCTTCGGCGTTTAATTTTACTCTTGCGTTTAACGGAACGCAAGCAAACGGCCTGCAAGAGCTTAACCTCTGTCTGCCGTCGAACCCAATCTTCACCCCCGCCCATTTTTTATATTATACACATCCCCTCATTTTCCCTCTAAACATTTCTATCAAAAGGTATTTTTATATACTTTTTCAAACTATAATATAAAAGGGAATTTAATTTATGGAAGAAAATGTAGAAAGAAAAAAAATAATTTCTGCTGGTGGTATATTGTTTTGGAAAAATGGGAAAGAAATATTTGTTTGTATTGTTAAAAGAAAAGGTAAAAATGTATGGATTTTACCACGTGGAAGAGTTGAAACAAATGAAAATATGGAAAATACTGTTGTTAGGGAAGTGAAAGAAGAAACAGGTGTTATCTCTAAGGTAATAAGAAAAATAGGTGTTATAAAGTATAACTATTATTCTCCTTTTGATAGAGTTTTTTATGATAAAGAAGTCCATTTTTATTTGCTAAAAATAACGAAACACGAAAAATTTGTTCCTAACCAAGAAATTCAAGATATGAAATGGGTTAGTATACAAGATGCACTATCTATTCTTTCTTATGAAAAAGAGAAGGAAATTTTACTGAAAGCACTTAAATATATATCATGAAGAATTTTTTATTATCTTTGTTTTTTTTATTTTTCATTTCTTTATTTGCATACAGTATTAATATTGAAAAGGAAATCATTCTAAATTATCAAGATACCACAAAAACTTACATCAATGATCAACCATATCTTTCTAATACTTTCTATTATGAATTGAAGATTTATGATATAAAACGTGTAAACTATGATACATACTATTCCTTTAATTTTTCTCTTAAAAATATGGTTGTTGATACTAAACAAAATGAAGATACGATAAACATAGTAAGGATACTTACAAAGGGTTTTAAAACTCAATTTACTACAGATCAAAATTTAAATTTTCTTTATTCTCCAAATATCGAGTATCTTTACTTAAGTGATCCATTGTATCAAAAATATAAGGAAAAGATAGATAAAAGTAGTTTAAATGAGTTTGCAAATTCTGTTTTTTACTCTTTTTTTGATTGGTTCGGAAAATTGAAGAATAAATGCCATTTAGAATTAGTTGAACATTCTTTTGACATATACTTATCACTTTTCTACTACGATAGTAATTATACTACCCAATTAAATATTGGAAAGAAAGGATATAAAGCATTAGTTATAAAAGGGCAGGGAAAAGTAGAAAAGATAAGTAAAGGAGAAAATTTATTTAATGGACTATCTATCTTTAGTAGCAATGTTAATACTTATGAATACTATGATCAACAAACATTATTACCTTTACTTTTGCAAAGAGAAATAATGATAAGATTTGATTTTAATGATCCAAAAATGAAGCAAGAATATTTTAAAAAATATCAAAAAACCTACATTGATTACAAAATAACAAAAACCTTGATGCTCATTTATTCTAATAATTTGTAAAGTGTGCATATTTTTGTATAATTATTTTCTTTGCAATTTGTGCAGAAAGGATTTGGAAGATATTGTTGAATTAGACCGAGATTTTGAAAATTTTGATGTTGAACATAATAGAAACCAGTTTTGTTGGGATTATCAAGATTATATTTTCTTGCTAACAAAAAGAAAAAGCTTATTAACGTTGATGAAAAATAGACAAAAAATAATAGGATTTTGTTTATCTGTTATTGTGGGTTTTGAAAGCGAACTTTATAAGATTATCATTCAAAAAGAATACAGAAATAAAGGTTTGGGAAAGATTTTGTTATTATTCCATTTAGGGAGTTTAAAAATTATGGGTGTTGGGTTTTCTTTTTTGGAAGTTTCCCATATTAATTTTCCTGCAATCTGTTTGTATAAAAAAATTGGCTACAAAGTGGAATACGTAAGAAAAAAATATTACATAAATAGTGATGCATTAGTTATGAAAAGAGAATTATAAATGTTTTATTGATTTTGGCTTTCAATATTTTCAGGTACTTTAAAAAATGCGTATATTTGTATTATTCTACCGATTATAGATGGTATGAAGAAAAGTATGGTTCCCCAGAAGATTATTTTACCAGCTAAATCAAAAGCTTGGTATTTAGTCTCTTTTGATATTATTTCCAGGTATTTTTTTTCAAAAAAGGATGCTGCTACGAAACCTACGTAAAAAATTAGTATTATTATCCCTGCTGTGAATAATGGGGAGAGGCTATAATCAGCTACGGGTATCCTACTTGTTGAAATTCCTAATAGAAAAGCTATTCCAACACCTATAACTATTGTTGTAATGTATATAACCAGTGAAATGAGGTAATTTTTACTAATTTCACTGTTGTTAAGTTTATTTGATAATCCAATGATTCCTAGCACATATGCAGCTAAGCCTCCGAATGAAAAAATAATACCTAACAATGGTATATTTGATAATAAAATCATTGATACTAATCCCCATGCACATAGATTTTTCTCCGATTTTATATTCATTTTTTCACCTCCTTTCCTGCATGTAAGTTAAACACAATACAAAATTATATTCGATATTTTTTGTTTTTGTCCTTCATTAAGATTATTCAATATATTTTTTGCAGGATTTTTTTTAGAAAGAGAATATATAGAAAAGTGGGTAATTAAAATTAAGAGGGTGGTTATAAATGTTTGTTGATATTGATTTAATAGAGTTAGCTTGGGAAAGCTTAAACAGAAGAATTGAGATTAAGGAAATAAAAGAGAAATTTGGCAGAGAGGTAAGAAAAGTTATAGAATTGTTGGATAAGGGTAAGATAAGGGTTTCTGAAAAAGTTGATGAGCAGTGGGTAGTTAATGAGTATGTCAAGAAAGCGATCCTTTTGTATTTTGCAATTACAAAGACTAAGAAAATATCTTTTAGAGGAGTGGAATATTTTGATAAGGTTCCTTTGAAAAAGAATGATGGCAGTTTCAGGTCTGTTCCTGGTGCTATTATTAGGTATGGTAGTTTTATTGAACCTGATGCTGTTGTTATGCCTTCATTTATAAACATTGGTGCTTATGTTGGTGCTAAAACGATGGTTGATACTTGGGTAACTGTTGGGTCTTGTGCTCAGGTTGGAAGGAATGTCCATTTGGCAGGAGGGGTTGGAATTGGAGGGGTTTTAGAGCCTCCTTCTGCTATGCCTGTTATTATTGAAGATGATTGTTTTATCGGGTCAAGATGCATAATTGTGGAAGGTGCTATTATTAAGAAAGGTGCTGTGTTGGCTGCTAATGTTGTTATTACCTCCTCCACCAAGATAATAGACATAAATAATGGAGAGATTTATATGGGGCAAGTACCAGAAAATTCTGTTGTTGTTCCTGGTACATATTTAAAGGAAATAAATGGAAACCAATATGGTATTTCTGCTGCTTTAATTATTGGTAAAAGAAAAAAATCAACAGATCTGAAAACTCAACTAAATGAAATTTTGAGATTATAGGAGATACAAAAAGCTGATGTTGTTTTTTTTTGATGATGAAATTATACTAAAAATTATAGGTAGGGAAAATTTTCTTTTTCTCCAAGATTTAGAAAAAAATGCCAAGACTATTGAAGAGATCACAAATTTCTTTTCCTTCCTTATTGTTGGTAGTGGAGTAAGTATTGGGAAAAACGTATATAAAGAAATATTCAAAAGGAATCCAGAAAAATTACATGTTATTGATGTTTATGAAAAATAGCTTTGTTGGAAGATTAGATGTATATAGAGAATATTTATATTTTTTTAATCCACTACAAATTTTAGGTGAAGGGTAGGTTCTCCTGTTGCATAAAGTCTTAGTTCTTTTATATCAATCTTATCCGATCTCATTAATTTATCGACTATTTTTTTTTAAATCTTCGAAATCTATCATTTTACCTTTTAGTGTCATGTAATTTCTGGAACAAAAAGGGCATTTAGCGTTACAAACACTTACTATATCAATTATTACAGTATTTATTACTGTTTTCTTTTTTTTACTCTTGAATAAATCTGTTATAACTTTTAGCATTTTTTATCCTCCTTAATTAATTTTTCCTTCCTCTTGTTTTATGAATTCTAAAAACAAAGTAATATCTACTTTATTATCGACTATAGGCAAATATTTATTCATACCGAAATCGGCTCTGTTTAT
>Ga0105160_1000547_pt1 | contig 17255 bp, 14 predicted proteins | sample GXS110809BmetaG_FD_89591 | JGI IMG/M metagenome (GOLD analysis project Ga0105160, IMG submission 89591) | Hot spring microbial communities from Gongxiaoshe hot spring, China to study Microbial Dark Matter (Phase II) - GXS 110809B | ecosystem: Environmental > Aquatic > Thermal springs > Hot... | reverse complement strand
GCCGAGCTGGAGAACCTTCATAGCCGAGAGAAAAACGAGAGGCGAATACATAGTCCACCTCACAATGTACGGCATCGGCATCCAGGAGGTGGAGGAGGAGCTTAGAAGGGCCCACGAGGAGAGGGGGCTCGTATTGATAGTAGGCTCCAGCAAGGTGCCCATTGAGGTTTACGAGGAGGCAGACATAAATGTCGCAGTCACCCACCAGCCGCACAGTGAGATAGCCGCACTAGCAATAGCCCTAGACCGGATACATAAAGGCAGAGAACTCTACTTCACATACCGCGATGCGAAGATCTCGATTAAGCCCAGCAGACGTGGGAAGGCGGAGAGGAAACCCCCAAACAGAATAGCCAAGCAGGACGGGTTAGAGCATGATGGCTAAGGCTTCACAACTATCTTAATGGCAGCTCTCTTCTGAGCGGCTTCCATAGCATCCTTTATCTCGAGAAGTGAATACTCATGCGTGATTATAGCAGATGGCCTAACAGCCCCCCTCCTGACCATCTCTATCGCATGGAGACAGCACTCCCTCGGCGCGTCAGCGCTCCCAGTGATAGTCACCTCATGATAGTGAACCTCGTTTGGATTGATTCCTATCTCATAGCTGGGATGGGCGCCTGCAAAAATGTTTATCCTCCCACCCCATGAAACAAGTCGTAGGGCACTGGCTAGTGAGTCCCGGTTGTTAACTGCCAAGACCACAATATCTGCGCCATATCTATCTGTGGCCTTTAATACACTCTCAGCGGCATCCACCACCAGCGAATTTATCGTCAAATCAGCACCAAGCTCCGAAGCCTTTTCAAGCCTCTCATCATGATGGCCCATAACTATAACCCTTACACCATAAGTTTTTAGAACCTGCAAGTTCAGCAACCCCATAGGCCCATCACCTATAATCAGCGCAGTATCACCAGCTCTAGGCCTAACCACCTCCACCCCATTGATACAACAAGCAAGAGGCTCAATTAAACATGCATCCTCATCATGAACATCATCAGGTAGCTTTAACAGATTCCTCTCAGGGACTCTAACAAACTCTGCGAAACCTCCGTGAATGTATCTCTTCTCCGGGCAGAGGTTTTGCTTACCTCTAAGACAGAACTTGCACTTCCCACACGAGTTAATTATGAAGGGTGTAACTCTGTCACCCTCCTTAACAATGGTCACACTAGAGCCTATAGATACAACCTCGCCAACCCACTCATGGCCAGTAAAGCCAGGACTCGCCCTGCCAAAAGGCGTCTCACGATAAGTCTTAAGCCCTCTGAAAAACTTCACATCACTAGCACAGACACCGCAAGCTCTCACACGAACAAGAACATCATATTCCCCGAGGACTGGATTCTCAACCTCCTCAACTACAACCTCACCAGGAGACAGGACAAAAGCCGCCCTCAAAGTAAACAGTTCCCCTTTATCCTCAGTTAATATATCTGCACGTAATATAGATTTGCTGACAGATGAAAAATCACGTACATATGCAACATTAAATGGTTTGTCAGCATGATCTGCAAAAGTTATTTTAACCTCGCCGGGGTTATGTTTGACGGGTTTGAGGCCGAGAATAGCTATTGTAAACTCGAATACTTTTGGAGCCTATAGCAAGGTTATGGAGAGGCTCAGTTTTATGGGGGAAGTCTCTAGGTTGAATGTGCCTAGGGAGATTAGGGGCGCTGAGCTATCCTCTCGCCTTAAGGGTTTCCAGATAGTAGTGGCCAGCACAAACCCCCGATATGATGAAGAGTTCTTCAAGGAGAACAGAGACGTGGTTCTACTGGCGCGTAACGGAATCGGCCTAGACAACATCGATGTGAAGGCTGCCACTGAGCAAGGAGTTATCGTAACTCGTGTACCGGGAATTGTTGAGAGGGAGGCCGTCGCCGAGCTGGCTTTGGCCTTGATGCTCGACGCCCTCCGCTCGGTCTCCGCGGCCTATTTCGCTGTAAGGCAGGGTAAGTGGCAAGAGAGAAGCCGGTTCATCGGGTATGAGCTTAGAGAGAAGGCAGTTGGGATCATCGGTCTTGGAAATATAGGTCGGAGGGTCGCTGAAATCCTTAGTGCGGGTTTTAAAGCGAAAATACTTGCCTACGACCCCTACGTGAAAAAGGAAGATGTAAGTGGCATAGATATAACTTTGACAGATCTCGAGACTCTCTTGAGAGAGTCAGACATAGTGACGCTACACGCGCCACTCAACGAGGAGACATACCACATCATAGATAGGAAGGCGCTTTCCATGATGAAAAAGGGCACTATACTTGTTAACACCGCTAGAGGTGGCCTCGTTGATACAGCCGCGCTTGTTGAAGCATTAAAAAATAAGCATGTTAGATACGCGGCTCTAGACGTAGTTGAGGGCGACTACGTCGATTCCAACCACCCATTGTTACAGATGGAAAACGTGATTATAACTCCACATATAGGTGCTTACACTTATGAGTCCTTTACCGGAATTGACGAATGTGTAGCTGAGACCATCGAGGCTGTCTTGAAAGGAGAGAGGCCGAAGTATGTGGCTAATCCAGAAGTTTATTTGAAAGGCACGAGAAAGCTGCCAAGCAATATATAAATTTCGGCTTGTCGTCTAGTCTAACGAGAAAATAATTGACATTTGCAACAAAAATAGACATGGTTAAACTATTGATGGAAAACTATACAAACCACAAGGTAGTTAAACTATCCTCCCTGAGAGAATACTTCAGCGAGCCAGAGAAGGTTGATGAGACTCTGAGAGAGAAAGGAGACGTCGTAGTATACGAATATTTTGAAAAGATATTTGAGAATGGTGGGGGGCATCTGAACTTCGGGCTCACCATACTCTATCCTGGGAAGGTTGGTAGAGAATACTTCATGACACGCGGCCATTTTCATGAGAAGCAGGCTGCCGAAATCTATGTTGGTTTAGAGGGTGAGGGATTAATTCTTATGCAGTCTGAGGATGGACGCGTGGAGTGGCAGCCTCTTGAGTTGAACAGGGTAGTTTATGTGCCGCCGGGCTGGGGACATCGGACAATCAATACTGGACAGGGGAAGCTGGTTTTATTTTTCGCCTATCCATCTGATGCGGGGCACGACTATGAGATTGTTAGGGTTAAAGGGTTCGCCAAACTGGTATTAGAGGAGGAGGGACGCTTCGTTTTGAAAGATAATCCGAGATATGTCGCGGCTAGAGGGTTTTGAAGTTAGGACTGTCTGGATGATAGAGTCTAGGGTTTAAGCAGGATTCTAAGGTTTTCAAATTTCTGCGCCTCGATGAAGCCTCTAATCCCATCCTGTAGCGGCAGTTCCATGCTTATCAGAGGTTTAAGGTTTACTCGGCCTGACGCGACGAGGTCTAGCGCCATCTTAAACTCCATAGGTGTTGACATGGATGTGCCGAGCAACCTTATCTGCTTGTAGTGTATCGCGTTCGTGTCTATCTCGACACCTGCGACGCCGGCTGGAAGGCCTGCAAAGTAGTTGACCGCGCCTCCCGGCCTCACTATCTTTAATGCATCTTTCTGGGCATCAGGCACCCCAACTGCCACAACAACCGCATCAGCCCCCTCACCCTCCGTGAGCTTCTGAACCTCCTTCACAACATCAGCCCCATTCAGCAGTATAACATGGTCTGCACCAATCCTTTCAGCAACCCGAGCCCTCACATCACTCTTTTCCAACATAATCACCTTGCTCACCCCCAGTGCACGTGCTAAAAGCAGATGCATGAGTCCAATCGGACCCGCACCTATTATGGCAAGCTTATCGCCTGGTTTCAACCCGAGTTTAAGCTGTCCCCTCAAACAGTCGGAGAGCGGTTCGACGAGAGCGGCCTCTTCCATGCTCAGCGAGCCGGGAACTATCTGGGCGCATCCGACATCAAAGGCGGCGGCAGGTATGAGCATATACTCTGCGAACCCTCCGTCTGCGTCTATCCCCAATGCGTACCTCTTGCGGCAGAGCACATGCTCTCCTTGAAGACAGTAGACACATTTCCCACAGAAGATGTTGGGGTTTACCGTTATACGGCTGTTTAACAGCTCCTCCCTACCCCTGCCGGCCTGCACGACTATGCCAGCAACTTCATGCCCTAGCGTCACAGGTATCTTCGTCCTCGACCCGTAGTTGTATGCCTTTAAGTCGGTGGCGCATATCCCTGCCGCAGCGACTTTTAGAACGACTTCTCCCTCTCTCGGCAGAGGCCTCTCCGTCTCCTCTAGCCTCAGGTCTTTAACACCATAAAGTCTAAGCGCCTTCATGCCCCTCACCCGAGTGGTAAAGTGACAGGCCTGCCAGTCTCCACGGATTTATGCGCCGCTAGCACAGCCTCAAGCGCTTTCCTACCGTCTAAGCCCTTAACAGCCGGCTCTCTATCATGAATTATACAGTCGGCGAAGTGCTCTATCTCGTTGACGTAGCCATCCCTAAACCTGTCCCTCCAGCTCCTAAAACTCTCCGTAACGACGCGCATGTCCTTATAGGTCCGGATCAGGGTAGTCCCCTTAATCTCGCCAATAACTATTACTCCCTCCGTACCTAGGACCTCCGCCCTGGCATCATAGCCGTATCCAACAGGGCATGCGCCGTCAAGAACACCAAGCCCACCGCCCTCAAACCTAGCAACGACGGCTGCAACGTCGTAGAAGCTGGGATATGTCGCCCGGAGGTCTGGCCTTATGAGCGCTGAGACTTCAGCATGAATCGATGCAAACTCGTCACCCATCAACCATCTCAATGTATCGAAGTCGTGACTATTAACTTCCGCCAGAAATCCAAGCCCCGTTTTAGGGTCAAGCGCCCAGGGAGGAGGGAGGCCAGGGCCACGTCCAACAGACTTGACTAGAATGGGTTTGCCGATTTCCCCATTATATATTAGACGCTTCGCCGCAGAGAACTCGGGGTCAAACCTCCTCATGAACCCTATCTGGAGCTTCACCCCATGCCTCTCTGTAGCAGAGATCATCTTGTCAGCCTCCTCCAGAGTCAATGCTATAGGTTTCTCACAGAACACGTGCTTGTCAGCCTCTGCAGCCTCAATGGTCAGTGAGGAGTGGGTGAACGTGGGAGTGGTTATTATGACAGCGTCGAACTCAGAACGCTTCAAGGCTGTAGTAAGGTCTTGATATACTGCCTTGATGCCAACCTCCTCAGCCAATTTAGTAGCTACATCTATTTGACTATCCACAATCGCCATCAACTCAGCGTTCTTAATCCTCGTCCTCAGGTTTCTCGCATGGACAGCACCTGCCCTGCCAGCACCGATTACACAAAAGCTAACAACTTTAGATGATTGCATCACTGAAAAGGTAGGGTACCCCTAATATTTATTTATCATTTATTTTGGAGTTTGAGGGTTGCACCAAAAAGAGATAGTTCGAGGTCGGCAAATGCTGTGGACCAAATTTAAAGACAAATTACGATACCTGTATATTGATAAGAACCCCAATAATGGAGCCTTAATGGTGATGCTTTACTCGACCCTTCAGCCGACTAAATCTTCATGCCCCTCCATGATATAGTCCAGCCGGTCAATCAATTTTTCATAGAAGGTTGAATACTTCTTGTAGTTTTCATGAGCTTCAGGGTTTGGTGGTATTCTCTTGATTGGCCTGACCCACTCGTTTATTGTCTTTACATAGTCCCGCAGCAGTTTAACACCATAGCCGCCTATAACAGCGAGCGCCGTCACCGCATACTCTTCCCTGTTAAGCAAGACATAGGGCACACCGAGAACATCCGCCTTAATCTGATTCCATATTTTACTCCTACTCCCACCCCCGATTCCCCTAACCTCGTCAATCCTCAACTCCCTTAACAGGTCCCTCAATATCGCAAGGTAGTGGTTGTATTCGAGTGCTATCGATTCGAGTATAGACCTGAAGAGGTAGCCTGTCGAGTGTCTCCACGTAAATCCAATCCATACCCCTCTGATCTTAGGGTTGTAGGGGTAGGCTCGGCCCCCTAGGTGTGGCACAAACATTATACCCTCGCTTCCAACCGATACCTTGGATGCCTCTTCGTCAAGAATCTCGTAAGGGTCTTTACCAAGTTCTAGGGCCCTCTTTTTCTCTTCTTTGGCTATCTCGTCTCTAAACCACCTGAGGCAGAGACCACCACCATTGATATATGCTCCGACACACCATAGCTCGGGCACAACAGATTTGAGGTGCAGCAATGTCCTGTGACGCGTGTCAGGCGCTACTCTGTCGATGGAGACATAGAATGCCGACGCAGTCCCCGCTATGTCCAAGCATATCCCCGGCTGCGTTAATCCAGCACCAAAAGCGCAGGCCATACCATCTCCCGCACCAGCAACTATCGGTATCCCTCTCACCAGTCCAACCTTCTCAGCAGCCTCGTGTGAGAGCTCACCGACAACCTCCCACGGCTTGACCGCTCTCGGCATCTTATCTAAGGGGAGGCCGAATATCTCGCTAAGCTCCTCCGACCAATCCATCCTATGAATATCGAAAAGCCCGGTAAAGGTTACATAGGTATAGTCGTAGAATGCCTCCTCACCCTTTAACCCCGCCAGCCTGCCGGCCGCATATACAGCAGGCACGGTGAATCTGCATATTTTTTCAAAGACTTCAGGCCGCTCTTTCTTCCACCACATCATCTTTGGCAGATGGTCGACTGTGGGAGGGACTCCTGTCTTCTCGATGAGCAGCTCCTCATAATTCCTTTTCAAGTAATCTATGTATTCTTTGCATCTGATGTCAAGCCATGAGTCGTAGGGCATGACCGGTCTCCACTCCTTATCTACTGCCAGAATGCCAGCCATCTGACCGCTAAAAGCGATGGAAGCAACTTCGCGTGGGTCTATGCGTGATTTATTAACAACCTCCCTAATCGTGTTTAATGCTGATTTGTAGAAATCTTCTGGCTCCTGCTCCACCCAGCCGACCCTCGGATAATATAGCTTAGATTCCTCATAGGCTACAGCTAGCTGTTTTCCCTCCACATCAAATATGGCAGCCTTTGTTCCTGCAGTTCCAATATCCACGCCTATAAGATACCTGGAATACATTACTTCAATCTTCGAGTCTGGAAGCCTTCTAAATAATATTTACTGCACATGATGGACAAATAAGCCCTACTGCCCTCCCAGCTCGCCCTCATGCCTCTTGGCATATCTTCTGTCAACAAGCTCGTCTATTCTCAGAAGAGCCATAGCAGTTTCAAAGGATGTTTTCAAGATTTGCTCCTTCACACTGTATGGCTCAACTACATTAGTCTTGAACATGTCCACTATTTTCCCGGAAAATGGCTCAATACCGTATTGATGATGACCCTCTGCATGTCTAGATCTTAACGCCGTTAACACATCTATTGGGTCATAGCCCGCGTTGTCAGCGATCAGTTTGGGAATGGTTTCGAGGCAATCTGCAAAAGCCAGCATCGCTTCCTGCTCCTTCCCGCCATACCGTATGGATTCGTTTCTTATGGTGGATGCTAGGTATGTCTCTATAGCACCTCCACCAGGCAGATATGTGGAATTCTCCAGGAATGCTGAAACGTATTTTATCGAGTCATTTATAGTGTGTTCTGCCTCCCCAAGTACGCTCTCAGAGACGCCACGTAACAGTATTGTGGCGCCTCCCGCATTGTTACAACCCTCAACGATTATTACGGTGCTATCACCAATCTTCTCCTCGCGGGCCGAGGAGGCCCTACCAAGATCTTCTTCCCTCAAATCCTCGACATCAGCTACAATTCTCCCACCAGTGATTTTCGCAACGCTATTGAACTCTTCCTCATTTAGCAGCCTGCTCACGCCCATTATACCCTTCTCAGCTAAAAGCTGTTTAGCAACATCTCCTATCCTTTTCCTACAAATAATCATATTGGCACCTACAGAGACTATCTTATCCACAACTTTCTTCACAATCTCAACCTCCTCTCCTAAGAACTGATCTATGAGATTAGGATTCGTTATCTCTAAGTGATACTTGAAAGGTTGAAGATGCCTGAACTCGTCAATCTTTAGAGCCATATTGAGGACGGCTATTTTCACATCATCCATGATACGCGGCATTGCTGGGTGTGCCACACCCTTATTTATTATCACACCATCCACCACCCTGCTATCTCTTAAAGTGCCTCCTACCTTCTTCACTATCTTTATTGCGTCTTTGTCTACGGCTTTTTTATTGCCCCGGTCTTTTAGGGCTGCAAAAATCGCTCGAGCAGCAATCTCTGCTAGATACTCGGCTTCTCCAAGACCCCTGCTGGTAAATAGGTTTGTGAGGAGGGTTTTCACTGTTTTGGATTCAAGGTTATCGATAGGTTTGCCACATTTCTTCAAGTGCTTCATAGCAATGCCGTAGGCTAAGGTGTATCCACGGATGATTTTGTTGACTTCAAGCTTCTGGGCAGATAGAGTTTCAGCCTTACCCAATAACTCGCCTATCAGTATAATGGCCGTTTTTGTCCCGTCTCCAACAGACTTATCAACCGTTTTGGCGGCTTCCCTTAAAAGTTTGGCAACAGGATGATGCATGTCCATCTTATCAAGTATAACCGCTCCATGAGACGTAACAGCAGTCTCGCTAAACTTATCTACAACGAGTTTAGACATGCCACTTGGTCCCAGACATGGTTTTAGGGACTCGGAAACATATCTCGCAACGCGTATGTTGTCCCTCCACATTGCGAAGCCGCGACTCTTTATCACTCCTTCTCTATGTAGGGCAAAAGGATCTCGGATAATGAAGCGTCCCGCCATATTCAGTTACCCCAACGCCTAATCATCTGTAACGAGCCTATTAAAAGCATCGTTTTCAAAGCATACTGATGGAGAGAAAAACCGTATTAGTTAGGTTGAAGCTAGACGCGTTCAACAGCAGCGATTGTCATCCCGCCATCAACAACCAATCTCTGCCCAGTCACGTATTGGGAATCGTCGCTTGCCAAGAATAGGGCGGCTGCCGCTATGTCCTCGGGCTTAGCTAACCTCTTCAAAGGTGACCTAGAAGCCATTCTAGCTCTCTCTTCCTCCGTAGTTGCTGTGTAGAGCAGGTCTGTCTCTGTTGGCCCTGGACATATTGCGTTGACTCTAATCTTGTAGGGAGCCAGATCTATGGCCATAGCGAGTGTCAGTGAGAGTATTGCTCCTTTTAACGCACTGTATGCAGCATGACCAGGCTCCCCCGTAATTGCCGCCTTAGAGGAGATGTTAACTATCGACCCGCCGCCGGCCTTAATCATGTGCGGCACAACAAGCTGGGATGGTATAACAGTTCCAAGAACGTTTATCTTGAATTGCCGCTCCCAGAATTCGAGTGGTTCTTCATGGAATGGTTTTCCAAGATGTATCGCTGCATTATTCACTAAAATGTCGATTTTACCGAATCTTTTGACAGCTTCATCTACCGCATTTTTAACTGATTCAACATTGCTGACATCCGATTGCATCGCTAGAACCTCAGCATCTTTTGCCATTTCCTTTATCCTTCTGACAGCCTCTTCCGCCCGCTTCACATCAACGTCTAAAATTACAACCTTCGCACCCTCCATAGCAAATCTTGAGGCTATCGCAAAGCCGATTCCTCTTGCCCCTCCAGTAACTATCGCCACCTTGTCTTTGAGCCTCACGCTCAAAAGATATCATATACCTCCTTAAAAGATTTTCAATGGAAAAAACGATATCAAACACTACGTTAAGGCTCTAAAGCAACGACTACAACCAATACACTACTACGTGATTTAAGCATCCCATGTGTCAGAGACTCGATGTCGTCACACCTATATATACGCTGAATTTCTTACAAAATGTTGACGGTCGAGTTTGGTTTTTATTGTGCCCACGAACAGTACGACCCTGTAAGTCTTCTCGAGTTTGCCGTGATGGCCGAGCGCCACAACTTCGATTCTGTATGGTCTAGCGACCATTTTCATCCTTGGAGCCATACAGGGGCGCATTCTGGTTTTGGGTTGAGCTGGCTAGGCATAGCCGCAGATAGGACTAGAAAAGTTAGATTGGGTTCAGTCACGCCCACCATAAAACGCTATCACCCAGCCATTATAGCCCAGGCTTTCGCCACCTTAGACTACATTTTCCCGGGCAGGATCTTTCTGTGTCTCGCAACAGGCGAGGCTATGAACGAAATGCCTCTCGGGCTTGAGTGGCCCTCATATAATGAGAGGCTTGAGAGGATTCGCGAGTCTTTCGAGATAATCAGGACACTTTGGACGAAAGAGTTTGTAGAGTATGATGGTAAGTACTATAAGCTAAGAAAAGCCAATCTATACACTAAGCCTAAGACCAGTATCCCCATATACATGGTTGCGAGCGGCGGTAAATCAGGCTACGTCGCGGGACGCTATGCTGATGGGGTGGTAGTGTCAGCTCGCGTTTTTGAGCAGGTATTCCTGGGAGAAGTACTACCCTCTATAGAGAAGGGCGCAAAAGATGCGGGTCGAGACTCCTCAAGAATTAAGAAGATAGTGCACAGCGTCGTATCTTACGACGAGGACTTGGATCGCGCCATAGAGGGTTGTAAGTTCTGGAATCCGACACTGGTTCCAGACATTTTTAACTCTGACATCTATGACCCCCGCGAGCTTGAGAGTCTGGGCAATACTGTAACGCGCGAGGTGGTGCTTCAGAAGAGATTTATTATAACCTCCGAGGAGGAGGCGATAAGGCGTATAGAGAGGTGGATTAAGATTGGCGTAGATGAGGTTGAATTCTTAAGTACCAGCCCAGACCAGCGCAAGTTTATCAGATTTATGGGTGAAAAGGTGATACCTTATATCAAGGAGACCTATAGGGAGGCTTAACTAACTATGTGATGAGTGTTGTTTTGGGTGTGAGCCGATGGGTCGAGAGAGACTGCAGGGGCTCGTCTCTATTATCACTGGCGCTGCTGGCGGTATAGGTCGCGCCACTTCGCTGCTTTTCGCCAATGAGGGGAGCAAGGTAGTCTTAGTGGATATCAATGATGACGCGGGAAAAAGTTTAGAGAGCGAGATTCTCTCAACTTACGGTGAGGACGCTGCACTTTTCGTGAAAGCCGATGTTTCAGACGAGGAAGATGTGAAGCGATGCGTCTCCCGCGCAATCGAAAATTACGGCCACATAGACATATTAGTGAATAACGCCGCACTACACATAATCACAACACTGCTAGACACAACAACAGAGAACTGGCAGAAGACATTAGATGTAAATCTCAAGTCGGTCTTTCTCTTCTGCAAATATGTAGCCTCACACATGATTAGCAAGTCCATTAGAGGTGCGATCGTCAACGTCTCATCTATCCAGGGCATCCGCGGAGGAGTGCTCTCAGCCGCCTATGCAGCTTCAAAGGCGGGAATCATCGGCCTTACGAAATCGTTGGCGGTGGAGCTCGCCCCCTATGGCATAAGGGTAAACGCAGTTGCGCCACGGGCTATTGATACGCCGTTGTTTAGACGTTATATCGCCAGTAGAGGATTGACTGAGGATGATATCAAGAGACGCTATCTGTTCGGGAGACTGGGTAGACCTGATGAAGTTGCGTGGTCGATACTATTTCTTGCCTCAGAAGAGGCCTCATACATATCTGGTGAGGTATTGGTTGTGGGAGGAGACTTTTAAGATGAGCCAGTAGGCCATCTAAGACCATTACCGCCTATTTCATTTATATACAACTTGGTTTTAAAAAGTTTATAATCTAGTAGATGGTTTATTATATTGCGCTATGGAAGGTGAAAATTTCTCCAATAGGAAGATATCTCGAAGAGCGGCAATTGGTAAGGGTGCCCAATTAGCTGGTGTTGCGGCCGCTGGCCTCGTTGTGGGCGGAGTTGTCGGCTATCTAGCTAAACCTGACGTGCCAGCTGCCACAGTAACTGTGCCCACCACTGTAGTTGCGACAACCACGTCAACAGTTGAAAGGACAGTTACTGCTACAGCGCCGGGTGTGGCTCCTGGTCTTGCAGAGCTCAGAAGAGAGTTGGCTCAGCGATACGCTACCGGGAAGCCGGGAGACAAATTCCTAGTGGGGTATGTTACTTGGACGCTGGCCCAAGAGGCGCCGAAATACGACTACCAGGGCGCAGACCAGGCAAGCAAACAGCTTGAACTCGACTTTAAAGGCATAGAGATAGGTGCCGAGGCTTTGAAGGCTGTCGAGGCTACGGACTCGCTCATTGCCGCTGGTGCTAAGGGGATAGCTTATTGGGCTCCCGCTATTGCAGCCATGCAGGAGATAGTCAGGCTTTGTGAGGCAAACAAGGTATTCGCGGCGACCGCCTGGTGCAGAGACCCTGCACTACTGCCGGGAGATAAAGGACCATACTGGTTCCTAGAATTCAGCACCATGTCGGACGAAATGAGCTTCCACTGCATGACGCTCCTATATGAGAAGATGAGAAAGTACGGAAAGAGTAAGGTCTTGCATACACAGTCTTCAAAGACAATCGCGCCAGACTCTACGGCACTAATTAACCAAGGTATTGCCATAGCCTGGAGGAAATACCCAGCCATACAGAACCTCGGACATTACTGGGGTGAGTGGGCATATCCGGGAGGCAGGAAGGCTGGAGAGGACGCTCTAGCTGTTAGGACAGACTACGAAGCTGTCTGGGGCCACAACGACGACCAAGCAATGGGTACTGTCTCAGTCTTCAAAGAGAGAGGAATAGACATTGGCCCATTTGCCGCTGCTAGGGACGCAATAGTTGCTTGTGTAGACCTTGTCATAAAGGGCGAGTGGTTCGTCACATCGCTCACAGAGTTCCAATACTTTGGCGGGAAGCGTGTAGCAGAGATATATGACGCTGTAACAGGAGCCTCATATCCGTTAAGGGATGAGATGGTGCAGTCACCATGGGTTACAACTGTACTGAACCTGTCGACACCAGGAATAAAGGAGGAGAACGAGGAGCTGATAAGGAGCTCAGGTCTAGAGTGGCATCCAAACTTTGTCGCCGTTGACGCAGCCAAACTACTCGACTTCCTGAAAATCAGCGAAGTTTACCCATCCAGACTATATCCATACGACTTCAGGACACTCTCCGTAGGTAAGGTCAAAGAACAAGGCATCACATACGATAGACACGCCAAGAACTACTTAACGGCAAACGACTTCTACTACGTACCCATGATGCAGAGGATGAAGGTTTCAGATAACAGAATTCGCGGCGAAAACCTCGAGTCATTCAGAAAGCAGTTCGGACTTACTATGAAATACTTCCTTGAATTAAACTGGGACACATGGACCGATAATGAAGCAAAGATCAAGGCAGCTGAGACCGAAGGGTTGAAGCTCCGGCCAATCTGGGGAGCAGTGGAGTAAAATATATTTTAATTGCCATCCATTTTTTATTTAGGTGAAAAACATTATGGTATCAAGTACAGCTCTACTAGAGGTCAGGAATGTAACTAAGACGTTTGATAACGTGGTCCGGGCCTTAGATGGGGTTAGCATAGAAGTTAAGTGTGGTGAGATGCTCAGCATAGTAGGAGAGAACGGCGCAGGGAAATCGACTTTAATGAAGATTCTCGTTGGAATTTATCAGCCTGACAGGGGGGAACTGTATCATATGGGGAGGCCTGTCAGGTTTCCGCGAAACCCATTAGAGGCTCTCAAGAGGGGCATCGCAATGGTGTATCAGGAGAGAGGCATTATTCCCCACCTTAAGGTATACCAGTTCCTATTTCTCGGACTGGAGGATAGATTTACAAAACTTGGGAGACTTCAGCTTGAAAAAATAATAGGTTTGGCAAAGACAGTGTTCGACGAGCTTGGAATTAAATGCGATATGGGCAGCTACCTCTACGAGCTGCCGCTCTCTACACAGAAGATGATCGAGATAACCAGGGCAATCTTAAGTATTAAGCTATCTGTTGGGGATGGCGAGACCTCTAGATTAACTCCACTCATCATCCTAGACGAGCCCACAGCACCACTCTCTATTGAGGAGAGAGACGAGCTATTCGAATATCTTCTGAATCTAAAGAAGGAGAACTCATTCATTTTCGTGTCACATATTATACCTGAGATCTTGAAATTTAGTGACCGCGTATATGTTTTAAGAGACGGGAAAGTAGTCGCGAGCCACGACCTTTCCAAAGAAAAGATCCTCGAGGAGGAACTTTTCAAGGAGATTGTGGGGCGTGAAACACTTTATGAGCTTTTGAAACGCTACGACTATGGTGCGGCTGAGGTCGATAGAAAGCCCATAGTTTTATCCATTCAGGGCCTCTCGAAAAAGGGATACTATAGTAACGTGTCATTTGACCTTCGGGAAGGGGAGTGTATAGGATTATTCGGGCCTACTGGGTGTGGAAAGAGTGAGGTTGCAAAAACGATATATGGAATTATTGCACCAGATAGTGGGAGGATGCTTGTAGATGGTAAAGAGCTGAGAAGAAAGGGCGCACCACACGAAAGAGTAGGGATGCGCATCGGGTATTTCTCGGGTGAGACGGGTAAGGAGCTCTTCCTCTTCTGGCCAATTAGAAAAAACGTCTCAATAGTAAATTTCGAGAAAATCGTGAGGAAGCCACTCAAAGCCTTCAATGTTATAAGCCTCAGGCTCGAGAAGAGTCTGGCGGAGAAGATTGTTAAGAAGCTGAGAGTTAGGGCTCCGAGCGTGGAGACCGAGTGCTATTCCTTGAGCGGGGGTAACAAGCAGAAGTTATCAGTCGGTAAATGGCTTGAAAAAAGCCCGAGAATACTTGTCTTGGAAGATCCCACAATCGGTATAGATGTAGGAGCCAGAGAAGACATCTATGAAGTTCTCCTTGATATGAAGAGGAATGGAATCTCAATGATTCTTGTGAGCGACGACCCCAAGGAATACGCAATACTTTGTGACAAAATACTTGCCATGAAGAATGGTGTTATCCAGAAGATATATACGAATGAGGAGTTCAGAAAGGTGATTAGCCTATGACTGGTGAATTAGGAAAACCGTCAGCAACAACCACAACTATCGCGATAATTTGGAGATTTATTCGAATAAATCCCGCGCTATGGACAATAATAAGCCTCATATCATTATTTTCTCTGTTCACTCCTGAGAAGTTTCTCTCTACCGCGAATCTGGGCGCAATTTTAAAGAGTTTCGCCGTGACCGCGATGTTATCTGTGGGACCTACATTCGTGATTCTATTAGGGTCTATTGATGTTTCATACATGGGTGTGTGGATGTTTGGAGGTGCGCTTGTTTGGCTACTATACCCTTATCTTGGGCTAGCTTCGATACTCATTTACCCTGTCTTCGGCCTATTAGTAGGGCTTGTTAACGGTGTAGTGCATGTTAAGGCCAAGATACCTTCCTTCATACTTACCCTCGCAATAACGGCTGTTTTCGCTTTCCTGACAACATATGTTAGAAATGTCTCGGGCGTTTTAACACTCACGGTCCCTGCCTATAATTTCCTGAGAGAGTCTCCAGTACCGTTAATCCCTTCACCATTCTGGCTGGCCTTACCAACGATAGCTCTGGCCTTCTTCTTCATGTTCTTCACAAAGATAGGAACCTATGTCTGTGCGATCGGATCAAACGAGGAGGGCGCGAGACTTGCTGGAATAAATGTTGAGAAATACAAGATACTGGCTTTCATGATCAGCGGATTCCTCACAGGCCTCGGCTCGATTGCAATATTCGTTCACCTTGGAAATCAGACAAGGGTGGACTTTGATCCAAGCGAGCTGATAAGAGGGTTGGCGGCTATAGTGCTCGGAGGTACCCCTCTAGCTGGGGGGATGGGAGGGCCGCATAGAACCCTACTGGGAGCGTTGATATATGTACTGATTTTTAACGGCTTGTTTCTCTTACCAGGAGTAGACCCAAACCATCTTAAGCTTTATATCGGCACGCTCTTGCTCGGTGCTGTTATCATCGCTTCAAAAGCTCTAAAAGGTACACTTATATCTTGAAGATGGGTTGATGAATATTGGTTCAAATAGCCACCTCTAGGGAGTGGATTCAGAGAAACCTCAACACTATAATACCAATATCTGGATTTGTTTTCTTAGTTCTGACGCTAAGAATGGCGAATCCCTACTTTCTCACTAGTTGGGATAGCGTTATAACGCTTGTCTATGGGATGTCGTTTTTCCTGATAGCCGCCTGTGGGCTTACGCTCGTTATTCTCATGGGTTCCTTCGACTTTTCGGTGCCGAGCGTTTTGAAGCTGTCAGCAATGATCTTCGCTGTCCTCTATCCCTTTATTGGTTTTCTGTCGTTACCGATTACCTTTGCTGTTAGCCTAGTTTTTGGATACATCAACGGTCTCCTCTTGGCTAGATTTAATATTCCATCGTTTATGGCGACCCTAGCCACATCTATGGTGGCAGAAGGACTTGCTCAAGTAATCTCTGGAGGATACACAAGGATAATAACAGACCCAGCATTCCGCGCCATCTCTACGATGATGATCCTGGGTTTGCCTTCGATCTTTTATTGGGGCATAGCAATATGGTGTATTACCATTTTTATCACAATGGCTACGCCGTTTGGGAGGTCAATATACGCGATAGGCGGAAACCTCGTGGGTGCGCGTCTAGCCGGAATAAACATACTTAAGGTGAGGGTTCTGGTCTTCATGATTTGCAGCCTATTCGCAGGTATCGCCGGCGTCCTTTATGCATCGCAGATTCAAGGCGCTCATATGCAGGTTGGAGTCCTAGACACAATTCCCTTATTCGCGAGTATTGTAGTTGGGGGAACCGCGCTAACTGGGGGCGTCGGCGGGGTACATAGAACTCTCCTAGGGGTACTGATTATACGGTGGCTTGACTCTGGGCTAAGCATGCTTGCGATCGATTTAAACATTAGAATGATCATATTCGGAGCCATAGCTATTGTGATGACAATACTGACAGTAGATAGAAAGAGGATAAAGATAATGAAGTAGCGGCTGGGGAGTCCCATAACCACCGAAGCATCCGTCTGGGTTTTAATGTTTGGTGGAGAAGAATTGTTCTACGACTGGTTCCTACTCACTTCGCTTTGATCTATCTTCATGGTAACTATATAAATCACAGGTTCAAGCCCTCAAAGTGGGGCCGTGGTCTAGCGGCTATGACGCCGCCCTTACACGGCGGAGGTCGCCGGTTCGAATCCGGCCGGCCCCAGGCCATTTATGGGGTTGGTGAAAGTTTTCACTAGGTATGGGAGCTGAGGCTAGGCTTAATTCGTGCTCCTATCTGCGGATATTCTTTGAAGTGCTCGAGGTCTTGGTTTATGGATTGTTGACGGGGGTCGTCGCGACGGCGGTAATGAGTCTCCCTCAGCTCTTCTTCTGGAGGCGGTGGTCGACTATAGGG
>Ga0105160_1000544_pt1 | contig 17283 bp, 17 predicted proteins | sample GXS110809BmetaG_FD_89591 | JGI IMG/M metagenome (GOLD analysis project Ga0105160, IMG submission 89591) | Hot spring microbial communities from Gongxiaoshe hot spring, China to study Microbial Dark Matter (Phase II) - GXS 110809B | ecosystem: Environmental > Aquatic > Thermal springs > Hot... | reverse complement strand
GTGGGACTTCGGGTGGGGCGTTCTTTCTGCAAGCCAGCGGAGGGAGGTGCTTTAGGGGATGAGGAAGTTTTTGGCGGTGATTTTGGCCTTGGCCTTTTCGGTGGGGGTCTTCGGCCTGGCCCTGGCGGCCGAGGACAGGCACACCCCCAGGGACGCGGTGGCCAGGAGGGCGATGGTGGCCTCCGCCAAGAGGGAGGCCACCCTGGCGGGATTGGAGATACTCAGGAAGGGCGGGAACGCGGTGGACGCGGCGGTGGCGGTGGCCCTGGCCCTCAACGTGACGGAGCCCAACGCCTCCGGCCTGGGGGGCGGCGGCTTCATGCTGATACGCCTCAAGGACGGCGAGGTGGTGGCCTTCGACTACAGGGAGACGGCGCCCGCTTCTTCCACGAAGGACATGTTCGCCTCCGACCGGGCCAAGCAGGAGAAGTGGAGCGTCCTAGGGGGAAAGGCGGTGGCCGTGCCGGGGCTTCTGGCGGGGCTTCAGGCGGTTCTCGAGAGGTATGGGACGATGACCATGGCCCAGGTGGCCGAGCCGGCGATAAGGCTCGCCGAGGAGGGATTCGTGGTCACCCAGAACCTGGCCAACATAATAAAGGACAACTACGAGAAGCTCGCCAGGTACAACGACCCGGCTAAGCTTCCCTTCTTCAAGGACGGCGTCCCCCTGGCGGCGGGCGATCGCTGCGTCCAGCCCCAGCTCGCCAGGGCCCTCAGGCTCATAGCCGAGAAGGGGGCTGACGCCCTCTACAGGGGGCCCATAGGCCAGGCCATAGTGGAGGCGGTCAACAGGCACGGCGGCTCCATGACCATGGAGGACTTGGGAAGGTACCAGGTGAAGATGAGGAAGCCCGTGGAGGGCACCTACAGGGGTTACAGGATCTTCTCCATGGCCCCTCCCTCCTCGGGCGGGATCGCGGTGATCCAGATCCTGAACGTCCTCGAGAACTTCCCGCTCAGCAGCTGGGGCTTCGGCACCCCCAGGACCATCCACCACATGGCCGAGGCCTTCAGGCTCGCCTTCGCCGACAGGGCCCGTTACATGGCCGATCCTGACTTCGTGAAAGTGCCCGTGGAGGGGCTCACCTCCAAGGCCTACGCCGCGGAGAGGGCTAAGATGATAGACCCGGTGAGCCCCAGGGGCGAGTACCCCTTCGGCGAGCCGCTCAAGTACCAGAGCAGCTCCACCACCCACACCTCCATAGTCGACCAGCAGGGCAACATGGTGGCCTTCACCCACACCATAAACTACTTCTTCGGCTCCGGCATATGGGAGCCCACCTGGGGCATAGTGCTCAACAACGAGATGGACGACTTCTCCCCCGACCCCAGGAGCGTCAACGCCCCCGAGCCCGGAAAGAGGCCGCTCTCCTCCATGAGCCCCACCTTAGTGCTCGACCCGGAGGGGGATCCCTTCATGGTGGTGGGCACCCCAGGGGCCACCAGGATCATCACCACCATAGTCCAGGTGATATCCAACGTCGTCGACTTCGGCATGGGGATGGACCAGGCCATAGAGGCCCCGCGGTTCGCCTCCTTCTCCTCGGCGGGGAAGCCCACCCCGCTCTTCCTGGAGAAGCGCTTCCCCCAGAGCCTGGTGGACCTCATGAAGGTGAGGGGCTACAGCGTGGAGGTTAGGGGCGACTACGATCCCTACTTCGGCGCTGCCCAGGGGGTCCTCTTCGACAAGTCCCGCGGCCTCATGTTCGGCGGGGCTGACTCCAGGAGGGATGGCTACGCCGAGGGCTTCTGAAGGGCCTCTCTACTCGGGGGCTGAGGGGAGGGCCTCCGGCCCCCGCAGGGTCCTGGTTAACGGGACCCGGGGGAAGTCCACCGTGACGCTGTCGATCGCCCATCTCCTTCGGGAGATGGGCTTTTCGGTGTCGTCCAAGGTCACGGGCGTCCTGCCCCTGGTGGAGGACGGTCGAGGCGGACTTGAGCTCTGCAGGTTCTCCGGAAGGGGTTCCGTGGGCGAGGCGCTCTTTTGGCTCTCCTCTGCTTCGGGCCTGGACTTCTGCGTGCTCGAGTGCAACGCCGTATCGCCCTCGTCCCAGCGGGACATCCTCTCGATCTACCGACCAGAGGCCCTGGTCTACACCAACTTCCTGCCGGACCATCAGGAGGAGTGGGGATCCTCCCCGGAGGCCCCCTTCGCCGCCATGGCATGGCCTCTTCTGGCCGGAACCTTTAAGCCCTCGACCCTCGTGCTGGGCCCCTCGGTGGAGGATCGCTTCCTGGAGGCCCTGAGGCCCCTCGGGGCCGTGCGGGTCCCCCCCAGACCAGGGGAGGGCCACGAGGAGGAGAACGCTCGCCTGTCGGCCTGGGCGGTCTCGCTGTTCCTGGGCCTTCCCCTGCCGCCTCCCCTCGAGCTGGTGGAGATGGCCAGGGGCTTCGGGTGGAACCCCGGGGACGTGAGGGAGATCTTCGCGGACGGCAAGAGGGTCGTCCTCGCCCTCTCCGCCAACGACCCCAAAAGCGCCCTGAGGATAGCCTCCTCCAGGGGGATAGATCCTGCCAGGAGCGCCCTGGTCTACGTCCATCGCTTCGACAGGCCCATGAGGCTCTCTGCCTTCGAGCGGGAGGTCTTCGATCTGGGCTGGTCGAGCCTCCGCCTCATAGGGGACCTTCCGCCCCTCAGGAGGGTTCGCCAGTACCGGCCGGGCGGTCTCTTGAGGGTAGTATCCTCCCTGGAGGAGAGGACGGTCTTCTGCTGCGGCAACGTGCGGCCCGTGCTGGACGAGCTGGCCTCCCTGGGGCTCCTTTAGGGGCGTTCGTCCTCTCCCCAGGCGGTCTCTTTGTAGTAAAATAGCCCTGAGGAGTGAGGAGGTGTTCCCGTCTTGGAGAGGGTGGAGGAGCTCGGGGCGAGGGTCCTGGGCAAAGAGCTGGTCAGGCTCGATTCCCTCATGTACTTCCTGCGGAGGCTTCAGCGCATGCGCGCGGAGGAGATGGTCCCATACCTCAGGGAGAACCTCCCTCCTCTCCTCGGGGTCGACGGGGTCTCCCTCTACGTGGCCGACGAGGAGCACCTGGGCTTCTTCCGGTTGATATGGGACGGGAGCGTGGTGGTGGACCTGTCCACCTTCTTCACCTTCATATCGCGCTACCTGGAGAGGCACGCGGGGACGATACTCCTACCCGCCTCGGTGGGGGAGCTGGCCGACTGGGGTAGGTCAGCTCGCGGGGGGGAGCACCCCAGGGTGCTTTTGCCGCCGCTGGAGGAGGGGGTTAGATCCCCCTCCCTCACGGTCGTGCTTCGGTCCAACGGCGATCTCCCTGCGATCATGGAGCTCCGAAAGGCCGATGGGATCTTCAGTCCCTCGATGGTGGACTGGGTGGACCTGGCCCAGGGGTGCGTGGCCTCGATAATCTCCTCCAAGCTCAGGCTCGAGCGGATAGAGAACCTCTACATGAGGGACTTCCTCACCGGCATATACAACCGCCGCTTCTTCGCCGATTTCTACCGCAAGCAGTTCGAGAGGTACCTTCGCTACGGGGAGGTCTTCTCGGTGGCCATGATGGACATCGACGACTTCAAGGGGGTGAACGACAGCTACGGGCACATCTTCGGGGACTTCGTCCTCAAGAGGTTGGCCCAGGCGCTTCAGAACGGGATCAGGGCCAGCGACCTGGTGGCCCGCTACGGAGGGGAGGAGTTCTCCTTCGTCTTCTCCAACACCCCCTCCCGGGAGGCCCTTTTAGTCTGCGATAGGCTGGTCAGGGCGGTGGAGTCGCTGGAGTTCGAGGTGGGTGGGGCCAGGGTTCCGGTCACCGTGTCCTGCGGGGTGTTCGGCATGGACCAGGAGTGCGTGCTCGAGCCCTTCGAGGCCCTGGACAGGGCGGATGCCGCCCTCTACGAGGCGAAGAGGGCTGGGAAGAACAGGGCCGTGCTCTGGAGGCCCGGCATGAAGACGCCCTTCTCCAGAGGGGAGAGGTGATGGGTTTGGGCCTTTCGGGACACAGGAGGGCGGGGCTGAAGGGGCTTCCGACCCTTCCGGAGGTGGCGATAAGGATACTCAAGCTGGTGGACGACCCCAGGACCACCGTCAAGGACGTGGTCAGGGCGATAGAGAGCGACGCCTCCCTGGTGGCGCAGCTCCTGAAGCTGGTCAACTCCCCCCTCTACGGCTTCAGGTCCCAGATAACCTCGGTCGAGAGGGCCATCCTGCTGGTGGGGTTTTACAGCGTCAGAAACCTGGCCCTGGGGATATCGGTGCTCAACGCCTTCAGGGGCAGGATGAGCCGGGAGCTCAAGGGGTTGTGGCGGCACTCCATAGAGGTGGGGTGTGTGGCCAAGGTGCTCTGCGAGGCCTTCCCATTGCCTTTGACGGCCGTGGAGCTCTCCTCCTCCGACGTCTTCACCTGGGGGCTCTTGCACGACGTGGGGAGGATCGCGCTCTGCTACCTCCACGGGGACGGCTACGTCGGCTCCGTGCTCTCGGGGGAGGAGCTGGACCTGACGGAGGGGATGGAGAAGGAGAGGTCCCTCTACGGGACGGACCACGCCGAATTGGGGGCTACCCTGCTCGAGGAGTGGGCGCTTCCCGCTCATGCCTCCCGCGTGGTCAGGGCACACCACCTCGAGCCCGCCCCGGGGGTGGACGTCCTCTCCGCCCTGCACCTCTATCTGTACCTGGGGGAGGGGCTTTCCCACTGCGCCAGAGGGGTGAGATCCCCCGAGGAGCTCGAGGATAGGCTCAAGCTCGTCCCCTGCAGGGAGATCTCCATAGGTAAGCTGGGGTTGTTCTCCGACCCGGGCCTGCTCTTCAGCTCCTTAAGTCGCGGCTTCTCGGAGGCCGAGGGGCTTCTGTCGGTCTGGGGGTAGGGGTCTTGGAGGACTCCAGGGTGGGGCGCAGGGTTAGGGACCTTCGCCGCAGGCTCGGGCTCACCCAGAAGGAGCTGGCCGAACGCTGTGGGCTTTCCCCCGTATACGTGCAGTTCATAGAGAGCGGCAAGCGGCATCCCTCCCTGAAGGCGCTGTCTCGCATAGCCGAGGCCCTGGGGGTGGAGCTGGACGACCTCTTCGTGGACGAGGACATGTCCAGGGTGGAGGTGACGGAGATCTTCTCCCCCCATTCCCCCCTGAGGCTATGGTACAGGGGAAGGAAGCTCTCCCCCCGCCAGAAGGAGGTCTTGAGGGAGCTCATAGAGAGGACGCTGGAGGAGTGGAGGGATGACGAGGGGCGCTAGGATGTCGCCTGAGGATCTCAAGTCTCTGCTGGTGGGGAGGGAGGAGCGGGAGATCGTCCTCGCCCTGGAGGAGCTCCTGGGGGTGAGGCTTGAGGTGAAGAGGTGCTCCCTTCCGGAGGAGATCCCCGGCTTCCTGATGGCCGTGGGGGGAAGGGCCAGGATCTTCATCTCGGAGGGTCTGGAGCCGCTGGACCAGCGCTTCGTCCTGGCCCACGAGCTCTTCCACCTGGTCTTCCACCCCGCGGGCGTCCACTTCTGGGACGAGATGTCCCTCTTCCCGAGGGGCTCCTTCGAGGAGGAGGCCGACTCCTTCGCCCTCTCGGTGGTCTCCGAGGAGATATGCCTGGGGATGTGGGATTGAGGGCGAAGGAGCTGAACGGAAACCTCTTCGCCGTCTGCGCCTCGGGCCTTCAGGGGAGGCGCCTGCTGGAGGAGCTCCTCGCTGGACTGGGCCCCAGGGCCTCCTCCAGGAGGCGGGTCGAGGGCTTCGAGGTGTCCTGGGAGTTCGTCCTCTCCTTCTGGTCCACCCCCTCCCTCTTTGGGTCCAGCGAGGTCCTGGTGGTGGAGGGGGCTCACGCCCTCGGCAGGATGCCGGAGGAGGTGGCCTCGGACTTCGAGCGCCTGAGGCCCGGCGGCAACCCGGTGGTCCTGGTCTCGGAGAGGCCCCTCTCCTCCTACGCGGGCCCCCTGGCCTCCGGGCTCTTCGTGGAGCTCGAAGGGGGGGCGCTGGAGGAGCCCCCCTGGTGGAGGTTCCCCGAGGAGGTCGAGGCCCGTTTCAGGTCCCGCGGGGTCGAGGTCAGCCCCGGGGCGCTGGAGCTGTTGTGCCTCGGATACGAGAGCTGGGGCGAGCTGGAGTCCGAGGTGAGGAAGTTGCTGCTGGCCTGCGAGCTCCTGGGGCTATCGAGGGTGGACGAGGAGCTGGTCCTGGACCTCTGTCCCCTGGGCGCGGGAAGGGCTCTCTGGTGCTCCCTGGAGGGGGTCCTGAGGGGGGATCTCGGGCTCTTCCTCAGGAGGTGGGACGAGCTTCGCCTGAGCTCCGATCCCATGGAGCTTTTAAACCAGATCTACTCGCGGGTGAGGCCCCTCTATCACTTCGCCCGCCTCGGAGAAGAGGAGGTCCTGGAGAAGCTCTGCTCCGGGAAGCTCCACGCCAGGCAGGTGAGGGAGGCCTCCAGGGCCAGGGGGGCTCTCGAGAGGGCCAGGGGCCTGCTCCTCTCTCTGGCCCTGCTCTCGGCCAGGTACAAGATGGGGCTATCCTTCGACCCCAGGGAGCTGGAGCTGGCGCTCCTTCGGGCGCTGGGGGTCGGCGCGGGGCAAATAATCAAATAAAAAGATCATAATTTGCTTGACTTTATTGTGCCTTTGGTGTAGGCTTTTCTCGGCGGGGTCTTGCGCCGGGTGGCGGAGTTTCGAGAAAGCCACATCTTCGCGAGGAGATGTGGCTTTCTCTTTTTGTGGGCTATGCCCCGGGGGTAAAGACGAGTTCTAGAGGGGGTGCTGTGAGATGGGTAAGTTCGTGTTGGCCTTGGACGAGGGGACGACGAGCGCTAGGGCTATAGTCTTCGACAGGGAGAGCAACGTCCTGGGGGTGGGGCAGTACGAGTTCCCTCAGTACTATCCCAGGCCCGGCTGGGTGGAGCACAACCCGGAGGAGATATGGCACGCCCAGGTCAGGGCCTACCACGCCGCTATGGAGAAGGCCAGGGTTGAGCCGAAGGACGTGGCGGCCGTAGGGGTGACCAACCAGAGGGAGACCACCATACTCTGGGAGAAGGACACGGGCAAGCCGATCCACAACGCCATAGTGTGGCAGTGCAGGCGCACCGCCGACATGGTCGAGGGCCTGAGGAAGGACTACTACGAGGCCATAAAGGAGAAGACCGGGCTTGTGCCCGACTCCTACTTCTCCGGCCCGAAGGTGAAGTGGATACTGGACAACGTCCCGGGGGCGAGGGAGAAGGCGGAAAGAGGTGAGATCCTCTTCGGGACGGTGGACACCTACCTGATGTGGAAGCTGAGCGACGGCAAGGTCCACGCCATAGACTACTCCAACGCCTCCAGGACCATGCTCTTCAACATAAAGACCCTGGACTGGGACGAGGAGATCTTGAAGGTGCTCGGGATCCCCAGGGCCATCCTGCCCAAGCCGATGCCCTCCAGCGAGGTCTACGGCTACACCAGCAAGCACGTCTTCGGCGCCGAGGTCCCGATATCGGGCGACGCGGGCGATCAGCAGGCGGCCCTCTTCGGTCAGGCCTGCTTCAAGCCGGGTATGGTCAAGAACACCTACGGCACCGGCTGTTTCATGCTCATGAACACCGGCGAGAGGCCCTACAAGTCCGAGGGGCTTCTGACCACCATAGCGTGGGGCTTGAGGGGCAGGGTGGAGTACGCCCTGGAGGGCAGCATCTTCATAACGGGCGCGGCCGTCCAGTGGCTCAGGGACTCCCTGAAGCTCATAGAGGTCTCCCCCGAGGTGGAGCCCCTGGCGGCCTCGCTGGGCTCCAACGAGGGAGTCTACTTCGTGCCAGCCTTCGTGGGCCTGGGTGCTCCCTACTGGGATCAGTACGCCAGGGGCCTGGTGATAGGGATAACCCGAGGCACCAGGAGGGCTCACTTCGCCAGGGCGGTGCTCGAGTCGATGGCCTACTTCACCAAGGACGTGCTGGTGGAGATGGAGAAGGACAGCGGCATAAAGGTGGCCGAGCTTCGGGTGGACGGCGGGGCCTGCAACAACAACTTCCTCATGCAGTTCCAGTCCGACATCCTGGGGGTCGACGTGGTGAGGCCCGTGATACAGGAGACCACGGCGCTGGGCGCTGCGTACCTCGCCGGCCTCGCGGTGGGCTACTGGTCCAGCGAGGAGGAGATCGCGAAGATGTGGAAGGTGGACAGGGACTTCTCGCCCAGGATGGATGGGGCCACCAGGGAGAGGCTGTACGGCGCCTGGAAGGAGGCGGTGAAGCGCTCTCTGGGTTGGGCCAGGGTGCTGAAGGACCTGGGCTGGGAGGTGTAGGTGGCGATATCCATGGGCGCACGCGCTGGAGGTAGCTTACCCGTAAGGGTCGCGATAGTTGGGGCCGGGGTGGTGGGGGCCGCCATAGCCCGGCTCCTCACGAGGTACGAGGGGTTCGAGGTTCACCTGTTCGAGAGGAACGCCGACGTGGGCTGGGGGGCCAGCAAGGCCAACAGCGCTCTCCTGCACCCTGGACACGCTGAGGACCCCAGGAGGTTCCCCCTGAGGGCCAGGCTTTGCGCGCGGGGAAACAGGCTGTGGCACCTCTGGGCTGAGGAGCTGGACGTGCCCACCCGGTGGCCTGGGGAGCTCATGCTCGCCTTCAGCGAGGAGGAGTCTCGCTCCGTGTTCGGGGAGTACCTGGAGAGGGCCATCTCCAACGGCGTTCCCGGGGTGAGGGTGGTGGGGAAAGAGGAGCTGAAAGCCCTTGAGCCCAACGTCAACCCCTCGGCGGTGGGAGCCCTCTGGGCTCCCACCGCCGGCGTGATAGCCCCCTGGGAGGCCACCATAGCCCTGGTGGAGAACGCCGTCGAGAACGGGGCCTCGTTGCACGCCGAGACGGAGGTCAGGAGGGTCGTCGTGGAGGGCGGCAGGGTCCGGGGGATCGACACCTCCGAGGGCTTCTTCGAGGCGGAGGTCGTGGTGAACGCCGCGGGCATACACGCCGACTCGATATCCAGGAGCGCAGGGGTGGATTTCGAGCTGAGGCCCAGGAGGGGAGAGTACTACATATTCGAGGAGGACGCCTACCCCAAGGTGAGGAGGATCCTGCACCCCACGCCTACCCCTAAGACCAAGGGGGTTTACGCCTCCGTCACGGTGGAGGGGAACCTGCTGATAGGCCCAAACGCCGAGGACCTACCCCCCTGGGCCAAGGAGGAGCTCTCTACCAGCAGGTCCGGCCTGGACTTCGTCTGGGAGGAGGCCAGCAGGCTGGTGGCCGAGCTTCCGCCCAGGAGCAGGGTGGTCAAGACCTTCGCCGGCATAAGGCCGGAGCCGCCGGGGAGCCAGTGGGTCCTGGAGGCCTACGACGACCCGTGGGGTTTCGTGAACGCGGCTGGGATGAGGTCTCCTGCCCTCACGGCTGCGCCCGCCATAGCCGAGCACGTGGTGGAGGAGTTCATGGGCGGGCGCTACGGGTTCGAGCTCAGGGAGAGGGCCTCCTGGAACCCCAGGAGGGAGGGCATCCGAAGGCTCAAGGAGATGGGGGAGGCGGAGAGGGAGAGGGCCATAGGGGAGAACCCCCTCTACGGCAACGTGATCTGCATGTGCAAGGAGGTCAGCGAGGCCGAGATAGCGGAAGCGGTGAGGAGGATGAGGAGGATAGGCCTGAAGACGGTGACCCTGGACGGGGTGAAGTTCAGGACGCTCTCCACCTTCGGCTGGTGCCAGGGTTCCTTCTGCCGTGTCAGGGTGGCCAGGATAGTGTCTGGGCTCCTTGGCATACCCCACTGGTCGGTGGCCTTCAGGGACAGGGAAGTGACGTACGGGGTGGGGGATGTGAAGGTGCTCCTCTCCGGGTCGAAGGGGGATGGGTCCTCATGATTAGGGGGCGCAGGAGGGATCTCCTGGTGATAGGGGGTGGGCCTGCGGGTCTGGCCGCCGCCATAAAGGGGAGGGAGCTCGGGCTTGACGTGCTGCTCCTGGAGAACAGGGAGATCCTGGGGGGCATTCCCCTTCAGTGCGTCCATCCCGGCTTTGGCCTGCACTACTTCGGGGAGGACCTCACCGGGACGGAGTTCATCCAGAGGTTCGTGGACAAGTTCGAGAGGATGGGCATAGAGTGCGTTCTGGGAGGGCACCTGTCCTCCATGTCCCTCGTCTCGGACCTGGAGAAGGAGGTGAAGGTGATCACCTCCAGGGGGATTTTGAGCCTCAGGGCCACGGCGGTGGTCTACGCCACCGGCGCCAGGGAGAGGCACCTCCACGAGATAGGGGTGGCCGGCAGCAGGGCGCCTGGGGTCTTCACCGCCGGGGAGGCCCAGACCATGATGGACATATACGGCATCATGCCCGGCCGCGAGGTGGTCATAGTCGGCTCGGGGGACGTGGGGCTGATAATGGCCAGGCGCTTCGCCCTGGAGGGGGCCTCTGTCAGGGCCGTGGTGGAGCTCATGCCCTACCCCGGTGGTCTGACCAGGAACGTGGCGCAGTGCCTGGAGGACTTCGGCATACCCCTCTACCTGAGCCACGCGGTGGTGGCGGTCGAGGGGAGCAAGAGGGTGGAGAGGGTCAGGATCGCCAGTGTGGGGGAAGACCTGAAACCCCTTCCGGGCACCGAGAGGGAGATAGGTTGCGACACGCTGGTGGTGGCGGCCGGGCTGGTCCCCTACATAAAGGTCCTGGAGGGGCTCGGGGTGATCAGGGACGAGTCCACCAGGGGGCCGGTGGTCAACGACCTCCTGGAGACCAGCGTGCCGGGCGTCTTCGTGGCGGGAAACGCCATGGCGATAAACGACCTGGTGGACCACGTGGTGGAGCAGGGCGAGAGGGCCGCCCTGGGGGCCTTCGAGTTCGCCAGCAGAGGGGGCATTTCCACCAGGCGCTGGCGCGTTCTGGCCAAGGGGGCCAACGTGAGGATCCTGGTCCCCCACATGGTGAGCGGGGAGGAGGACGTCACCGTCTACGCCCGGGTCTCGAGGCCGATCAGGAGGGCGAGGGTAGTCTTCCCGGAGATCGGCAAGGAGTTGAGGCTTCCCGTGGCGAGGCCCGCCGAGATGGTCTCGGTGAGGCTCAGGAGGGAGGAGATAGATAGGGCGGGGGATCGGATAACGATGGAGGTGCTGGAGGATGGGCGAGGTTAAGGTCTACCGGATGACCTGCATCGTGTGCCCGGTCGGGTGCGAGATGGAGGCCCAGGCCTGGAGCGAGACGGGCGAGGTCATCTTCTTGACGGGGAACAGGTGTCCCAAGGGCAAGGAGTACGCGGAGAGGGAGATCCGCTCTCCGAGGCGGGTGGTCATGTCGGTTCTGGAGGTGGAGGGCGGGGAGCTTCCCACCGTCTCCGTCAAGACGGACAGGCCCGTCCCCAAGGAGCTCATCTCCAGGGTGATGGAGGAGATATCCCACCTGAGGCTTAAGGCGCCGGTGGAGGTGGGCCAGGTCGTCGTCCGCGACGTCGCGGGGAGCGGAGCCGACCTGGTGGCCACCAGGCGCGACAGGAAGGCCGCCTGAGGTTTTGCCTCCCCTCCCCGGCGGGAGAGGGGAGGCGACTAAATCTTCCCTTTGACCCAGAGCTCCCTGGTGGTGGTGGATATGGCGTCCACCACCTTGAGTATCTTCCTGGCCTCCTGGGGGGTGGTCACCAACCCTCCTGTGATCACGTTTATGCCCAGCTCCTTGAACGTGGGGCCCACCTTCAGGGAAGCGCATCCGGGCAGTATCTCCACCATCTCCACCCCGTTGGCCTTGACCTGCTGGTAGGCCTTCTCCACCGCCTTCGAGTCGAGGGCGAAGACCCGGAGCACCAGCGGTATGCCCACCTTCCTGGCGTGGTGGTAGTTGGAGAGCTTGACGCTTATGAGGCCGTCCGCCCCTATGGACTTGAGGTACTCTATGGCGGCCCTACCCTCCGAGAGCCCCTCCACGAAGTCCAGGTGGACGAACACCCTCTTCCCGGCCTCGTGGCAGCTTTTGATCTCCTCCGGCAGCGACGTGAGGGTGGAGTTGAGGATGAACACGTTGTCGACCGGTATCTCCCTGGGATCCGAGAACTCCCAGAGGGACGCTATGATGCCCTTCAGGAAAATTCCTCTAGTAAAGCCCTGCATCTCTCCCTCACCAACCCCTTTATCTCCTCTGGACTCGAAAGGGTCAGCGCCTCCCTCGCCAGCTCGGCGAGCTCCTCGAATCTGCTTCGCCTTATCAGCTCCTTCACGGCCGGCACCAGGGGGGGACTCACGCTCAGCTCGTCCACCCCAAGCCCCACCAGCAGGGGCACCGCTTCCAGATCTCCCGCCATCTCGCCGCAGACCCCCACCCATCTGCCCATCCGATGGGCTTCCTCCACGGTCCTCTGTATTAGCCTCAGGACCGCCGGGTGCAGGTGGTCGTAGAGGTGGGACAGGGCTTCGTTCCCCCTGTCGCAGGCCAGCGCGTACTGGGTCAGATCGTTGGTCCCCACGCTGAAGAAGTCCACCCCTTTCGCCAGCAGGTCGGACGTGATGGCCGCGGAGGGGACCTCCACCATGGTCCCAACCTGCAGTCCCGGGTCGAAGGGCGCCCCCCGGGCCCTGAGCTCCTCGCGGCACTCCTCCAGGACCTCCTTCGCCCACTCGATCTCCTCCAGGGATGACACCATGGGGAACATCACCCTCACACTTCCCGCGGCCGAGGCCCTCAGGATGGCCCTAAGCTGAGCCCTGAATACCTCCGGGTGGAGCCTGCAAAGCCTTATGCCCCTAACCCCCAGGAATGGGTTTTCCTCCCTCTTCGTCGGCAGGTAGGGGAGGGGCTTGTCTCCGCCCACGTCCAGGGTTCTGACCACCACCGGTCTACCCCTCATGGCGCGGGCTATCTCGGAGTAGATGCGCGCCTGTTCCTCCTCCGAGGGCGCCTCGAGTCGGTCCACGAAGAGGAACTCCGTCCGAAGGAGTCCTATGCCGTCCGCCCCCCTCTCGAGGGCCTCGAGGGCGTCCCTGAGGCTTCCCGCGTTGGCGGCCACCTCCACCGCCCGCCCGTCGACGGTGGCGGCAAGGCCCTCGGCGAACCCGAGGGGCGCGCGAGCCCTCCTGCCCCCCAGGGCCTCTATCTCCTCACGGGTCGGGTTCACGAGAAGCCTTCCCGTCGATCCGTCCAGCGCCACGGTGGTCCCGTCTTCCACCTCGAGCAGGTCGGGGCCGAGCCCGACCACCGAGGGTATGCCCAGCGACCTGGCTATTATGGCCGCGTGGGAGGTGGGCCCCCCCCGCGAGGTGGCTATCCCGAGGACCCCCCTAACGTCTAAGGACGCCGCTTCGGAGGGCAGAAGCTCGTCGGCTATCAGCACGAACCCCTCCGGTGGGGGCTCGCCCCGCCCTTCCGACCCAGGGCTCGAGAGCGCCATCTCGAACCTCCTCCTCAGGTCCCTGAGGTCCGCCCCCCTCTCGCGCATCAGGGGGTTCGAGCTGCTCTCCATCTCTTCGGCCAGCCCCTCCAGGGCCTCCGACGCGGCTCTGGCCGCCCCCTTGCCCCTCCTTATGCCCTCCCTTATCCTTCTAAGCAGGCCCTCGTCGGACAGCACCATGGCCTGGAAGTCGAATATGGCGGCCACGCCCTCGCTCGCCCTCCCCGCGAGGCTATCCCTTAGCCTCCTGGTCTCGGCGATTACCGACTCGAGAGCCCTCTCGAACCTCCTCTCCTCCTCCTCGGGGTCCGACGTCCCCTCGATCTCAGGTCTTAGGTCCCTCCTGAGGCGCCTGGCCGGTCCCACGACGAACCCTGGGTAGACCCCCTTGCCGACCATCGAGCGGGGGCCTTCGGCGGTCTCCGCTGGGACCTTCCGGGAGGGTCCTGGCCTTTCGACCTCGCCGAAACCCCCCTCCACGAGCCCCTTGAGCTCCTCCAGGGCCCTCTCCGCGTCCTCCCCGTCCGCGTATATCCTGATGGTCTGTCCCCTCTCGGCCGTGGCCTTGAGCGCCAGCTCCAGGACGCTTTTGGCGTCCGCCGGGGGTTTCCCCTCGGACAGGTTTTTGACCCATATTCGGGCCTTGAAGCGAGAGGCCATCTGGGACAGGAGCGCCGCCGGTCTGGCGTGCAGGCCGCTCGGGTTCGTCAAGACCACGTCCACGAACCTGCCGCTCGGCTCGAGGGGCGAAGGGTTTTCCTCCTGGCCCTTGTCCAGCTTGACCCCCTCGGCGGCCCTTCTGACCTCCTCCAGGGGGAGTCCCTGGGCGGCGGCGGAGGCCGCCGCCACCGCCCCCTCCACCAGGGGCGCGCTGGACAACGCCACCCTGGACCTCATCTCCTCCGGGAGCGCCTCCACGCACATCTGGCTCGTCATGACGGCGCTTCCCAGGTCCGCCAGCACCAGCACCTCCCCCGCCGCGAGGACCTCCTCCATCGCGGCCATAACCCTGTCGAAGCTGGTCCCCAGGCTCCCGTCCTCCAGACCCCCTACGCCCTTCACGGGGACCTCTTTGCCCCCGGTCATCTGCCTGGCGAGCTCGGCCACGCCCTCCGCCAGCCTCTCGCTGTGGGATACGATCAGGATGCCGACCAAGCTCTCACTCCTCCCCTCGCCTCCTGCTGAGGGATAGCCAGAAGGCCACCCACAGGACCGGAAATAGCACGACCCCGTGCCACCTCCCGGCCACGTAGAACATGTACTCGCTCCAGACCAGGGGCACCAGGAAGAGGAGCGCCGACAGCCACGACGGAAGCCCTCTCCTGCGCAAGGAGGCCCTCACCCCTTGGACTCGGCCGTCTCCCTCATGGCCCGGAAGAGGAGATAGGAGGAGGTGGCCCCGGGATCCTGGTGCCCCACGCTCCTCTCTCCCAGGTAGCTGGCCCTGCCCTTGGTGGCCTTCATGGGGATGGTGGCCTTCATCCCCTCCTCCGCGGCCCTCTCGGCGGCCCTCAGCGCCTCGATCAGGCTGGCCCCGGAATGGATCTTCTCCTCCATGGCCCTGAGGGCCGGGGCTATGGCGTCTATCATCGTCTTCTCCCCCTCGACCGCCCTGCCCCTGCTCTTTATCCCCTCCAGGGCGGACTTGAGGGCCTGCAAAAGCTCCTCCTCGGAGATGGAGTCCTTGCCCTCGAGGGCCCTGGCGGCGCTCATGAAGGCGGTGCCGTAGAGGGGGCCGGAGGCCCCCCCTACGCTGGACACCAGCGCCATGGAACAGCCCTTGAGGATCGAGCCCACGTCCTTGTCCTTCAGGGAGTCGATGGAGGAGGTTATCTTCGAGAAGCCCCTGTCCATGTTCACGCCGTGGTCGGCGTCCCCTATGGCCGAGTCCAGCTGGGTCAGGTAGTCCCTGTTCTCCCTCAGCAGCTCGGCCGCCCTGAGGAGAAAGGCGATCACGCAGCTCCTCTCGATCCCCATGGCCTTCCCATCTCCCTCTCAGGCGCCCCACCTGAGGGCCGGGGTCCTCACCGGGTGATCCCAGAGCTCCTTGAGCTCCTCGTCCAGCTTCAGGAGGGTGATGGATACCCCCTGCATCTCCAGCGAGGTGATGTACCTCCCTATGAGCCTCCTGGATATCCTTATGCCCCTCTCCTCCAGGAGGTGGTGGAGCTTCCTGTAGACTACGTACAGCTCGATGTCGGGAGTCCCGCCCATGCTGTTGACGAAGGCGAGGACCTCGTCTCCGGCCCTGAAGGGCAGGTCCTCTATCACCGCTTTGGCCAGCATCTCCGTTATCTCGTCGGCGCTTTTGAGCTTCATCCGCTCCCGGCCCGGCTCTCCGTGGATCCCTATCCCTATCTCCATCTCGTCGTCGGCCAGCTGGAAGGTGGGCTTGCCCGCCGTGGGCACCGTGCAGGGGGTGAGGGCCATGCCCATGCTCCTGCCCCAGCCGTTCACCTTCCTGCAGAGCTCCGCGAGCCTCTTGAGGTCGTACCCCTTATCGGCTGCGGCGCCGCATATCTTCTCGGCCAGGACCGTGGTGCCCACGCCGCGCCTGCCCTGGGTGTATAGGCTGTTCTCCACGGCCACGTCGTCGTCTATGATGACGCTCTCCACCTCTATGCCCTCTCCCCTGAGCATGTCGGCGGCCATCTCGAAGTTCATGACGTCTCCGCTGTAGTTTTTCACTATGAACAGCACGCCGGCCCCTCCCTCCACCACCCTGGCCGCCTCGAACATCTGGTCGGGGGTGGGGGAGGTGAAGACCTCGCCCGGGCAGGCGGCGTCGAGCATACCCACCCCCACGAAGCCGCCGTGCATGGGCTCGTGCCCGCTTCCGCCGCCGGAGATCACCGCCACCTTGCCCTTCACCGGGGCGTCCGCCCTGTAGACGAACCTGGGCTCCAGGCTGACCCTTACCAGCTCAGGCCAGGCGAGCCCCAGGCCCTCCAGAGACTCCCTGACCACGTCCTCCGGCCTGTTTATGAGCTTCTTCATCTCACTCCCCTCCCTCGCTCTTCTCGGAGAGGTTCGAGGATATTACGGCGTCGTATACGGTCGCCCCCAGCACCGTTCCGATCAGAGGTCCGACGATGGGTGCTATTATCCAGTAGGCTCCGTCGAAGAGCCCCTTGGTCCCCACCAGTGAGCCGAAGATCCTCGGGCCGAGATCGCGGGCCGGGTTTATGGCGTATCCGCTGGGGCCGCCCAGGGAGAAGCCTATGGAGGCCACCAGTATGCCTACCATGAAGGGCCCCAGGTTAGCCTTCACCCCCAGGTTCCTGGAATCCCCTATGGCCAGGACGCCCATCATGAGCACCGCAGCGCCCACGATCTCGGCGACGGTCGCGTTCATCAGGGAGTAGCTGCCCAGAGCGCTCGCCGAGGAGGCCCCGCCCCAGAAGGCGGTCTCGAATATCGCCCCCGGCCCGGTGCACCAGACGTTGGGCATCCCAGCGGCCTTGAGCCCCTCCATGTAGACCAGGTAGACCCCCAAGGCCCCCGCGAATCCTCCCAGCACCTGGGCTATCCAGTACGGGAGCACCTTGCTCCAGGAGAAGCCCCTCTTAACCGCCAGAGCCAGGGTCACAGCCGGGTTTATGTGAGCGCCGCTCACGCCCCCTGCCACGTACACCGCCACCACCACCGCGAAGGCCCAGCCGAAGACTATGGTGGTCCAGTTGTAGGCTGGGGAAGCGAGGCGCGGCGCTAGCCCGACGTTCGCCACGACGCCGTCGCCGAGGAGGCAAAGTATCGCCGTCCCCAGGAACTCCGCCATCAGCTCGCCGCCAAGACCAGGTTTCCTCATCCCCTTACCCCCTCCCATCGCCTGAGCTTGGATTTTACAAAAGAGAAAGCCACGCTCCGCATCTGAAGCGTGGCTTTCTCTCATCTCCGCCACAGGACGATGCGCTTTTTGTTACTTAAATTTATTATTTGCCGCCCGCGTGGCATTATATCAAATCGCTCTGGCAGCAGTCAATCGGGGGATGCGCAGGATCTTCGGAGGGGGTAGAGGCCCTGGTCGTTCCCGGGG
>Ga0105160_1000543_pt1 | contig 17286 bp, 16 predicted proteins | sample GXS110809BmetaG_FD_89591 | JGI IMG/M metagenome (GOLD analysis project Ga0105160, IMG submission 89591) | Hot spring microbial communities from Gongxiaoshe hot spring, China to study Microbial Dark Matter (Phase II) - GXS 110809B | ecosystem: Environmental > Aquatic > Thermal springs > Hot... | reverse complement strand
GGATAACCTGCTGAACCTCATCATCTGTAAAGCCAGAGTTGGATAGTGCACTGCCTATAGCATCAACCAAGCCATCTCTGCTAGAGAATTGATAAGAGTTGCCAACATGGAATGGTACCTCAACCCTTATACCATTGCTATACTCATTAACAAGCCTCCACAATCCTGCCTTATCAACATCTACAGCAAATGCTTCCCAGTAAAAGTCTGTGTTAGCGTTTATGCTCATCCCTCTAATCCCTTCCTGTCTTCCAGCGCTAGTGTAGTAGTATACATCCCTCTCTACACCATCTGGATCTACAAAGTATGCAGTGACACGGTTAACACCTATAGTTGCTCCAGAGCCATAGAGCGATGCTGCTGTGGTAGAGCAGTAGATTGTATCATTAACCTGCACTGGTGGAGCATGGTACTCACGAGGATCATTTATGCCAGTTGATCCTTGCTTGCCTATCGTGCATCCAGCCTTGAAGAATACATTACCCTGCAGTACAGTATCGCCCTTGAGATGACTACTCCATGGTATGTTGAGCCTAGCGTTATCTGGAAGTGATCTTATCTGTACAAGCACTTGCTCAAGCTCTTTGGAGGTTGTGTTAAGAGCAGTCCTTGTTGCTATGTTCTCAGGTACACCATTGTCTATAAGCGCAGTATAAAGCAGCCTACCCATTATATTGAACATCTCTCTATGGTTTGTGAACTTGTACCACTCACTCCCTCTCAATGGCTCTATCCTTGGTTCATCAACATCGTTTGGAATGCTATCATCAAGAGTAAGTATTGCTACTCTACCATTGCTACCATCAGCAACATACACCTTATCATCATTTACTATTACCTTCCTTGGTGTGTTGAGTTGCCTCTCCCCATCCCCTGGCACTCCTGAACCAAAGTAGAATATTGGCATGGGATCAGCAACTTCAGGATCTAGCACATCGCTGTAATTGAATACTTGTATTCTATGGTTCAGATTATCACTAACTATTAGATAGTTGTTTACACTATCATGAGCAATTCCTCTAGGCTCGTTGAACCTTCCTAGATCTGCACCTGCACCACCAAACAACCTGATGAGTTCAACACTCCTGCTAGCAAAGTCTATGCTGTATATGCCTATCAGACCGTTCTTGTACGCTACCATTACCCTACCAGATCCATCAGCCTTAACATCGAGTATGCTTGGGAATGGAGTTAATGGAGAACCATTAACAACATCACCTATCTTGCTATTATTGGCATCATAAACCTCTGCATTGTTGAACTGGAATGCTAGGCTTATCCCCTCATCTGTAACCTCAAATACCTGTAACTTCCTATCCGTGCCACTACCTCCACCTATTATGATGAGATCATGCCCATCCTGTGTTAGTGTTGTTAATCCATGAGGGAACATGAATAACGTCCTCTCAGGTGTAACACCTTGTATGCTATGCACTATCTCAGCACTTGCTAGCCTTCCATCATCACCATAGGTAAGTTGGTACAGGTAGATGGCTCCTTCTGGATGGACATGGGTAAGCACAGCAAGCCTCCCATGCCTATCGAATGAGAGATCTACTGCACTCCTCCTATCGAATGAGCCTAGCATATGCCAGTTACCATCCTCACCTCTACTCATAACATACACCTTCTGTGCAATGGTATCTGCAACTACTAACCTACCCTCACCATCAATTGCTAGAGCAAATGGGAATCCTAGTGTTATGCCATCAACCTCCCTTATGAACTCAACTGGTCTATAGTTAAGGGCATATGCATGCTGTGTGAATATGGATGCAGCAAGTACAGCTACCATAACAGTTGCTATCATGTTAATACCAATCTCTCTTCTCATATTGCACCTCACTGCGCTACCTTCCTATCCATAAGATATTAAAAATATTTTATGGTACATCCATCTAATTTGAAATTATTCAATATTAGGATGTTGTACTATAAAAATTTTCAAAGAAGAGGTAGACCATCATATCTTGAGCACTATCTTGCCAAAGTGCTGGTTCATTTCCATCCTTGTGTGAGCAAGAATAGCATCCTCTAACGCAAATATAGAATCTATCACTGGCTTTATCCTGTGCTTTTGCATGAACTCTAGCATCTCCACAAGTTCCCTCTTGCTTCCTAGATATGCTCCAAACATAGATGCAAGTCTGTTGTAGAATGGCCTAACCTCAACGCTTGTATGCTCAGATGCTGTTGCACCACACACAGCAACTATACCATGCCCTTTCTTCAAGCACTTTATACTTGTATCCCATATACCAACATGATCTATTACTAGATCTACACCATGCTCTGTGAACCTCATAACCTCTCTTACTATATCCTGCTTGCTCCTATCTATAACTAGATCACATCCTAGAGAGTAAGCCTTCTCAACCTTATCATGATTACCAACTGTTGCTATAACTCTATAGCCCATAGCCTTTGCTAACTGTATACTTGCTACACCTATACCGCTCCCAGCACCATACACTAGCATGAAGAGGTTATTATTGTGATCAACATAACTACTACTACTGCTACTGCTAATGCTACTGCTATGCTCAATACCATAGCCATTGATCTCTTGCATAAGCCTCATGGCATGCTTCATTATGCTATAGACTGTGAGGTATGCAACGTTGATTGATGCTGCCTCCTCCATGCTGATATCTGATTCTAGAGGTATGATGTTCCTTGCTGGAACCTTTACATACTCAGCATAACCTCCATGCCAACTGCTGAACCCCCCAATTATCGATGCACTACTGCTAATACATCTATTCTCCTTGCCTATCCTACAGAACCTACATGCTCCACAGTGTACCATTGGGTATACTACAACCTTGCTACCCTTCTTCATCTTATTAGTAGGATGGTCTACATCATCTACATCACTTGCTAGATAGCCAGAGATATCACAACCTAGTATGTGTGGGAATCTAACCTCTCTACCTGCTAAGCCCTTCCTAACCCATATATCAAGCCTGTTAACAGAGCATGCATGTACCTTTACTAGCACCTCATCCTTGCTGCATAATGGCTCTGGGAAGTCCTGATACCTTAATGCATCTACCCCTCCATGTCTATGCAATACCACAGCCTTCATATAGCACACCTATCACATAACTATGTTATGCATTGCCTTGAGGTCCTTGCTGAACTCCTTGAGTTCATCTGGTATGCTTACTGCTATTGGATCTTTAAGGGATCTTCCAGAGCCCTTCTTTGCATTCCATACCATTGAGTTGAACTCTACTATAGCATCTGTGTATCTACTCATCCCCTTATCCCATCTTGCCTCTGGGAACCTCTCAAGATGGATGCTCTTGCTAGAGTACAATGCTCTCCATAGATGATCAGTTATGAATGGGGTTATTGGTGCAAGTAGTAGCAGTATGGTTGATAGGCACTCATGCAGTGTATAGCATGCTGCATCCTGTTCATCCTTGCTGAACCCTTGCCCATATGCTCTAGCCTTTACCATCTCAATGTAGTGGGGAGCAAATATATTCCATACAAACTCCCTTACAGCATTTGATGGCACGAAGAAGTTGAACTCTCTATAACCTTGCATGCATCTCTCAACTAGCAATGATAACTCTGCTAGAATCCATCTATCACTTGCCTGAAGTTGTTTGCTTATCTCAACCTTAGGGAATGATGATATGAACCTTGCCATATTCCATAGCTTGGTTAGGAACTTCTGCATCCCTGCTATCCTCTGCTCTGAGCATCTAAAGTCATAGCCAAGGTTAACCTCGCTTGCACTCCAGAACCTGAACGTATCTGCACCATACTTGCTTATCACAGGGTATGGGTCTATGACATTGCCCTTGCTCTTACTCATCCTCTCACCCTTCTCATCAAGCCCATAGCCCATTATCCATGCCCTCTCAAATGGTGCCTTGCCTGTAAGTTGGTAGCATCTCAATATGGTATAGTGTAGCCATGTTCTTACTATATCCTTTGCCTGAGGCCTTAACGTTGCTGGATACGTGTAGTTGAAGAACCTCTCATCATTGCCATATCTAGAGATGAAGAGTGGGGATATGCTTGAATCCATCCATGTATCAAATGTTCTCTCCTCTCCCACAAACTCTGTTCCATCACAGTATTGGCATCTGCTGAATGGAGGTTTCTCCTTCCATGGCCTATAGTATCTGCCCTTCTCTGGAAGGTTTGGTTTACCACACTTCTTACAGTACCATATAGGCACTTCAGTTGCATAGAACCTCCTCCTAGATATTGGCCAATCTATTGCTATAGAGTTGAGCCAGTTCAATAGTATCTGCCTATGCATCTCTGGATGGAATATCATCTTATTTGCTATGCTCTTCAACTCATCTATGAACTGTATCTGCTTTACGTAGAACTCATTCATGGGTATTATCTCTATTGGTGTATTGCTCCTCTCACATACAGGGGTTCTATGCATTATGCTCTCAACCTTTACTATTAGCCCCATCTTGGCAAGATCATCTATTATTGCATCTCTAGCATCCTTAACCTTCATCCCTGCATACTTTCCTGCATTGCTTGTCATGAGACCATTAGCATCAAGTGCAATAACCTCTTGCAACCCAAGTTCTCTGAAGAGTTGTACATCTGTATGGTCTCCATAACTACATATCATCACTGCACCAGAGCCAAACTCCATGTTTGCAGATGGATGAGGTGTTATCTTAACCCTTGTGTTGTATATTGGCACAACTGCTGTCTTGCCATAAAGATGCTTATATCTACCATCATCTGGATTTACTATAACTGCTCTACATGAGCATAAAAGTTCTGGCCTAGTAGTTGCTATAACTATCTCATCATCTTTGATACTATGACTGCTACCATCATCCTTAACCTCATCATCCTCAACCTCAACCCTAAACCTTATGTAAACAAGTTTGGATGGCAGATCCTTATACACTACCTCAGCATCTGCTATAGTTGTGCCACAGTCAGGGCAGTAGTTGTTTGGCCTAGTAGCCTCATACACCAAACCTTTATGCCAGAGATCTATGAACGTTGCTTGCGTTAATGCTCTATACTCTTCAGAGTCAGTCCTGTAGTAATTTGTTAGATCAGCACTCAGCCCAAGCCTTCTCATTATTGTAACCATCTCATGCTCAAGCTCATCTAATGCGCTCTTGCACAGTTCTAGGAACCTCTCCCTTCCTACACTCCTCATGCTAACCTTCTTTATACGCTCAGTGTATATCTCAACTGGGAGACCATTCCTATCTATGCCTATGGGGAAGTATACGTTGTAGCCCAGCATCCTTGCTGTCCTTGCAATCATATCTATCTGTGCATAGTGTGCTGCAGCACCTATGTGCCATGGCCTCCCAGAGGGATATGGAGGAGGTGTATCTATAACGAATGGCTTCTTACTCTCATCTATGGCGAATCTATAGAGCCCTTCCTCCTTCCAGATCTCAAGCAACTTCTCCTCTATACCTGCATCCCAGACCTTCTCCTTTATCTTTGGCTCTATCATATACTGCAGGATTTACAGGCAGGTATATGTTCGTTCATATCATACATGTATGCTCTACTTCACATACTCTACACTATCCTCTATGCCTAGACTCTTGAATATCTCTAGCCTAGATATGCATCCATGGCATCTCCCGCAATGCCTCTCAACCCTTAGATGGCAGCTCCATGTATGCTCTAATGGCACACCTAACTGCAATGCAAGCCTTACAACCTCAACCTTGCTCAGATCTGCCAATGGGGTAACTATCTCTGCTGGTTCATTCAGCATGAACCCCTGCTTGAATAACCTGTTTATCCCATCTATGTACTCCTTGCTTGCATCCTTGAAGAAGAGCATATCATCCCTGTTGTGCCCCCCAACTATCCATCTAACATGCATATACTCTGCTATATGCGCTGCTATTGAGTAGAAGAGTAGGTTCTTTGATGGTATGTAGAATGGCCATCTTAGATCATCATCCTTGTAGTTTGAGGGAGAGTAGCCATAAACGTTGAATGCTTCCTTCACAAATGGCAACTCCAACTCTATAAGCATGATATCTGCATCTCTAGCAATTAGTCTAGCAGCCTCTATCTCCTTGATCCATCTATTATGATAGTTCAGTGTTAGTGCATATACCTCATAGCCCTTGCTCTTTGCCCAGTATAGGCATGTTGCAGAGTCTATCCCTCCAGAGAGTAGCACCAATGCCCTCTCTCTACCATTACCCATATCCACACTTGCACTCATGACAGCCTCATCTATCATCTACTTATCAATCCTTGCAACCATGTGTGCCCCTTTACTTACACCCTCGTATATGTAAACACCAATGGCCTTTATGTTATCTGGCATCCTTGCTGCTATCAACTCTATTATCACCTTTGCAAGGTTCTCTGCGGTAGCCTCTCCTTCGAAGAGGAAGGTTGTATGCTTTGGAACTTTGAGATCGAATCTCCCATTTGGGCCATCAAATGCAACCCTGTAGTGTAGTTCATCCTCCTCAACAAGGTACTTCCTGCTTATGAAGAACTTGTGATCTAAAGCATTTAGAGCCTGCTTTATCAACCTCTTAGCCTCTCCAAAGTCAATAACCATATCACTCTTCTCATCCTTTATGCCCATAAGTTCAACGATAACGCTTGCAGTATGTCCATGGAGCACTGAGCATTTATTTACTAAAGGCAGTATATGAGAGTAATCGAATGAGAGCGATGGATCCTCAAATACAAGGGATGCATACTCATCGTAAGTTGATATGGAGTTGAGTTCATCAGTACTTGCTGCTGATAATGCTTTACCTACGCCCAAGACTCTAACATTGCTGGATCTAATGTTCTTCAACTTCTCCACATCGCTTGCATCATCTATAACCTCTATGTACCCTTGCTCTGTCTTAAAGTCTACTCTTACAGTTGAACCATCATCTAGGGTTAATTGTGCATTATACTCATACTCTATGTTTAGGAACCTTAGCAGTTCAGCTATTGTCAATTCGTTCCTACTCTTCAATAGGTTGCCCTTACCATCAACATACCTTATGTACTTACCATCTAGCATATCATTAGGATGTTGAACCCATATTTATTCATCGTTGTATATGAATTGCAAAATAATAAAAGTAAGTTAGTTGATAAGTATTATGGCGATGGTTAGAGTTAGAGCAACTACAAGGAGAAGGATAACTATAACTAGACCATTCTACATAGATGCTGAACTCTACGATGCACTCTCCTTACTCTCCATCCAGATGGGCAAGAGCATAAGCAAGATAGTTGAAGGGGTCATAGATCATACAACTATACCTATTAATGCTGAGAACATTGAGGCTCTTCTGCTAGAGCATCCTATGGTTAGGCAAGCAATTGAGATGGTAAGGAATGAACCAGATGAGTGTGCAATTGCAATAGGGTCTAGAGGAGGAACTTCCTCTTAGGCGTTAGGATACCAAATGCAGGATCATAGTAACTTGGCATGTACTGCTCATAGTGCATCATCTCATTCCACCATCTATGCGAGTTCTGCATAGCCTCAAGCCTTATCTCCCTCTTGCCTAGATCCCTTGCTATACTCTCTGCAAGCACTGCTAACCTTGAGCCTACCTTTGCATATCTAGCCTTGTTGTAGTTCTTTGCAAGAACAGCTAACTCGATATAATCATCATGCAACTCTAGCACCATAAGCCCAAGTACATCCTTCTCCCCATAAACTATTACAATATACTTATCCTTATTGCTAACCCATCTCTCTATATTGCTACTTATGTAAAGATCAATAGCAGCATTGTTGGATGAGAATGATGATGAGGATAGATCATCGCTACTTGCAATGTATCTGAAGCCTTTGGGTAATCTAGGTTTAGGTCTCGATTCCATTATCATCCCTCCTCATTACTATTGTTGCTTAACTGATCATCATCATAATAATAATCATCCTTCTTTTCTTTCTACTCCTCCTCCCTCCTTTTCTTTACTTTACTTCACCTTATCTATTCAATGCCTTAGATAGCCTCTTCACTATCTTGAATATACCAGTGCTGAACTGCATAGCCTTCTTCTCCCTGTATGCTAATTCATGTGCAACACCTATGCTCTCTGCAACCTTTCTGAGTAGTAACTTCCTTACTCCATTCACAGCATCAACCTTGAACTCTGCTGGCAAGTTTACTACATACCTTGCTAGTTCTACTGATGCATATGGAAGTAGAAGATCAACAGGCATGGATGATGCTATGCTCTCATCCCTGCATAGATCATGACTAGCCTTCTTCAAATCGTTGAAGAGTATCATGTTAAGATCATTATGAATGCTGCTATTGCTGCTTCTATAATCATACCTTAGATACCTTGCATATCCTCCAAACAGTTCATCTGCTAACTGACCAAGCATGATTGCATCTACACCATTATCCCTTGCAAACCTTGCCAGTGCATAAACTACGCATGCTATGCTAACATCCATGGTACTTGTAAAGTCTAGATCTAGGGTAGAGATCTCATTGATTATATTCAGAAGATCCTGCTCATCTAGCATAAGTATGTGAGTTCTTAATCCTGTCATCTCCTGAACGTATCTAGCATTAACCTCATCATAAGATCCCTTACTGCATACAGTTACTGGCATAACATCTAGAATACGATCTGAGAGCATTGCTAGGATTATGCTATCTACACCAGATACTCCAACAACTATCCTACTCCTACCAGATAACCTCCTAATGAGAGATGTTGAGATTAGATGCCTTGTATGCTCTATAGCATCATCCATGCTAACATCAACGTATGGCTTATACTCTATTGGGGAGAACCTTATCATCTCCATCCCCAACCCTAGCCTGAATACATAAAGGGTTCCTGGCGCTGCCTCTACGCAACTGTTAAGAACCCTCCTATCACTTGCAATGGTTATGTTACTACTACCATCATGCTCATAGTAGAGTGGTTTACTTCCAAGTGGGTCCCTAGCAAATGCAATAACACCATTACTGATATCAATACATGCTAGTGCATAGTTCCCATCACTTCTAGCAAGCATACTATGGAGATCATGCAATGAACCTACACTACTGCTATTGCTATTGCTATTGTAATAGATATCGCCATTCAGCATTATTATTCTACCTTGATCTTCTGGATCTGGAGTCTGAAGATACTTACAGTAGCACAAAGCTGTAAACCCATCCTTCTTGAATACAAACTCCCTCCTACCATTACTACTACTCTTACCCATCATCCTTTTGCATGACTCTAGGTCTAGGTCTATATCCTTGCTTGTCAATATTAGCCCATTGCATCTTATCAAGGCATATCCATCGATCATTCATTCATCAAGTTATGTAGCAAACATTATTAAATTATTAACATATTCAGTTCAGCATGCTTGGTAGCAACAGCATAGTAGCAACAACATCATACCATGTTCATTCTACGCCTTATAAGTCCTGTTCTACTCCATAGCAGTGATGTTGTAAACCCAATCATAAGCCATAAGATAAGAGAAGTTACTGCACTTGTAACCCTGAACCCTACAAGTATACCCTCATCAATATCTATGGTATCTGGGTTTGGGGGCAGGAGTATATAGGCTGTGATCATTATCAATGCATATGCACCAATTATAGTAAACTCCCTGATATACCTGATAGCTCCATTCCTTGCTGGTATTGCTACAAACCTTGCACGTAGTAATGCTAGGACAACTGCTGATATGCTAGATATAAGCAGATAGGTGATGTAGATACTCTGCCTGTAGTATATTGTTTCTGGATCACCAACGGCAGGAGGATTTGCAGGGTACTTGAGCATTGGCATAAGGTAGAATACAAACCATATTATGAGTGCAATTGTGATACCTCGCCTGATTGTAATACCTTGAGGGTTCCTGCTAGCCATGTAAGCATATACAATAGAGAAGAGTGATGAGTATGCAACTCCTGCTAGAAGACCTGCAAGGATTGCACCTTCCTTCTGCCATACTCTATACGCTATATCAACAGACTCTCCCAGCCTTGATGCCTCCAACTCTACTGCCCTATCTATGTATGGGGTTACAAGCACTGTGTTTACCAACCCATACAATGCTCCACTCAATACTCCAGCAAGTAGTGCAACGGCTATTATGCTTAGCATATTCATGCTGCACCAGCCCAAGATCAATGGCAGGGAAAGCCTAGAGCATGTCTTGTATCATGGAATAGTTCGTGAAGGAAGTTCTCTTCATATGCCTTATCTCCAACAACTATGCTGAATAACTGCCCTTGATCATAGCCAAGTGCAAATGAAGTGAAGGCGAATATTGCAGCAAGGACTGCTAGGGCAAGTATAGGATACTTTATCTCTGCTCTTATAACCTGTCTATTATTGCCATTACTCATGGACTAACCTCTAGCGGGTTAGTATTTAAACTTTTGGACAGTTTATCCAACGATAATAGCATTCTTTTTCATCCCCTTCTTCACCATCATCATACCCTTACCTCTCCACCATCAACCACAACAACCTGACCTGTCATGTAACTTGCATCATCAGATGCAAGGAATGCTATAGCCTTGGCAGCCTCCTCTGGAGTACCAAACCTACGCATTGGTATGCTCTTTAGCATAGCAGCAATCTGATCCTCATCATAACCACGCATGTTTGCTTCACTGCTTATACTCCCTAACGCTACACAGTTTATCCTTACCTCTGGAGCAAGTACCAATGCAAGTGATCTTGTCAATGCTATTATGGATGCCTTTGCTAGTGTGTATGCTAATCCATGTGCATCCCCTGCTATAGATGGGGTTGATGATACAAGCACTATACTCCCATTGCCCTGCCTCTTCATGTATGGTACTATAGCCTTTATGCAGTTGTACGATCCCTTAAGATCAACGCTCCATGGCTTATCAAGCACATCATCTGTAAGCCCTAGAGGATCTGCAAACCATACCTCTCTTCGCATTGGGTAGCCTGCTAATGCTATCAATGCATCTATACCATTGAACCTTTTAATAACTGCATCAACCATCGCATTAACCTCATCATACCTTGATACATCTGCTTTAACCTTAACTACGCAATCCTTGCCATACCTGCCTTCTATCTCCTCAAGTAGTGAGTCTATACCATACTCATTGCTAAGATAGTGTAGTGCTAATCTAGCACCCATGCCAGCAAGGAGAAGTGCTGTAGCCCTTCCTATGCCTCCACTTGCCCCAGTTATTAATACCCTCTTACCCTTCATCCCCATATATCCTGTTTATCCTCTCAGCAAGTTTGAAGTCATAGTTACTTATACCATTCACATCATGCGTTATGAGGTCTATCCTAACCCTGTTGTACACGTTGAACCACTCTGGATGATGATTCAATTTCTCAGACTCTAAAGCAACCCTTGTCATGAACCCAAATGCTTCACTGAAGTCCTTGAAGATGAATGTCCTTGTAAGTTTACCATTCTCTACCCTCCATCCCTTAACCCTTGCTAGATTTGCATCTATCTGCTCCTCTGTTAACCTTATGTAATCCTCTTCCATATAGGATGGTTAACATCTACGCTTTTATTGTTTATGCTAGGATATGTCCCCCGCATCTGACCCACAAGGGTTCATAGGAAGCCAACTGCTAACCTCGCCCTGCACCCTCTGCGGGGGTCCAATGCAAAATACGTAATCCATTTATAATAATATTGTTGTTAGTAGTATCCTACTAGAGTAGGGAATGAAGGAAGTAAGGAAGATAGATAGATGGTATGATTAGATGGTAGAGATGCCCGCTGTAGCACGTCTGGGTGAAACTGGGAATCATATGCTCATCCCAGCCCGTCCACGTGCACTTCTGCGGGCATAGTAATAATCTGCAATGAAACTTATTAAATTAACTAGCATCTTACTTTACTTTACGTTATGTTACTTTGCTATAAGCCTTGATATGATCACTTCAAATGCAGATACTGGTACCCTTATCCTGAAGTTGCTAAGAACTCTACTACTAACCTCCCCAATGCTACCTATCATCTTATCCTTGAAGAGTATCTCTGCTGCCTTGCCACTCTCATATGGAGGCTCATCCACTGGCTCTGTCTCTACATCTATACCAAATAGCGTGTGCAAGAATGCTTGAAGGTAAGACCTTGCCTCAGTGTAGTTTGCATTGCTATGTGCTATAACTACTCCAATGCTCCACTCCTCTCTTATCGATTCTCCAACCCTACTAAACACCTTCCCAATCTCAAAGAGCCTCTGTGGATAGGGCTCATGTACATTCCTTGAGAGCACAGCAAGAAGTGATGGTATAAGAGAGTCTCTAAGCACCTCATGCTCCTTACTCTTACTCTCCTCAACTACCAATGAATTGCTATCCATTCTCCTCCCAACCATCTCATACTGCATTAACATACTTACAAGGTTGAAGTTCATAACCTCAAGCATCCCAAGCCCAACCATAACACTCCTTGCATCATCAAGTACCTTAAGCGTTCTATCCCTTGAGCCCATAGCCTTTAACCTTGGATACCTTGGCTCAAACCTTGATATGTTGTAGCCTATAGCAACCTCTTCCACAAGGTCTATCCAATGGATTATATCTACTCTATACCTTGGCACCAAACACTCTATGCTACCATCAACCTCTTCTCCTTCTCCTTCTCCTTTTCCTTTTCCTTCATCCACATCTAACCTGCTCCTCCTCAAGCACTCTATAACCTCCTTCCTATCTATATCCAAACCAAGTAGGCTTAATCTATCCATTGGAAGGCTCATCCTCCTATGACTCATATCTGGTGTTGTTATTGTATAGCCATCATAGTTTATGGATACACTTGCTACCTTGAAGCCCATATCTGATAGCGTGACTGCTATAACTGCTAGGACATCTCTTGCAGTGTTAAGATCTGTTGCTGTAACCTCTACAAGCATATTCCTTGTATGCTCAGTAACCCTTGTAAGTTCAGCATTTACTATTGGAGGGAATGAGAGTACATTGCCTTTAGCATCCTTTATTATTGGATATCTTGCATGATCCTTTATTATATGCCCATATGCCTTCCCAACATCCATACTTGCAAGTATCTCCTGCATGCTCATCTCTCTAGCAGAGTTCAATGGTATGAACTTGAAGTCCTTGCTCTCAGTTGTGTAGTAGAATGGTCCATCAACCTTATCATAATCATGGAGCCCTATTGATGCCTTCCTCCTCTTCCTCCCTATACCCATATGTAGATCCTCCTGCATGCTTATCAACTGCCTTAGATCTTCATCATCCATCCTTCCATCAAGTGCTACAAGTGCTAGTATGTATGGCCTTATGCTATAAACACTTGCATCTACATTGAATGTAGCAACACTACTCTCAACAAGATTGAGTTTAGGCAATCCTACCTCTATACCCATTATGCCTCTCAGTGCTCTTGCTATACCATAGTCTGTTGAGAAGTCTGGTCTGTTTGGGTTGTACTCAACCTTCACGTAATCGTTACCCTCCTCCTCTATATCCAATGCTATGTAAGGTAGCATGGCAAGTATCTCATCTATGCCCTTACCAACAAGCCTCTCAAGCCTTCTATGCTGTAGTGTTACAACTGGCACCTTGCAACACCTCTAAGCATGGATAACCTATTGCTGTAGAGTTCCCTAACATCATCTATACCATACTTGAGCATTGCAATCCTCTCTAGACCTCCTCCCCATGCTAACACTGGCCTATCTATACCTAATGGCTCTGTAACCTCTGGCCTAAATATACCCATGCCAAATAACTCAACCCATCTGCCTAATCTCTCATGGTATACCATGGACTGCAGTGATGGCTCTGTGTATGGGAAGTAGGTTGGCCAGAACTTAACCTTGTTCAGACCAAGCCTTCTATAGAACTCCTGCTGTATACCCATAAGGTCCCTCAACGTTGTATCCTTGCTCACAACTATACCCTCAACCTGATGGAACTCTGCTAGATGCTTGTAACTTAACTTCTCATTCCTGAATACCCTGCCTATTGAGAATATACTTGCCTCATCTGGCTTATGTTCTGCAAGGTACCTTATTGTTACTGCTGTGGTATGTGTTCTAAGCACTAGCCTCTCTGCTTCTTTGCTACTCCATGAGTACCTCCACCCTTGCTCATGCATTGATGATACCCTCTCCACAACCTCTTGCTTAGCATCTATACTTTTATGCATATTAGCAATGTAGAATGTATCCTGCATCTCCCTTGCTGGATGGTCTTGAGGTGTGAAGAGTGCATCGAAGTTCCAGAACGCACTCTGCACCATGCTACCATCTATCTCCTCAAACCCCATGCCAATGAGTATCTCCCTAACCTCATCTATAACATCTTGCAGTATATGCTTCCTACCAGCATATATAATTGGAGCAGGGGCAGTAACATCTATCCTCTTCACTGTAAGAGCATCCTTCATCCTCTCCTCATCAATAATCTGCTTCAGTATAGAGTAGCCATGATCACTAAGCATAACCTTAACCTCCTTTACAACCTTCTCAACTATGTACTCAGGTCTACTCTTGAGCATCCTGTATGCATCCTTATCATCATTGCTCAACTCATCCTCTCTTAACCACCCCTTCTCTCCAAGCCTTGCTAGCAATCTATACTCTGGCATACTCTGTGCATCTACACTCTTCCTTACATACACCTTGCCATTGCTTAATGTTATCCAGCCTCTCTCCTTAGCATACCTTATCGCAGCGTTGAACTCATCATCTGCTAGATCGGTAGCACTCCTTACATCCTTCAGGCTTACCCCTTCTCCTCCCATGCGAGTTGCAGCATCTACAAGCCTTACCTCTGGAAGGTTGCTCTTTAGAGCATTAAGCCCCTCTCTACCTATAGTGATAAGCCTTATCACGCTCTCCTCTATGTTGATTATACCCTTGTACTTCAACCACTCAACCCCTCTCCTCACCTGATCCATGTTAAGTCCTGTATGCATGCTTAGTTCATCCAACCCCATCCATCCCTTCTTCCCAGCAAGGGCAAGTATTAGCCTCTTCTCTATATCGTGTAGTGCAATCAACATATGCCTGATCTATACTCGCATTTTTAATCTTTATTAATATGCTAGATGTAGGGTGTGCATGGGCAATGCTGTAGATCTTGCAGTAGAGTACTATAGCAGGAGATTTGGTGATGATGCAAGCAAAGCCTTCATCCATCTTGTTAGGGAGGTTGGGGAGATTGCATTTGCAATAGAGAAGGGTAATGTAGAGCATGCAAAGGTTGAGATAGCAGAGAGCATAGCACTACTACACTACATGGCTAGACTCTATAGCATGGATGCTGATGCTACCATAGAGAGGATATACAGTAAGAAGCTTGAAGCATTAACGAAGCAACAACCTTAACACTTTTTAAAGGTTTGATCTTTGCATTGAGTTAATGAAGGAAGGGTTTGTAGTAACACCATGGAAGGTTGAAGGGGATGTAGACTATACAAGGCTTGTAAATGAGTTTGGTACCCAACTGATAGATGAGGAGTTGCTTGCAAGGATAAAGAGGTTTGCTGGAAGGTTGCATCCATTGCTCAAGCTTGGGTACTTCTTCAGCCACAGGGATCTAGACTGGATACTTGATATGTATGAGAAGGGTGAGAGGTTCTACCTCTACACTGGGAGAGGACCATCTGGAAGCGTTCATTTAGGGCATATACTACCATGGGTGTTTACAAAGTATTTACAGGATAGTTTCAATGCAAACCTCATCTTCCAGATAACCGATGATGAGAAGTTCCTATATGCTGATGGTAAGAGCATGGATGAGATAAGCAAGTATGCGTATGAGAATATGCTAGATATAATAGCAATTGGATTCAAGCCAGAGATGAGCAGGATAATAGTTGATACAAAGCATATCAACCATCTATACCCAATTGCTATAGAGATTGCAAAGAGGCTAACCTTCTCAACTGTAAGGGCTACATTTGGGTTCACATCCTCAACTAACATAGGGATGATACTCTTCCCTGCAATACAGGCTGCACCATGCTTCCTTCCATCAAAGATAGAGGGTAAGCCTACACCATGCCTCATCCCTGCTGCAATAGATCAGGATCCATACTGGAGGATTACAAGGGATGTTGCTGAGAAGTTAGGATACTACAAGCCAGCACAGATACACTCCAAGTTCCTTCCAGGGTTAGGGATGCAGGGCAAGATGTCATCATCACAACCAGAGACTGCCATATTCACTATAGATGAGCCAGAGGTTGCTGAGAGGAAGGTTATGAATGCATTCACTGGAGGTCAACCAACAATAGCATTGCAGAGAAGGCTTGGTGCAGATGCAGATAGATGCCCTGTATTCTGGTATCTAAGGTATATGTTCGAGGATGAGAAGAGTTCAGATGAGCGATACGTGAAGTGTAAGAGTGGCTCACTGCTATGCTATGAGTGCAAACATGTACTTGCAGATGCTGTGAAGAGATACCTCAAGGATTTCCAGATTAGGAGGGAGAAGGCAAGGGATATTGTGGATAGGTTCATGTTCGATTAGGTAAGTATCATTCATACCTAAAAGTTCATCTTGCTCTTAACACTCTACCATCAACATCTATCTCTCCAGCCCTTATCCTGCTTGATGAGATCCTCTCTCCATCATCTGCAAGCAGTAGATCTATAACAATTATATGTAATGGCTTCATACCCTTAGCCTCTCTTATCTCGTTGAGCCTCTTGCATTTATGCTCAGTCTCTTTGCTTACAACTATAGCCTCTATACTTGGATCTGTAACTGTTGGACCAAACTCATCATCCAACATTATGATATCAAACCTTCTAGATGGGTATCTACTAACCAGCATAGATGAGAGGTTCCTTACCCTTCTACTGTAATCATTAACTATACTCTTCCCCATCCTTGCAACGAGCGAGTCACTAGTAACACCTATTAGCACATGCTTCCCAACCTCAAATGCTTTATCCAGTAATGCAATATGCCCTTTATGTAGTATATCAAACGTACCTCCTACAGCAACTACCCTATACCTCATCTTAAGAGATTATATGCCTTCTAATAAAAAGATTTAAATGAGATGCTAAGAGGGATTAGCCTATGGAGGCACAGTTGAAGCCATATGTTGGTAAGGCAAAGAATGTTGTAGTCTATAACACATATGCAGATGGGAGGAGGATACACTTCGATGTGTTCATCCCAACTGATGCTGAGGATGTTGATGAGGTACCAGCAGAGTACGATAAGAAGGCTGTGGAGTATGCAAAGGAGTTCCTTAGGCTAATAGGCAAGCCAGATAGTGATGTACAAGTCAACATATGCTATAGATGCCATATAGATAATACTGACTTTTACACTGGGGAGTTGTGGCAGTTGCCAGATAAGGAT
>Ga0105160_1000542_pt1 | contig 17300 bp, 14 predicted proteins | sample GXS110809BmetaG_FD_89591 | JGI IMG/M metagenome (GOLD analysis project Ga0105160, IMG submission 89591) | Hot spring microbial communities from Gongxiaoshe hot spring, China to study Microbial Dark Matter (Phase II) - GXS 110809B | ecosystem: Environmental > Aquatic > Thermal springs > Hot... | reverse complement strand
TTCACCGCGGCCTCGTTTTGCCACTCCGCTCCGCTCAACAACAGCGGCAAACCGAGAACTAGGGTCGATACGTTCTTGTATGAGCGCATAAACGCTATTTCTCACCGCTGTAAGCGCGCCGCACTCACCTGTTTCCCAACACGCAACAACTGCTCTCCTCGGTCGATGGCGAGTCATCCGCAACCGGCACTCACTCAGGGGTGGCCGTGATCGCGACCCCGCTCTCGCCACATAACCTGAGTGTAAAGATTCTGTGAAGATAGTGTAAAGATCACGTAACAGCAAACCCAAATGTCCACCGCGGGCCCCGCCGGAATGTCAGTGGACAACGCTCACTCGATCCTCGCCAGGAGAGCCAGATCACGGCCAAGCGGATGCACCTGTTGCAGGCCCCGAATGAGCTGGTTGCTCCGCCTGCCTTAACCGCTCGAGACTCGGCCAATGGGGGCCAAGCGACCAGCGATGTTTCTTTGGGTGAGTGTACCGCTGCGTGTGACCCTAGTTGCTTCGACCTGCCGAGCTTAGCTCCAGCGCCCGAGTCACGAGCGGTGCTGAGTCCTTCCACCGCGACGCCATTCCCAGTCTGGTTGGAATAGCGGAAGGTAGTTTTCCTGGGAGTAAGGATGTTTTTGGATCTCCTCAATGTTAAGGTCCGTCCCCAGGCCGGGCTTATCGGGAATCACGATGTAGCCGTCTTTGACTTCTACCGGCGCTGTGACGATGTCCTTCTCCCACGGCTCGTTGAACTCGTCAAAGATCTCGTGCAGGTAGAAGTTCGGTAGAGAGGCATTGAGCTGTACGCATGCTGCGGAACAGATGGGACCTTGAGCGCTGTGCGGCGCCACGACGCCGTAGTGGGCGTCGATCATGTCAGCCACCTTGCGGGTTGCCCACAACCCACCCAGGTTCAGGGGTTCCGGCTGGTAAATGCTGATCACGTCGTGCTGGAGCAACTCGGCAAACTGTTGTTTCGAAGACAGGCTTTCGCCAGTGGCGATGGGCACGGGACTCCGACGAGCCACCTCGATGATGGCTCGCAGGTCTTCGTGGTGGACCGGTTCTTCGAACCAGGCTGGGCGAAACTCCGCCATCGCTTCCGCCAATCGCACTGCCGTGGCCACATTGAACCGGCAGTGCCCTTCCACGAGGATGTCCACCGATGGCCCCACTGCTTGCCGTACCGCCCGGATGATATCGATGCTCAGGTCGAACTCGTAAGGCGTCAACGTCCGCCAGTTGTTGCCAAACGGGTCAAATTTCAACGCGGTGTAGCCACGGCGAACGACCTCTTTTGCACGGTCGTGGAAGTTTTCTGGCGTTCTGGGCCCGCGGTACCAACCGTTGGCGTAGGCGCGGAGCTTTTCATGACAGCGCCCACCCATGAGCTTGTAGATAGGTTGGCCCGTGGCCTTGCCAATGATGTCCCAGCATGCGATTTCGATTGCCGCAACCGCGCACATGTGGATCTGGCCACCTTCAGAGTACACGTCGCGCACAAGTCGCTGATAAAGCAATTCGATCTGGAACGGGTCCAGGTCGAGCACCAGCGGTTTGAGCTCGTGAATTGCCGCCTCTACCGTGCGCGCAAAACAATTGAGTGTGCCTTCGCCAACCCCGTAGATGCCCTCGTCGGTGAGGACGCGCGTGAATAGCCAGTTCTTCCATGGGTTGCCGGCAATGTAGGTCTCGATCTCAACGATTCGCATAGCGCGCTGTCCACAAGGATCGCATGCCCCGGTTGCTCTTTGCCCGCGGGCTTCGGAACGATCGGTCAGGCCGGTTTATTCAGATCCCGGTGCGTAACCTTAACCTTGTAGCCCGCCCGGGCTAAAATACGGCGAACTTCGTCAGCGATCATAACGGATCGGTGATGCCCGCCTGTGCAGCCGAAGGCAATCGTCAGATAGCTCTTGCCCTCGCGCACGTACTGAGGAATCAGGTACAGCAGGAGGTCTGACACTCGCCGAAGGAACTCCTGGGTCTCGGCGTGTTTGCGGATGAAGGCAGCGACCCTGGGGTGACGTCCGCTCAAAGGGCGGAATTCCGGGATGTAGTTCGGGTTGGGTAAGAAGCGCACATCGAAGACCAGCTCACTCTCGGGCGGGATCCCGTGTCGGTAACCGAAGCTGGTGACGTAGATCATCATGCCCGCTCGGGCGTTATCGCCGGCGAACAGCTCGCGCACCACCTCCCGCAGTTCGTGTACGTTGAACTTCGACGTGTCGAGCGTGTAGTCAGCCAGCTGGCGGATGGGTTGCAGCTGTTCCCGCTCGGCCCGGATACTCCGCAGGATGGACCGTCCGGTTCCCAGAGGGTGAGGACGGCGGGTTTCACTGAAACGCCGCACCAGTGTCTGGTCGTCAGCGTCCAGGAATAGCAGCCGCGTCGGGATGGATCGTCGTAGCTTGCGGTAGATAGCTGGAAACTTCTGCAAGCCTTCGCGTTCGCGGATGTCGACAACGACCGCGGCCCGACTGATGTTCGGAGAATCGGCCGTTAGCTCGGCGAAGGTAAGAATGAGCTCCACCGGCAAATTGTCGACGGCGTAATAGCCCATGTCCTCCAGGCACTTCAACACTGTGCCCTTGCCAGAGCCGCTCAGCCCGGTAATGACGACCAACTCCGGTTGCTGGGCCTTCGAGGGAGTTCGCGCCATCGATGGGTTCTAATGTGCGTCGCTGGGAAGTCGCTTCAGGCTTCCACTAAATCTAGGTGGCCATCGCGGCGCCGCACCAGTACGCACAACCGGTCGGTACTGGCGTCCCGATAGATCAAGTAGTCCAGCCCCTCCTCCTCGACCGCGTACACGGCCTCTTCCAAGGTCAACGGCTTTTGCTCGGCCCGGTGGTTGGCCCAGAAAATTTTGACCTGGCGACCGTCAGCCAACTCCGCAATGGCATACTCGTCCTCCTCCACCGCGGAGCCTTCCTCTTCCGGCATCAGCTGTTGGGCGGTGTAAATCCGCACCGACTTCTCCGGCCCTCGCTTGGAATCGCGCCACTTCTCGCGCAACTTCAACACTTGCCGTTCCAGGCGCTCAATAGCTGAGGAGACCGCTGTGAGTAGGTCAGGTGCTTCGCCGGTGGCCACCAGGTCGTGGTCGTGCATGTGCAGCGTGATCTCGGCCCGGTGCAGTTGCCGCTCCTGGTCGAGGATCACGTGGGCGCTGTATTCCTGGCGACCATCCAGCAACTTGCCCAACTTGGCTAGCTTCCGCTCCACTTTCTCGCGATGAGCGGGGACGAGCACGTCCAATTTTCCGGCGAATGTGACCTTCATGCCGTGCCTCCTTGCACAGGTCCACAGGACCAACGACCGGGTCAGTCCCGTACCCTGCGATGATGCGTTGATGGAATGCCCATGTCCTCGCGGTACTTGGCGACCGTGCGGCGGGTGACGTGGAAACCTTCAGCGCGAAGCCGTTGAGTGATCTGCTCATCCGTCAACGGATGCCGCGGATCCTCCTCCTCAATCATCTTGCGCACCTTTCGCTTTAAAACCAGCAGCGGCGTCGTAGCTCCCGAAGGTCCCTGAACACCCTCGGAGAAGAAGAAGCGCAACTCGAAGACTCCCTGGGGCGTGTGTGCATACTTGTTCGCTACCGCCCGGCTGACCGTCGACGGGTGAACACCAATCTCAGCCGCCACCTCCTTGATCATCAGTGGCCTCAGGTACTCGATCCCCTTGTCCAGAAACTCGCGCTGACGCTGGACAATAACCTGACAAACCCGTAAGATCGTCTGCTTGCGTTGCTCGATGTTCTTGATCAGTTGGAGGGCGGCCGCATACCGGTCGCGTATATACTGGCGGACCTCCCGGCTCGGCTCGCTATCGCGCTCGATTAGGTAACGGTAAGCAGGATTGATGCGCAGCTGCGGCAGATCGTCATCGTTGAACTGGATGATGTAGTCGTCGCCCTCCTTGATGAAGTAAACGTCGGGCTCGATGGTCCGCGGCCCAGGTCCCGAAAACCGCAGGCCAGGTCGGGGATCCAGTTCCAAGATTACTCGAATGGCGGTCTCGATGTGCTCCATCGGCCGCCCAAGCACCTTCGCTAACTCGCGCTTCTTGTGAGCCTCGAGCAGGTGCAGGTGGTTCGCCACAATCTCCCAAGCTACACTCCCCCGGGCATTGCGGCTTTCCAGCTGCAAGAGCAAGCACTCGCGAAGATCCCGCGCCCCTACACCGGCCGGATCCAGCGTGTGAACGACTTTCAGGGCGGCTTCGAGGTCTTCGAGCCGGTATTCCCCGTCGGCTGCCAGCTCCTCCAATGAGGCTGTCAGGTAACCGTTTTCGTCTAGGTTCCCAATGATCATCTCCGCAGCGGCCCGAACCTCCGGCTTGAGGACCACCAGCGCGAGCTGCTGACGCAAATACTCGGCCAGCGTCAAAGGAGCCGACAGAAAGGTCTCGAACGAAGGCTTCTCGATCTGCTCGACGGCAGGAGCTTTGTAGCCAGGGTCCAGATATTCCTCGAAAAAGCTCCCGAAGTCGATCTCCTCGAAGGGATCCGGCTCAGGGACTGGCTCCTCGGAGTCATCTATCGGGCTGGGGCTGGCTTCCTCGGCTTCGTCAGTCTCTCGCGCGCTGGCTAGAGCCGCACGGATCGTCTCCAAGATGGCTGCGTCCGCGGGGTTGGGATCGCGCTCCTCTTCAGCGGGTTCACTGACTTCTGCGGCCTCGTCAGCTGGAGAAGCCTCTTCCAGCAGAGGATTTTCCGCGAGCGCGTTGGCGATCAGCTCGCGCAGCTCCACCCGGTTCAGTTGCAGCAAGGTGACCATCTGAACCAGGCTGGGCGTCAGAATTTGCTTCTGCGCCAGCTTCAGGTGGAGCCGTGGCGATAGCGAACTCATCTGCTTTCATTATACTTTTCGGTTCCTGACCCCCTTTAGGGAAATACAGCCGCTGCGCATTGGCCCAGCCCATCCTGGTCCAACAAGATCGGCCCCGGCTCCGAGGCTGTCTTCCCCGCATGCCGAGGCCGATCGAGCCCCCGCCCGACGAGCTCCTTACATCGCACCGTCCCGAAGCACGAACTCGTATTTGCCGGAGCTAATCTCTACGATTACGGCTCGTTGATCCTCCTTAGCTGCTTGCACGCCGGGGACTCCCGGTCGGTACGTCCCCGCTTCCCAGACCGGGCGCCCGCTCTCATGAACCGTCACGTCCCGCATGTACGGGAATTTTGGTAAGTGCACCGTCGCTCGACAGTTCGCTGGGACGACCACCTCTAACGTGATCTCGCGAGGGCTTTGTCGCCAGCTGCAGCTGGCTGGTCCGTAGGGCGTTTCGATGGATCCAGAAGCCCACTGTAAGTCCCGTACGATCTGCGGCTCCACGATGATGTGCCGGTAGCCGGGTTGGTTCGGGTCCGGTCGCAAGCCGGCCAGCGCCTGGTAAAACCAAGCATCCACGCTACCAAACATCGGGTGATTGTGGGAGTTCATGGACGGGCCAGTCTTCTCCTGCCACAACTCCCAGACCGTAGTAGCACCACGGCGTACCATGTATCCCCAGCTCGGATAAGTGTCCTGAGCTGCCAGCTCGTACGCCAAGTCGCCTCGCCCCCGCTCGGTCAATAGGGGCAGCAGATATTTCGTTGCAAGGATCCCAGTGGTCAAGTGCGTGTTGTTTTCGTAAACGATGTTCTGGGTGAGGCGACCAAAGACTCGACCTTGCACTTCCTTTGGAGCAAGTCCCAGGTAGAGCGCGAAAACTAACGAAGCCTGATTGCCTGGCCCGTAAACCCCTCGAACAGGATCCCAGAACCTCTTATGGAAAGCTTCTCGGATGAACTCGGCCCGTTTGCGGTAGTGCTGGGCATCGGTCGTGCGGCCCAGCAACTCGGCGAATCGGGCCACCAGGTCTGTGCTCCAGTAGTAATAAAACGTGGAAACTAGGTTACCTGGAGTGGGCTCGATGGGCACCCAGTCGCCGTAGTAGGAATACTCGAGGATGCCATCCTGAGCCTTGCTGTGGAGAAACTCAGCCCAGGCCCTGACTCCGTCGTAATGCTCTTCGATGATGGATCGGTCGCCGTAATGGAGCCAGTGATACCAGACCAGCAATGGGTACGCACTACCCCAAGCAGGGTCGGCGGGACGTCGGCCGTAGCGATGCGGCACCGTATCGGTCACAGCGCCGTCCTCTGACTGCACGTCGCGGATGTTTCGCAGGAAGTTGCGGTAAAAGGCAGCCATATCGAAGTTGGCGATAGCTGTTTCCGCAGCCAAGTGAGCATCGCCGAGCCAACCCATCCGTTCGTTCCGTTGCGGACAGTCTGTGGGGATACTATGCAGGTTCGTTCGCGTACCCCAGACTACGATTCGGTGAATATCGTTCAAGAGCTGGTTCGAACAAGCGAAGCCGCCTGTGGGACGTACAGCCGTATGCACCAAACGTATGCGTATCGTGTCGAGGCTAGGGGTGCCCGGATAGCCGCTGAGCTCCACGTAACGGAACCCGTGATACGTGAACCGTGGCTCGTACACCTCTCCATCCGGATCGCCGCGGAGGATGTAGGTGTCGCTGGCCCGAGCCTGACGCAGGTTCTCCACGTTCAAGGTGCCGTCCTCGTAAACGAGCTCTGCATGACGGATCCGAACCACCGTCCCCGCAGGACCTTTCACCCGCAACTGCACCCAACCCGTCAGGTTCTGGCCCACATCGAACACCCACACGCCCGGCCGCGGGTTACTCAATTTGCGCGGTACCAGCGTGTCAATGACCTTGATAGGAGGCATCAGCTGGGCAGACAGCCTACCGCCCGGTCCCCGAACCACCTGAGCCGGCTGCCAGGAGCGGTCGTCGTAGCCCGGCCGGTCCCAGCCAGGCGTCTCCTTGCGGGCATCGTAAACCTCACCATCCCAGACGCTGTCGGACAGGATCGGTCCCTGGGTGGCTTTCCAGGACTCGTCACTCACTATGCGAACCGTGCGCCCGCCGGGAAGCTCGATCTGGATCTGCAGTAGCGCTTCGCGCTTCCCATACCAACCCTGGCCCAGCATCAAGCCCACAGCATTGTCGCCAGCCCGCAGATAGTCGGTAACGTCGTAAGTGCTGTACAAAACACGCTTCTCGAAGGTCGTCCAGCCTGGGTCAAGCACATGGTCGCCCACCTTCCGCCCGTTGATCCGGAGCTCGTAGTAGCCCAGGCCCGCTACGTAAGCCCTCGCCCTAACCGGCGCTGCCTCCAAACGGAACTCTTTTCGGAGTTGATTGCCACCGGCAATCCACTTCGCCGTCCAGTCGGACGGGTTCATCAAGCCGGTTTCGAAGTAGGCGATTTTGCTGTAAGGGCTCGCTCTACCCTCGCGATCCCAGTAACGAACCTTCCAGTAGTAACGCGTCCCCGACTCTAAGGGTTTGCCCGAATATCGCACGCCGACCGACTGGTCTGAGTTGACTCTGCCGGAGTCCCACACATCGCCTTGCGTGACGTCGGGCGAGCGCGACACCAGGATTTGGTAGGCTGCTTGTCGTTGGTCCCTACCTTGGAGAGGAATCACCCAGGAGAACCGGGGCTGGGCAACGTCAACGCCCAGCGGGTTTTCGAGATCTTCTACGCGCAACGCTGCCGGGGCCGGCAACTCAGCAGCCCAACAAGCGCTCGCTGCCAGCATGATCAAACACCCTGTGCCGTGTGTGAATCGCTTCCATCCAGTGCTCTGCTCTCGCACTGCTGGACCTCCGTGATTCTGTGTACTCAGGTTGTATCATAGAGCGTTGCCATGAGCCAGTACCTTGCTTTTGACCTCGGCGCAGAATCCGGACGGGCTATTCTTGGCACGCTGAGCGATTCCAGGCTCGAGCTCGAAGAGTTGCATCGCTTCCCCAACATTCCCGTTCGTTTGCCCCAGGGACTTTACTGGGACACGCTTCGCCTCTGGCACGAGATCCTGCAAGGCCTAGCCATTGCCTGCCGGCGTCGGCAGGTCCAGCTCAACGGCATCGGTGTTGATACTTGGGGAGTCGACTTTGCCTTGCTTGGCCGAGATGGCTCGCTGGTCGACAATCCGCGCCATTACCGGGATCCCCGCAATCGCGGGATGATCGAGCGCGTGACCGAAGTGGTTCCCCGGCAAGAGATCTTCCGGCAAACCGGAATCCAGTTCATGCAGTTGAACACCTTGTGCCAGCTGTATGCGATGAAGCTGGCCGGTGCCCCGGCGCTCGAGGTCGCCACTCGTCTGCTATTCATGCCGGACCTGTTCAACTATTGGCTCAGCGGGGCGGGTTGCGCTGAGCAAACCATCGCCAGCACCTCGCAGTTCTACAATCCCACCGAGCGTCGTTGGGCTACAGAACTGTTGGAGCGGCTGGGCTTACCGGTGCACATCCTGCCCGAAATCGTGCCTGCCGGCACACGATTGGGCGAGGTCACCCGTGTCGTGGTCGAAGAAACGGGCGTACGGCCGGGCACGCCAGTCTATGCCACCGCCTGTCACGACACAGCTTCAGCAGTCGCCGCAGTTCCCGCCAGAGGCCAGGATTGGTGCTACATCAGCTCAGGCACCTGGTCGCTGATGGGCGTGGAACTCGACCAGCCCTTAATCAATGACGAATCACTGCGGCTGAACATGACGAACGAAGTCGGTGTAGCCGGCAAGATCCGATTCCTGAAAAACATCGCCGGACTGTGGCCTTTGCAGGAATGCCGCCGTGCCTGGGCTCTAAACGGCCATGAGTATAGCTACGGGGACCTGGCGGAACTTGCCGCGGAGGCTCGACCTTTTGTGGCAGTGCTCGACCCCGATCAGTTTCTCGAGCCAGGCCGCATGCCTGAGAAGATCGCCGCTTACTGCCAGCAAACCGGGCAGCCTGTTCCGTCGGAGCCGGCAGAGATGACGCGAGTCATCTTGGAGAGCCTGGCACTGCGTTACCGGCAGGTGTTGGAAAGCCTGGAGCGGTTGCTGGGCCGCTCGATCTCCGTGATCCACATCGTCGGAGGGGGCTCGAGAAACCGTTTGCTCAATCAGTTTGCCGCTGACGCTACCGGCAAGACGGTCGTCGCCGGTCCCAGTGAGGCGACCGCTGCGGGCAACATTTTGGTCCAGGCGATTGGGGCGGGTGAGCTTCCTGATTTGGACGCCGCACGTTCTGTAGTTCGGGAATCCTTCGAGCTCCAAGTCTTCGAACCAAAGGACCGCAGCGGGTGGGATTCAGCTTACGAGAAATTCTGCCGCCTCCGGGGAGAGGTGTAGTGCAGCCTAGTGCCGGGCAACGACGCCGTTACGGCACACGAGCCGTCTTGCGCTCGCGCGTGGTGATGATTTTGTCGATCATGCCGTACTCGAGCGCCTGTTGGGCGTCCATGATGTAATCCCGATCGACATCACGTGCGATCTTCTCGATCGGTTGACCCGTCGCTTCGGCGAGGATCTTGTTGAGCAACTCGCGCATGCGCAGGATCTCGCGCGCGTGAATATCGATGTCCGCCGCGGCGCCGGCTAGGCCGCTCATCGACGGCTGATGGATCAAGATCCGCGAGTGCGGTAGGGCGTACCGCTTGCCAGGCGTGCCGCAAGCCAGCAAGATCGCTGCCATGGATGCCGCTTGCCCGACACAGTATGTCACTATGTCTGGCTCGACCAACCGCATCGTGTCCAGAATCGCCAGACCGGCCGTGATTGACCCTCCGGGCGAGTTGATGTACAGCGAGATGTCCTTTTCGGGGTCTTCCGCAGCCAGGTAGAGCATCTGCGCGATGACCAGGTTGGCAACGGTATCGTCGATCGGCGTGCCCAGAAAGATGATGTTTTCTTTCAGCAGCCGCGAGTAAATGTCATAAGCACGCTCGCCCCGAGAGGTCTGTTCGACCACCATCGGGATCAGGACCGAGCTCTCCATCGCCACCCTCCTCGCCGCCTTCGCCCCGGCTTAACTCGTCTTTAGCCCTCGAGCTTGGCTTCGCTCCCTACTGGCCAGAGCAGCCTTCTTTTGCTCGAGAGCCCGGGCTACGTCACCAATCGTAGTGCTCTCCAGATACTCCATGATACGCGATCGCAGTTCCTTCCAGCTGTCGTGCATCCCGCAGGGCGCCTGGTCATCGCACTGATCCAAGCCGCTCGGACAACGCTGGTAATCGGCCAATCCGTCGATAGCTTCCACAATCTCGAGCAGGGTGATTTCGTCCGGGTCTCGGCTCAAGCAGAAGCCCCCTGTCGGCCCTTTGCTGGAGCGGAGGAAGCCTTTGCGAGCCATCTGTTGGAGAATCTTAGCCAGGAAGTGTGCTGGGATGCCCGAATCCTCTGCGATGGTCTTCACCATCGCGTACTTGCCCTTAGGGACACTGGCCAAGTAAACAAATGCCCGAATCGCATACTCTGCAGAGCGAGAGTAAATCATCCGAACTCCCCTCCCGAAGGGAGATATGGGTATAAACACATCTTAATTGTCCTATTTCCGAAAAAACAAGCTGGCCCCCAGCCCGCCACGTTAACCTACTGGCGCTTCGAACCCTGCCAAGCGCAGCCATCGACTCAACAGACCCGCGGAGAGCGCTCGCATACGCATGGCATGAGCGTCCGGGTCGATACTAGCCGCTTGGGGGGCTTCGGACGACCAGTCTGCAATCATCTCGGGCGTTACTTCGATGTGGAACTGTAGACCATACGTGGCTGTTCCCCAGCGGAAAGCTTGGTGCCGGCAGTCATCCGAGTAGGCCAGCCAAATGGCCTGCTCGGGTAATTCGAACGTTTCTTCGTGCCAGTGAAAAACTGGCTCCCCATCCCGTACCAGTTCGAACAGCGGGTCCGAACGCCCTTCCGGCGTCAAACGGATAGGTGCCCAGCCGATTTCTGGGACCGGATTCCGGTAGACGCGCGCCCCTAACGCCTTGGCAATCAGCTGGGCTCCCAAGCACACCCCGAAAACGGGCAGCTCATCCTTGAGAGCGCGTTCCAACAACTTGAGCTCCCGTTGGATGTGGTCCACAGCGTCGTTAGCGGACATGGGGCCGCCCAGCACCATCAGCGCTCGAACCTCACTTGGCGGCACCGTCGGAACAGGCTCCCGGTATGTATCCAAATACCGGTAAGCAATGCTCCACTGATCCAAGCACTGGGCGAACCACCCCAAGTGTTCGGCGGCCACGTGTCGGATGACGAGCAGCATTTCTTTTATGTTTTATGATGCCGGGTCCTTAGCCGACGCTTGTTGAATCATCCGCGCTAGACTAGGGAAACAAGCTCTCCGGTCCGATAAGTGCATCTAGGCGGACTGCCCCGGTTGCTTGTACACCATGAAAGTGCTCGTGGCCGACGATAGCCCCATCACCCGCCGCCTGCTGGAGGCGTTCCTCAAGCAATGGGGCTATGACGTTGTGATGGTGGCCGATGGCCTCGAGGCATGGGAGATCTTGCAACGGGAAGATGCCCCCCGGTTGGCTATCTTGGATTGGGTCATGCCGGGCATGACGGGGTTGGAAATCTGCCGCAGGATCCGTGCCGAGCAGGGACGCCAGTACACTTACATCCTACTAGTCACTTCAAAGGGCGAAAAAGCCGACCTCATCCAGGGCTTGGAGGCCGGTGCCGACGATTACCTGACCAAGCCCGTCGACCAGCATGAGCTTAAAGTGCGCCTGGCGGCAGGCCGGCGGATCTTAGAACTCCAAGATGCTTTGCTCCGGGCTCAGGCGGAGCTCCGGGAACAGGCTTTGAGGGACCCCTTGACGAAGCTGTGGAACCGCCGTGGGATCTTGGAGCTGCTCGAAAAGGAACTGGCGCGGTGCGAGCGCGGCCAAGGCCCATTAGGTATCGCGATCGGCGACTTAGACCACTTTAAAAGAGTCAACGACCGCTACGGCCATATCGCCGGCGATGCCGTGCTCCGGGAGGCGGCCCAGCGCATGGCACGTTCCTGCCGCGTATACGATTCACTGGGGCGTTACGGCGGGGAGGAATTTTTAATCCTGCTGCCGGGGTGTGACCTGGAATCGGCCCAACGGCAGGCTGATCGCTTGCGCCAGGAACTCGCCGCAGAACCCATCGAATTGGAAGCGCAACAAGTGACGATCACTTGCAGTTTCGGAACTACTTCCGTCCCCTCTGGAACGCGGGCGCCGATCGAAGATGTGCTTCGCGTCGCCGATGCTGCCTTATACGCAGCCAAGGAAGAAGGTCGGAATCGAGTGGTGAGTTTACCGCTGCGGACCGGCCAGGCTTCGTGAGCGGCTTTTTGATCCTCCGCGCGCTCCCCACGCAGACCGCCGTTGGACCAATCCCAGTGGGCTGGCGGGGCGAGGAACAACCTGTCCCACGCCTTCAGTCTCTCTGATTGCCCTGATGCGACAAAGGCAAGCGACCCATATCGCACCCCCCTCAGGTGAGATTCCACCACCATCCATTCTGGCCGCTGCGTACCGTCAGGCCACGACGATTGAAGCGCTCTTTTGAATGGGTCAGAGATGGCTTCGTGCGGAAACGCTTCCAGCGGCGGCTCGGTCGCTGTCCTAGCTTGGGCAAAGCTCGGGTGAACCAAAGGACGGCCCAGGGCGTATCTCCAGTTGATGCCAGTTGCTGGTCTAGGAGCAGAACCGATTCCTGAAGACGGGACGCTTAGACTGCAGGTTGCGGCTCGCCAACTCCCCCAGCGCAGATTGCGGCGCCTTTGGTTCCGGCGCTTGATGGGCGGTCCAGCTTGGGATTGCTTGCGGGAGGTTCGGGCTACCCTGTGGCGCAACAAGCTTCGGAGTTTCCTGAGCTTGTTCGGCATCGCGTGGGGAGTCGGCTCGCTCATCTTGGTCACTGCCTTGACCGAGGGATTCCGGCAAGGTCAGCGGAAAAATATGGCACAGCTCGGTGACCGGATCGTGTTTGTGTTCCCTGGGCGAACCGAGCAACAGGCAGGTGGGGCGCGAGCGGGTCGACGAATTCGCCTTCATTGGGACGACGTGGAAGCGGTTCGCGCGAACTGCCCAGCAGTGGAAGTGGTAGCGCCCGAGGTCAAAACAGTGGACGTGCCTGTACGCAGTACGTACAACGCAGGCCGCTTCCTGACGCTCGGCGTGACAGCCGAGTACCTGCAAATTCGCAACTTGCCAATTGGCGAAGGTCGGCACATCAGTGCCGACGACGTTCGGGAAGCGCGCCGGGTGACTGTTCTCGGGGCGTCCGTGCGAGAACAGCTGTTCCCCCAAAGTCAACCAGTGCTGGGCCAGGCAGTTTACGTTGCGGGCCTCCCGTATTCGGTCGTAGGGGTCATGGCTAAAAAGAACCAAAACAGTAGCTATGACGGATGGGACAACGACAAGGTTGTCATTCCTGCTACGGCCCTTCTTCGGGATATCCCGCCCAGCCGTCAGGCATATGCCGAGAAGCAGGTGAACCTGATCGTTTACCGAGCACGCAACCCGCGGCAGTGGGCGGAAGCCCAGCGGCAAGTTCGCGCGGTGCTTGCTCGTCGCTACCAGTTCCTGCCCACCGACGAAGGTGCCCTGCACTTTTGGGACACGGTCGAGGACTCGGAGAGGCTCGACCAGGTCTTTGATTCCATGGAAATCTTCCTCGGAGCTGTAGGGCTCATCACTTTGAGCCTCGGCGGCACCGGCGTGATGAACACCATGCGGATCTCGGTCGTGGAACGCACTCAGGAGATCGGTTTGAGAATGGCTCTGGGCGCTACACGCCGGCGTGTTTTGGTGGAGTTCTTCCTGGAAGGGTTAATGCTGGCCTTGCTCGGTGGCCTGGGCGGCCTGGCGATCGTGTTGTTGCTGGTCTTCGGCTTGAATTCGCTCCCGATGCCGGCCATGTTCGCCGGTTTGGTGGTTAGGTGGGCCGCGCTGTTAGCTGTGACTGCCACGCTGGGGACCGTGGCCACTCTCGCAGCCCTCGTTCCAGCCTGGCAAGCGGCCAAGATGACCCCTGTCGAAGCACTGCGATCCGAGGTGTGAAACGATGGGCTGGCAATGGGCTCTCGCCGAGGCATGGTTGGTGCTCCGTTTCTATTGGCGCCGGACGAGCATCGCGGCGATGAGCCTGGCTTGGGGCGTGTGCTGTTTCGTAGTGCTGATGGCTTATGGGGATGGTTTCGAGCGAGCTTTGATCAAGGCGTTTACCGCAGTCGGGCAGCATCTGGTGGTCATGTACGGCGGCCAGACCAGCCAGCAAGCTGGCGGATTGCGTGCCGGCCGGCGGATCCGGTTAGAGTTCGAAGACGCACAGCTCATTAAGGAAACGGTGCCATTAGTCGGTGCTGTCTCGCCGGAGCGCCTGGTTGGGGGTGTGAAAATCGCGCGCGGTACTTACGAAGGCGAGACGACGATCCGAGCGGTTTGGCCTGAGTACCAGCGCATCCGAAATCTCCATATAGCGGAAGGCCGCTGGATCAGCCCCACTGATGACGCCCAGCAGCTGCGGGTGGTGGTTCTTGGGGCCGAAGTGGCCGAGAAGGTTTTCCGCGGTGCACCGGCGCTGGGCCAAGTCGTGCGCCTCAACAAAGTGAGTTTCACCGTGATTGGCGTCCTCCAGAAGAAACTGCAAATCGCCAACTACAATCGGCGGGACAACGATTGTGTGTTCATCCCTTATCAAACTGCTCGCGCGTTCACCGACGTAGGCTACCCGACATTCATTGTTTGGCAACCCGCCTATCCCGGAGCCCTCGAACCGGCTATCCGAGCGGTGCGCGCCAAGTTGGCTGAGGCCCACAAGTTCTCGCCCATGGACACCAGGGCCGTGGAAATCTTACCCTTCGATCAGTTCATGCAGCTGGTCACCGGTATGGTGCTCGCGTTGCGACTGTTGTTGCTACTTGTCGGCGGCCTCACGTTGACCATAGGTGGGGTCGCACTGGCCCACATGATGCTCGCCACCGTCCTTCATCGCACCCGTGAGATCGGGACATTAAAGGCTCTGGGCGCCCGAGCTGGGGACATCATGCGCCAGCTGATCCTGGAGGCGTTGGCGATTGTGGGGATCGGCGGGGCTGTCGGGTTGATGCTTGCCGCCAGTGCGGTTTACGCCATTGGGTCGCTGCCTTTCCTAGGCCCGGTGTTTGAAGACCAAAGTGGACTGGGCGATATTTATCTCCACCTGTCCCCTAAAGCCGTGCTGACATCGGTGGCGTTGCTCGGGTTCGTAGGACTGGTGGCAGCAATCGTCCCCGCCTTCAGGGCTGCTCGGCTCGACCCAATCGAGTCATTGCGATACGAATGAACGCCCCTTGGCAGCCCGCGTGCCTGCCGGCTATACGTTCGTTCCAGCTCTAAGAGCAATTCCGCGGATTGACACGATCGAGACGTGCCTGCTACAGTGGGCTGTTCGATGAATGGGGCGCCAGCGTTGCATCGCACGCCACTCTACGACCTTCACCGGCAGGCTGGTGCCCGCTGGGTCCATTTTGCGGGTTGGGAGCTCCCTCTAGAGTTCTCTGGCATCCTCGACGAGCACCGGGCGGTCCGAGAGGCAGCCGGTTTATTCGACGTCAGCCACATGGGCGAGATTGAGATACGAGGCCCAGAAGCCTTCGAGCTGGTCAATGAAATCACCGTCAATGATGTGCGCCGGTTGTATCCCGGCAAGGCTCAGTATTCGGCGTTGATTTACGAACACGGTGGTTTTGTGGACGACTTAGTGGTCCACATGGTGGCTCAGGATTGGTTTTTCCTCTGCGTCAATGCTGCCAACCAGCACAAAGATTACCAGCACATTCTGCGTTATAACCGGCGGCGCGCCACTGTAGAGTTGACCAGCGATCGCTACGTCCAGCTCGCTTTACAGGGGCCGCGAGCCCAGGAAATCCTGCAACGGTTGACGTCAGTAGATTTGGCTGGCCTTCGCCCATTCCACTTTGTGGATACGGAGGTCGCAAACGTGGCTGCGCGAGTGGCCCGCACGGGATACACCGGTGAGGACGGTTTTGAAATTTATGTCGACCCCGCCCAGGGGCCGCAACTGTGGACGATTTTGCTCGAAATTGGTCGGGATTATGGATTGAAGCCTTGCGGATTGGGCGCTCGCAACAACCTGCGGCTCGAAGCAGGTTTGCCATTGTATGGCCACGAAATCGATGCCTCGACTTCTCCGTTTGAGGCCGGTTTGGGATGGCTCGTCAAATTCGACAAGGGCGATTTCATCGGGCGTCGCGCTCTGGAGCAGGCTCAGCAGCGAGTGTCTCGGCGTCTGGTGGGGTTTGAGCTCCACTCGCGCGCGATCGCCCGCGAGGGTTACGAGGTGCTTGTGGACGGTCGTCCCGCCGGTTGGGTGACCAGCGGCACGTTCTCTCCGGTTCTCGACAAGAGTATCGGATTGTGCTACTTGCCTTGGGACAAGGCGCAGCCCGGCCAAGCCATCCGGGTGCTCATACGTGGCCGGTTAGTGGATGGTGTGGTGGTCGCCACGCCTTTCTATCGCGCGCGGAGGTAAGCGGAATGTACCCGCAGCACTATCGGTTCACCAAAGAGCATGAGTGGGTATACGTAGAAGGCGACGTGGCAGTGATCGGAATCACCGACTACGCCCAGCGTGAGTTGGGCGACGTGGTTTATGTGGAGCTCCCCGAGGTCGGTCAAGAGCTCACCGCTGGGAAGGTGCTCGGGTCGGTCGAATCTGTGAAAGCGGTTTCGGACGTGTACTCGCCTGTAAGTGGAGAGGTGGTAGAAGTCAACACCGCTTTGCACCAGGCTCCGGAAAAGATCAACCAGGACCCCCACGGCGAAGCATGGCTGGTGAAGGTGCGGCTGCGCGATCCTGCGGAGCTGGATCGGCTGATGACCGCCTCAGAGTACGAGGCCTACATTGCCCAGGCCAGCCAGGCCTCAGGCTCCTCCAGCGAGTGACCGTGCGATACCTACCTCATTCTGAAGAAGAACGCCAGCAAATGCTCGCCGAGTGCGGGCTCAGATCCATGGAGGAGCTGGTGGCACACTTGCCGCCAGAGATCCGGCTCGAGCGGCCTCTGGCGCTGGAGCCAGCCAGGTCGGAGTACGAAATCGCTGCGGAATTCCGTAACTGGGCCCAGCAGAATCAGGTCAACGGCCCCTGTTTCCTCGGGGCGGGGGTTTACCGGCACTTCCGTCCCGTGGTCGTCCAGGCACTGGTCTCGCGGGCTGAGTTTTTCACCACCTATACCCCCTACCAGGCTGAGGTCTCTCAAGGGACGCTGGCAACCATCTTCGAGTTTCAGACGCTGATGTGCCAGCTCACCGGCATGGACGTCGCCAACGCGTCCATGTACGACGGTTCGACCGCCATGGCGGAGGCGGCCCTGATGGCTCGCCGGCTAACGCACCGGGACAAGCTGGTGGTCTCCAGCACGGTTCACCCTGAATACCGGGCGGTCTTGCGGACATACAGCGC
>Ga0105160_1000541_pt1 | contig 17330 bp, 14 predicted proteins | sample GXS110809BmetaG_FD_89591 | JGI IMG/M metagenome (GOLD analysis project Ga0105160, IMG submission 89591) | Hot spring microbial communities from Gongxiaoshe hot spring, China to study Microbial Dark Matter (Phase II) - GXS 110809B | ecosystem: Environmental > Aquatic > Thermal springs > Hot... | reverse complement strand
GGATATGAATGGGGATATCTTGATCTTGATGCATCGTTGGCAAGATGATTGAATGGCTTGCTTAATCCATGGATCAGCAAGATGAGATGGTATACACCCCATATAGTGTAGATGGTAACCAGCGCATATACGATGATCTCAAGGGATTGCCTAGGAACCAACATTATTACAAGCAGTAGCGATGTTATGAAGAGTAGGAATATGGATATCTTATACCTGATCCTCAACCATCTTCAAGACCTCCTGCACTATGAGTTCTGATAACCTCAAGCCATCCTTATTGTAAATAACCCTTATCCTTGATGTATTGAATGTAGTAAGTATATGCGCATCTATTGGCTTATCTGTTACAACTATGCTTAATGCATTAGCAAGATCTATACTCCTAGCAATTATCTTGAACCACTGCATTGCATCGTTAGGATTTGGTATGTAATCTATTATTAGGTTCATCTCATCCTTGAGCATGAATGGGATGATGTGCACTGCTCCACTTGCACCAGTTACCTTGCAGAGTACATCTGCCTTGAGACCATAGTTCTTGAGCATCTTTGCTGCAGTAACCAGTTCTTCATACACACCTGCTAGATTGTTTACTGTATCGCTGACCTTGTAACCCTCAAAGATCACCATGTTAAGATCATATATGTTTGATGTATGACCATTATCACACTCAACCCTTATCACAGGGTATTGGGTTATGAACTTGCACTTCTCGCACCTGAACCCGAAACCTGGTCTACCATAGTCTATGCCTACCTTGCTCAACTGCTTTCCACACTTTGGGCATTTATATAATACATCTGCATAGTTGGACTTGAACTCATCAGCAGGGGCTATATAGCTGCACTCGTAATGCACTATCATATCATGCTTGGTTAGCATTCTGCCCTTGCATGTTGGGCATTCGAAGATGATGTGTAGTGCTGTGCTATTACATGTACTGCACGCTGGGTATGAGTACCTTGAGACTGGGAGCAAGAGCTCATTCTCCCTGTACTCATTGATCTTCTCTAGAGTCAATTCCATATCATTGATCTCATAGATTAGACCAAGGTTCTTGATCCTAGGCTTTATCTCTCCATCGCCTAGAGATCTTAGCACTAGGATCATGGTGTTGATATCCATATGCTAGGGTTAAGAACTAAACTATTATGAGTTTGAATGTTACAAATGTAACAAACGTCTATAGAGGATTTAGTTATTTATGCATCCAGATTTACTATGAAGCATATCATCTATAACTTTGCCAATCCATTCATCCATCCAGTGTACTCTCTGTGCTATGAAGAAGTCAACATTCATTACACCTTCAATACTCCTAACCCTCCTTATCAGTTCGTTCATATGTTCTACGCTCTCGCTATAGAGCACTCCAACAAGCCTATTCTGGGATACTGTGATGAGGGGCATGAGTAGGTTGCTATCCAGTACACTACCCAATCTGCTCATAAGGTTGTTATTGTAATCATTCAGCGTTATTATCATGCTGAAGTTTATGAACCCTCTCATTGCAGATGGGTTTATGAGTACTGTGAAGTGAAGTATATTGTTCTTGAGCATGTAGTCTAGCCTTCTCTTCACAGTACGCTCAGATATGTTTAGATTAGATGCTATAGACTTTATGCTTGCCCTAGGCTTCATAAGTAGTTGCTTTATTATTCTGAGATCGTTGCGTAGAAGCCTCCTAGGCATTGCATCCATGCTTGATGTGTAGAGTATTGAATGGGGTTGCAGTACAATTGGTAGGAGGTCAAGCCTCTCCTTGAGCATACCCTTGCTTGCTAACCCAAATACTGTTATATCTCCAACGCATGTAACACTCATCAAGATGTTGCCAAGTAACCTCAACCTATCCATTATGTAATCTTCATCGCCTTTATGCTTTACAGCAATATGGATGAGGTTGTAGCCTAGAGCAGTTAGATCTAGGCTTGTTATGAACCTTGCTATAAGACCAGTGCTTAGCATGTTGAGTACCCTACTCCTAACAGTGCTCGTACTCAGCCCTACCCTTCTACCTATACTCTTGTACGATGCTCTACCATCGATCAGCAGTGCTCTAAGTATCGCTAGATCCTTACCATCCACACCATACAGATATGACATCTTCTTAATATATCTGTATGTAATTTACGGAAGAAGTTATATATTAGAAAAGTTATGTACAATCATAAGATGGATTCAGGTGTGGTGTTGAGGACAGAGAACCTAAGCAAGATCTACAATGGAGGTTATGTTAAGGTTGCAGCACTTAAGAATGTTAACCTAACTGTTAAGAGGGGGGAGTTTGTAACCATAATAGGTCCATCTGGCTCTGGCAAGTCAACACTGCTCAACCTACTTGGTGCACTAGATAGGCCAACATCTGGCAAGGTGTACATAGATGGTATAGACATATACTCTTATGGAGATAAGGAACTTGCAATAATAAGGAATAGGAAGATAGGGTTCATCTTCCAAGCATTCAACCTGATAAATAGAAGCACTGTGCTAAAGAATATCGAGATGCCTGCAATAATAGCAGGTGTACCAAAGGATGTTAGGATGGCAAAGGCAATGCAGTTGCTCAAGATGCTAGGCATAGAGGATAAGGCTGACTTTAAACCCATCTCACTCTCTGGAGGGCAGCAGCAGAGGGTAGCCATTGCTAGAGCACTCATCAATGATCCAGCGATAATACTTGCTGATGAGCCTACAGGTAATCTAGATAGCAAGACTGGTTTAGAGGTTATAGAACTTCTAAACACCTTATGTAGTAAGTACAATAAGACAGTGATAATGGTTACACATAACCTAGAGCATGCAAGTATGAGCACTAGATCAATATACATAAGGGATGGGATGATTGAGAAGGAGGTGGTGTACCAATGATTAGAGAGGTTCATGCAAGAGACCTACTTCATAGACCATATACATCCATAACAACTATAACAGCAGAAGCAACAGCAATAGCAGTTGTACTCTTACTACTATCTTCTAGCATAATACAAGCAGCATACTCTGCAGTACCAGAGCCTAGGAACCCTGAGGAGTGCCCTAGCATAAAGATAGTTGGTAGCCCTAGCCCATGTGAGATAGAGCAACAGCAAGAGATAAGCAAGGAGGTGAAGTTCGTTAACCTCTACTTCGGTAATCCAAATAGCATAATCAATGGGTTCCCTGAGAAGGTAGAGGTTGCACCAGGTGATGGTGTTGCTACCCTGATTGCTGTTATGGCAAACTCTGGGGCATTTGAACTAACAGGGCTTAGAGCATGGCTATATCTCCCAGTTGGCTTCGAGGCATATGGTAGAGAGGCTAATGAACCTGCATTCGATACCTACGACTTCACAGTAGCAAGGGGAGGCACATTCTACTTTGAGTTCCCTGTAAGGGTCAAGGATGGTGTAGCGTTAGGCATCCATCAGGCATGGATGAGGGTTGAGTACTACAGATCCAACGATGTTGGGCTTCACTTTAGGAACTTCAACGTTGAGTTCATGCTTACTGGGAGAAGTATTATCGATGCTAGTGTTGAGAGCAATGTGATAATCCCTGGCAAAGATAACCTTGTTAGGATAAGTATATTCAACGATGGGAGTGCGCCTGCATCAGGTGTTACAGCAACACTAGTATCTACAGGCTCATTACTTAACATTGGTAATAGTGTATGGAGTTTAGGTAGCATAGAGGCAGGAGCAAGCAAGCAGGTAGATCTAATGCTTTATGCTAACCCTAACCTTGCAAATACACTACAAGGGATACAGATAAACCTTGATTACAAAGACTCCTATGGGCAGCATAGAACCTCTATTATGAACCTGAACCTATTAGTCAGGGGGAGCACTAGCAGTGCAGATCTTAGGATTGCATCTGATAACTACATAATAGAGAGTATAAGGAAGAATAGGTTAAGCATAACTATAAGCAATTTAGGCGATGAGAGTGCTAGGGCTGTTGAGGTTACTGTAAACACCATGGCTCTAAGCAATACACCATTAAGCATAGTTGATGGTGATGGTTACTACAAACTTGGCGATATAGTGGCAGGAGCAAGCAAGAAGATAGAACTCAGCATCTTTGCTAGCGATGTTGCAAATAACAAGACGTTCGATATACCTGTAAGGATAACCTACCTTGATGCAACTGGAGGCTTGCATAGTATAGAGAGGAGCATCAGTGTATATGCCCTTGGAAGTGCAAACATAAGGATGTATGATCTAAGCATAACCTATATAGGTAATGAGCCTAACCTAACTGGGTATCTACTCAACGAGGGCTCTGATACTGCGTTCTTCACAAGTGTTGAGATACTTGAGGATAGCCTCAAGCCAGTAGGAGGAGCACAGTACCTTGGAGATCTACTAGTTAACTCACCATTACCATTCAACATACCCATAGATGGTAGCGCTGTAGATACTCCAGGTCTCTATAATGTAAGGGTTAAGGTTAACTACAAGGATGCTCTAAGGAATGCACATGAGTTGGTGCTTGAAGGTAAGGTTTACTACTCTCCAACAAGTACATCGGTTATGAAGAGTGGTAGTAGCAGTAACCCATCGCTACTCCCTTCACTAGGTATACAGCCTATAGTAAGTGCATTGCTGATAGGGGTTACAGGTGCAGCATTAGCAGGATATATAGCATGGAGGAGGCATAGCAGGAGGAGGAGCAGGTTGGAGGAGGCAAGGATATGATAATGATCTAGAATGGATATAATCAAGATAACCCAACTTGCATTCGATGCGCTCAGGGAGCGTAAGGTTAGATCAATCCTTACAATACTCATGGTTACAACTGGTACAAGCCTACTCATAGCGGTCAATGGTCTTACCACTGGGTTCCTTGCTTTTGCAGATAAGCAGTTCAGTATGCTTGCACCTAACGTTATATTTGTAAGCCCAGCACCAACTCAAAGTAGTGGTTTAGGAGGAGGACCTCCTCCAGCACCAAAGATAGTGCTAACATCTGTTGTTGCTGATAGGATAAAGAACCTACCTGCTGTTAGCGATGTTATACCCAACTACACTGGCACAATAACTATAGAGTCTAGAGGCAAGGTGCAGAATGCTAGGGTATTTGCACAGGATGTTACGAAGATATACTCTATTGCTCCAGGGATAGAGTTTGAGGAAGGTTCTATAATAAGCAATAACCAATCCTCCATAATAATATCTGAGAGGATAGCAAGACCTCCTGGAGATGCTGTGCCATTTGCAACCATAGGCCAGACTGTAGTTGTAAAGTACTCATATGTGGATGAGGATGGGGAGAAGGTTACAAACTCTAGAACACTTGTGGTTAGAGGAATATTCAAGTTGACTGGGAATCCAACCATAGATGGTGCTGCAATAATCCATCCAGATGTTGCAAACATGCTCATGAATAAGAAGAGTAGATACGATGGAATAGTTGTCCTAGCAAGGAATAGTGATCTTGTTGAGGAGGTTGAGGATGGGATAAGAAGGCTTTATGGCAATGATATAGGTATAACATCATCCAAGGTTATACTAACAACTATAAGGCAGTTCATAGGAGGGATAACAACATTCCTCTTCAGCATAGCAGTCATCTCACTAATAGTTGGTGCAATAGGGATAATAACTACACTATACACATCAGTGCTTGAACGAACGAGGGAGATAGGCATACTCAAGGCAATAGGAGCACAGAACAAGCATATATTGATGCTATTCCTCATGGAGGCCCTTATAATAGGCAGCATAGGTGCTGTTGTAGGCATACCACTTGGCATGGCTGGAGGAGATCTACTCTCAAACCTTGCACCAGGGAATAGAGAGGCACCTCCAGATGCCAGATCTAGGCCATTGTATACTGTTGAGGACATAACAAGGGTATGTGCACTATCCATAGGGTTGAGTGCCGCATCTGGCCTCTACCCATCGTTCAGGGCAAGTAGGCTTGATCCTATAGTTGCACTAGGCAGACTCTAATTGATTTGAACGTTAATTAATTAATTAATATAGATGATATGGTGATGGAGGATATAGCAAAGGCAGTAGAAGCGTTAAAGGGCAAGGGATGGGAGTATGCTGATGGTAGGTTATCAAAGCAGTATATGCTAGGATCGTTCACAGAGGCAATAGAGTTCGTTAACGATGTTGCAGCAATAGTAGAGAGTAAGAGGGGGAGAAGAAGTATGTTGATGAATAGAGAAGAGAGCACTCATCCTACCATAGTGGTTGAGGATAAGAGCGTTGAACTGCTCTTAGCATGTGATGACTTTAGCATAATGATGGCTAGAGCAGTGGATGAGTTGTATGAGATCAACTATACCAGCGAGAAGGATGAGGATGAGTTACTCAAGCGTAAGGAGGATAGGGAGAGGACAAGGTTCAGGAGTAGAGGGCCATATAGGAAGTCATCAAGTGCTGGCTTAAGGTAATAAAATAAATAAATAAAATATCTGATGATGATAAGAGTGAGCGGGATTGGTCTAGTGGTTAGGATGTTGGCTTCCCAAGCCAACGGCGCGGGTTCGAATCCCGCATCCCGCACTAGACTAGATGCATAGGTAGAGGAAGTCATAGATGTACTAATTCTAATTTGATATAGTTTCTAGCCTTATATGGTGTAACTACTGTATGCACATGCCCAACAATACACATTACTATGATATATGTTAGAATAAACGTTGTTATATACGGATGAGTTGATAGAACCATTCAGGTATGTATAAAGCATTATACACAGATTACAAGACAGATATATAGATAAATACCCTCTTCTCTGCTAATTATCTTCTTATGTTAAGAGCCTATTGTTAGTATATTCTTTTATTCCTCTTCATTAATAAGAGTAAAGAATTTTAATAGCTTTCATATAACTACCTATGATAATAAATGGTAACATCTCTAGGGGATAGAAGAGAGATAAGTAGTGAAGGTAAGAATGAGAGTAGAGGTGAGATAGGAATGGAAGAGGAGGAAGAATATACTCTACAGCAATCCCAGCCTCCACAACAGCAACAGCAACAGCAACAACCACAACAAGAACAACCAATAGTTAAGAGGAGGAGAGGGAGACCGAGGAAGGTACCAGTAGAAGCAACAGGAGAAGCAGTAGTAACAGTAGCAACAAAAGAAACACTACCATCAACACCAACAACATCGTCAACAACAACAACAGAACAAGTAGCAACAGAAGAAGCAAAGGTAGAACCAAGAGTAGCAGCAGTAGCACAAATAGAAGCAGTAACTACAAAGCCAAAGCAAATACAGATACCAAAGAGAGTCATTAGGAGATTAACAAAGCTCAGTGATAGGCTAGATGCGATAGAAGATATGCTTAGACCATTGAAGAGTATAGAGAAAGGTAGAAGTAGCATAAAGGATATGCAGAAGCAACTCAAGGTTATAGCTAGACATGTAACAAGAATTGATAAGAGCGTTAACAAACTAATTGGTAAAGGTGTGGGCAGAAGAGGTAGAAAAGGAAGGGGAAGAAGAGTAGTAAAAGGAGGAAGAGGAGGAAGGGGAAGAAAGAAGGAATAGAATGTAAATAGGAATAAGGATCAGGTTATCTGCTATACTCACTCTTTCTATATGCCTGTACTACTAGGCAGTCAGTCTTCAATCCTTATAAGCATACCTCCCTCTTACATCTAACTGCATAGAAGTAAGTTAAGTTTGGTATTGATCTATATAAAGGGTAAATGATACCCAAGATCTACTAATCTAATCTAATCTTACATGCTTCACATACACAGGGTATGGTTGGTGAATATAAGATAAATATCCCCTACGTGGTAGATAAGGCATGAAGGCAAAGGTTACTGAGCAACAGGTGCTTGATGCACTGAAGCAATGCATGGATCCAGAGATCCCCTTAAGTGTTGTTGATCTAGGCCTTATATATGGTATTGATATAGATGAGGAGAATAACATCAAGATAAGGATGACAATGACAACTCCAGGATGCCCATTGCATAATACACTGGTTAGGGATGTGAAGAGAGCACTCAACAAGGTTGAAGGGATAAAGGATGTTAGTGTTGAGATAGTCTGGGACCCTCCATGGACACCTGAACGTATGAGCCCAGAAGCAAGGGCAAAGATATTTGGTGCAAGATCCTCAAATATGCACACTAGTCCTACTGGTCATGGGGTAAGGAGTTTGAGGTTTACTATAGACCTTGAGAAGTCTAGACCATTAAAGCAGGGGCAGTTCATGAGGCAGGAGGATGGCTCTCTCGTGCTTATTAATGATCTTGGCCAAGGATTCATGGTCAACGATGCATTGCTTGAGTTCTGGAATATTTGTGATGGCAGCAAGAGTATAAATGAGATAATAGATGAGTTTAGCATAAAGTTAAGGCTTCCTAGGATTGAACTTGAGGGGCAGGTAGTAAACCTTGTACAGCAGATGCTGGATGCAAGGTTACTCAAGGTAGATAGTTAATCCCTAATGAGTAATGTAGATGGATCAAGTAGGGCAGGGGAAGAGCACTAACTAACCAGCACTGTTGTACACTATCTAGCCAGATGAGAGTATCAGTGCATATATCGTTGACAGCAATAGTGATTCCTATTCAGAGAGTGCACGTATCAAACCAGTATCATACTAGCAATAGTAGTAGTGGTGGTGAGGATGGTAGCAACTATCTTGGCTTATCGTTATCTATCTGTCATACTCTAGCCTTAACCTTCTTGCCCTTGCTCTCGCTATTGATATTATCATTAACCTTCATACATTCTGCCCTATACCTCCCAACTCTCCTTGCTATCATTGCTGCAAGAACACCAGCACCAACCCCATTATCTATATTCACAACAGCAAGTCCTAGGGTGCAACTCTGTAGCATGGATGTTAGTGCTGCAACACCACCAGCACCAAATCCATAACCTACAGATGTTGGTACACCTATTACAGGTACATCCACAAGTGATGCTACTACTGATGGCAATGCCCCTTCCATACCAGCAACAACAACTATGGCATCAACATCATTTGTAAGCATATCCTTGAGCAGGGGGAATAGTCTATGAAGCCCAGCAACCCCAGCATCATAACCTGTAATTACCTTGCACCCCATGCTCTCTGCTACAAGTCTAGCCTCCTCAGCAACACCTATATCTGATGTTCCTGCAGTTATAATCCCTATGGTACCTAAACTATTGTAAGAGTTACCTTCCTCACTAGTAGAAGTCATTGCTGCTGCTAGCGGTGCCTTCGTTGTTCCTGCTACAACTATCCTACCTCTCTTGCTTGCCTTCACATAAGCATGCTTGCTCCTCAGATCCTCTACAAGGGTATCGATGTACTCATTCCTTACCCTGCTTATTACCACTTTATCCTTGCTCTTCAATACTCTTAATGCTATCTTGATTATATCATCATACTCTTTCCCTTCAGCATAGACTATCTCTGGTACCCCTCTCCTCAACTCCCTCATAACATCTAGTCTTGCTATATCCTCAACGTACTCTATCTTGTGTAGCTTGAGCATCATTTCAGCATCATCTATGCTAATCTTACCATCGCTTAACGCCTTCAGTATATCTCTTATACTCACGAGGTAGTTTATTCTGGAAGTGATTTAAAGTTTAATCTATTATTTAAAAGATGATTGTTAAGAGAATACCAACTAACTAACTAACTAATCATTCAACTATTTGCTTTTGCTACAAAGCCATTGGGGATGGGAGTATATGCATTCATTATGGCTACAAACGATGCATAAGAACTGAGGAGATGATAAGCCCTATAGGTTGTGCCAGAAAGGTTAACAATATGACGTAATGATATTCAACGTATCATTAGGATGGTTACAAGATGATGAGATTGTTAGATAAGATCAAATAGGAGAGTCATTCATCAAGTAGATCTTAAAATACTAGGCTGTTTGTATTATTTATTCAAGCAGTGATGATAAGAAGGTATTTCTATTCCCTATCAGTTATGGGAGAAGCCTCTATTATCCATAGTTATATGCTATGCCCTTCTCCCCTCTTGTATGCCTCCATTCAGTCTCCAACGAACATGTACCACACTCTATACATCCTTCGTGTTGTAGTATAACGTTAGATGTTACTATTCTTGCTCCTACCTTCTCTTTCGTACCTACTCTAGCATCCTCTTCTCCTCCCCTCTCCATTCCCCTTTCGCCATCACCAACCTCCATGATATAGCATTTAGTTGGGCAGAGATGCACCATTGCCTTTATGAACCTGCTTCTAGGATCCTTCATCCTTATATGTGCTATCTCATCCTCCCTTATCTTCATCCTTGCTATCCTCTCATCTATGCTTAATGGCTTTATCATTGCTATAGGTTTAACCTCATTGCCTACCCTCTCAGCAACCTCCATGGGTATCTTAACATAAGCATCATTACTCTCTATTATCCTGAGCAGTGTGTTCTGATCAAGCATCCTTGCTATTGCTCCTGCCAACTCCTGCACTGCAGTCTTCTGGATTAGCATGAAGGCAAGTTTGAGGAACAGTGGGAAGGGCTCAATTGGTATGTTCCTACATGCTCTAACGAATATCTTCATGTACTCAAAGTCTATCCTCCTTATATCATGTGTATATGGGCTATCATTAACGAGTTGTGCATAGTATCTACCCATGTAATCCTCTGAGAAGTTGTTCATCTCCTTTGCCCTTGCCACTGCTCTTGCTGCCCTTGCAGCATCATCCATACCTATGTTTATGCCCTCTATCCTTGTGCCTAGAAATATGCCCTTGCCAGCAGCATCCCCTACAAAGAGTACGTTATGCTTGTATGGCTTATCCATCATAGCCCTCTTACCATCTGGCACCAACTTGCATGAGTACTCCAACTCAACATAATCATGTGTGAATGAAACTCCATACTCCTGCTCAAGTCTCTTCCTCACATCATCCAACCTTGCCTTGATCTCTTCCTCGCTACTATACAGTCCTTGCCTTATAGCATTGAGCCTTTCATGCTTTGAGTAGTATGTGTATCTCAACTCCTCATACTGCTTGAGTAACCTGCTCAGCCCAAACCTTATCCTCAACTGCTCCTCCCTTGGGAGCGTTCTATCTACCTCTTTAGGTACTGGTACCTCATCAACTATGTAGTTTGTTATAACAGGTATGGTTAGGAACTCATTGAGTAGGTTGTAAGGTTCTATGGGGCTCTTAAGCAAGGAGTCAAGATGGTATACAAGTCCTACTGAGAGCGTATCCCTGTTTGTGTAGAGGAAGCCTCCACCATTGTGCCCTCTCGATATATCCCCAGCAAATAGATGTGCTACCCCCTCATCATTGCTCACATCGAACCTCTCATCTATTATATCCTCTGGCAACCTTACTACGCACTTCACACCCTGATATAGCGATTCAGGCTTGAACTTACCTCTAGCATTTGAGATCAATGCTACCTCTGAGTTTACTCCATCTGCTGCTATTATTGCCCTTGCACCAAACTCCTCAAGCTCATCTGTGATTATTATGCTATTACTACTATTGCCACTACTACTACTGCTGCTATCATCCATCCATATTATATCCCTAACATGTACACCATCTACTATTCCTCCGCCCATCTTTGCAGCCTCTTCCTCTGCCCTCTCTGCAAACCATCTATTGAGTCTAGCCATTAACACTGAATAAGCAAAGTTTGTTCTGTAGTTGTGTGCCTCTGTAAGATCTATTGTATAAACCTTGTTCCCAGATAATGCATTTAGATAGTAGCGTGTGATCCTCCTCTCTACTGGAGCCTCATCTTGAAAGTTAGGGTATATATCCTCAACATTGTAGACCTTGCCATATGGGTAATTCTTGCTGTATAGTATGCCTCCACTGATATTCTTTGAGCCTACAGGCTTGCCAGACTCAAGCAGTACTGCCTGTACTCCAAGTTTAGACAACTCCATGAGTGCTGCTAGTCCTGCAGAGCCCCCTCCAACTATAACAGCATCAAACCTATCCATTTAACATACTACCTCCCCATTACCCAACCATAACTATACTCTATCTCCATCCCTTCCATCTTGCTACCCTCTCTCTGAACCCTTTATACTCTCTATAAGGATTGGTAGCACATCCTCCAACCTTCCCTGTATGAATATATCGCTCTCATCCTTTATTGGGGCATCTGGATCAGGGTTTATAGCAATGACCATATCACTCTCCTTCATACCAGCAAGATGGTGCATAGCACCACTTATCCCTATTGCTATGTAGAGTTTAGGGGCTATCTTCTTACCACTGCTCCCAACAACTCTAGCAGGTATGAAGTACTTCTCCTTCAAAGCACTGCTAACACTGAATGGCTGCTTTGATAATGGAAGGGATATTGCAACCTTTGCATTCAGGAGGCTTGCAAACTCTTCTATCATCCTTACATTACCTTCTGGATCATCCTTTATACCTCTACCAAATGCAACAACTACCCTGCTATCCTCTAACCCTATCTCATCCCTTATTATCTGCCTGCTAACTATCCTATACTTCAGATCATCACTACTAAACTCTGGCTTATACTCTACAATCCTAGCGTATCCTTCCTCAACCCTCTTCCTTGCATCACCATCATACCGTATTGGTTCGAATACCCCAGGTATTACACTGCATGCCTGAGGGGAGTACTCCCTTGCTATCGTTGGGTTCTTGTTATCAAGGCAGAGTATCTGGGTCCAGAGGAAGCCAGAGAAGTCTGGTCTGTACATGAAGAGTACATGCTTGTAGAGTTCAGGCTTGCCATTCGTCTTGTACTGATGTGTTATCATAACATCATCTATCACAAGTTTGTTTACATCAGATGCAAGCCCAGACTCCAACTCTGCCAGCACTGTTGCTGATATATGCCTACCTATGCTATCAGCACCAAAGAGCATGTACCTTGGCTTAACATACTCATCACTTGTAGTTTCTGCTGCTTGCTTTACAATCATCCTATCCCTTACCATTGAGCATATAACCTTTGTGTACAGGTTAACCCTTGGATACCTTAACTCCTCATGCTCTGCAAGTATAACTGCATCTGCACCAGCATCTATTGCCTTGTATGCAAGTTCCCTTACGTTATGCCCTAGGAGTATTGCTATAACCTTCTCATTTAGAGCATACTTCCTATTGAAACCATCCATAAGCCTCCTTGCTTCACCAAGCATCTCATAACTAACGTTAAGTGCATTACCATCATCATGCTCAAAGAGCACAAACATATGCTGATACTTCATGAACTTTACCTCTCACCCAATGCTATGTTTAGGATGAGGTTACCAACCTCCCTTAAATCATCAAGATTGCTTGGATCAACAACCCTTGCCCTCCTGCTTGCCTTTACCTTTGGTATCTTCTCTACCTTGTATACTATAGTAGGAGAGCCAGCAAGCCCTACATACCTAACATCAACGCCAAGGTCCTTTGCACTCCATATCCTAAGGTAACTCTTGTAATCCATAACCCTCCTTCTAGCCTCCTTCTCAAGCCTAGCATACCTTAGCCTCTCAGATACCCTTCTATACTCATCCTTGTAACTTGGATCTAAAGCAATGAGTGCTGGTAATGGGCACTCAACATCCTCCAGCACTGTATATAGGCTAGGTAGATAGACCTTCCTCCTTGCCCTTACCATCCTCCTCTCAACATCTATACTGTAATCTATTACATTGCCTATGAAGTTGAACCCAAGCTTCCATGCAGTCTGGGGACCAGTCTGCCCAGTCTCACCATCCACTGCCCTATGTCCACTGAATACAAGGTCTATCCTCCTTCCCATCCTAATTATACCATGCTTTATGGTCTCTGCTGTTGCAAGTGTATCAGCACCAGCAAATATCCTATCGCTATAGAGGTGGAGTTCATCTGCACAGCATATAGCCATTGCATCCTTGAGTGCTATCTCAGCAGTAGGAGGACCCATTGAGCATACAGCAACCCATGCATTATAGCATGTCTTAGCATACATTGCTGCCCTGCATGCTATTGCACTATGAGGTCCAAGGATGTTCTTTGTCTGTGATCTGTTTAATGTACCATCTGGGTTGTAACTCACATTCCCTTCTGATAGATCTGGCTCAAGTTTTACCATCACTGCTACATTTATAGAGTTATCATTGGCATGATCCATACCTATAGAGTGGGTTGACTAGCTTTTAACCTTTGCTTGTAACAATATGCTATGAGTATAAATAATAAGGTGAGAGTGTATACCTTCTATCTGATTCTTGCTATATTAAATGTGTATATTGATGTTGGTATTGATGCTTATTTATATCTGTAGAGATCTTACAGCTTCCCTTACAGACTTTACACCTTTATCAAATACTGCTCTCTCCTCATCATTAAGCTCGATCTCTATTATCTCCTCTACACCCTCTCCTCCTATCATGGCTGGTACACCAATGCAGATATCGTTGATGCCATACTTGCCATTAGGATGTGCACATACAGGCATGATAGCCCTCCTATCCCTTGCTATTGCATCAAGCATCTCAGCAACTGCATTTGCTGGAGCATATATAGTTGCTCCCTTCAATGCTATAACCTCTGCAGCAACCTTCCTTGTCTTCTCAACGATCTCCTCTGCCTTCTCAGTGCTTATGAGATGCATAAGGGGTATTCCTGCTATTGAAGAGTACCTAACCAATGGAAGCATATTCTCTCCATGCTCCCCTATCACTAGAGCCTGTATAGAGTGCCTTGAGACCTTCAACTCATCAGCAATGAAAGATTTGAACCTTGAGAGATCTAGCAGGTTACCCATACCCATGACCCTGTTTGGCTTGAAGTTTGTTACCTTAAGTGTGATGTAAGTCATAGGGTCTAGAGGGTTAGTCACTGTTACTACTATAGCATCCTTTGCATACTCTGCAACCTTCATTGCAACATCCCTTACTATACCAGCATTTGTATTCAGCAGATCCATCCTTGTCATCCCTGGCTTCCTCCCAACACCAGCAACTATAACAACTATATCAGAGCCTTGCATATCAGCATACTCATTGGAGCCTCTAACGATGGTATCCTTGCCCTGCTCTGCAAGTGTATGGTTTATGTCCATAGCCTCGCCTTGAGGAAGACCCTTGATTATATCAAGCAGGAGTATGCTATCATCAACCTCCCTCATCCCTGCTTGTAGTGCTATAGAACTGCCAACCTTGCCAGAGCCTACTACCGTTATCATCGTGCATCATCCTTCAAGATCATTTATATATATTTGCATAGAAAGTAAGGTAAGGAAGATGTATAATAGAGTGGTTATAGACTGTCAGACTGCAGGGATATCTGGTGATATGCTACTCTCATCCCTAGCAGATCTTGCTACTCAAGAGGCTAGGAGGAGGATGATAGATTGCTTATACTCATGCCAGGATGCTGTTAGTTGGTTAAAGATAAAGGATCTAGCATTCAAGCAGGTTAGTAGATCTGGCTTTAGAGCATTGCAGTTGAGCATCTCTTATGAGCAAGAAGAGGAGCGTAGAGGGGTTGAGGTTTATGATGCAGTTGCTAGATGCTGTAAGCACCTCTCTTTAAGCGAGAGGGCTAAGGATTTTGCCCTTAAGAGTATGGAGGAGATAGTAAAGGCTGAAGCAACTATCCACATGGAGGATATATCTAATGTGCATCTACACGAGATCTCAAGTGCAGATACTGTAGTTGATATAGTTGGTACAGCACTTGCACTTCAAGAACTAAACCTCTTCAATGATGATGTTGAGATATATGCTACAAAGGTTGCAGTGGGAGGAGGCTACGTAAGTTTCTCACATGGTAGAGTAAGTAATCCAGCAAGTGCCATACTAGAGATATTCAAAGGGAAGAGGTTCACACTAATAGGAGGACCAGTTGAGCATGAACTCACAACCCCTACAGGAGCAGCGATGCTTGTAAACCTTGCTAGATGCTCACTAGACTTCTATCCAGCATTTGAGTGTGTAAATGTTGGTTACGGTGCTGGTATGCAGGAGTTTACATCCATCCCTAACATGCTTAAGGTTGTACTTGGCAAGGCTTCTAAGATATATGCTAGAGACTCTATAATCATGCTTGAAACAAACTTGGATGATGTTGAGGGAGAACTGATAGCAGGTGTTGTTGATAGGCTTATGAGTCATGGTGCAAGGGATGCATCTATTATACAGGCTATAGGGAAGAAGGGCAGACCATCATACATTCTTAGAGTGCTATGTGATAACGATGCTATGAGCAACCTTCTAAATATAATGTTCAGAGAGTCTGGCACTCTAGGCATTAGGGTTCAAGAGTACGATAGGTACATACTTGCTGGTAGAGATGTGCTTGATGTACCAGTAAGGATAAAGGGGCTAGAGTTCAGGATAAGAGCAAAGGTGGTTAGGGATAGTAATGGGAGGATAATCCATGTTAAGGCTGAGTATGATGATGTTGCATCCATGGCAGATATGCTTGGTATACCATATAGGGTAGCGTATATGATGGCATACAAGAGCATATCATCTATGCTTGGCGATGTTGGAGATAATAGTATAACAATATAGATGAGTGATGGGTGGCTAGTTTCATGATGAGTAGAGTGAATGAACTAATCTCTTGGTTCAATACAAATACTAATGCCAATAAGAGATTAGACAAAGTTTACAATTACAATGACTTGATTGGAGATAGTGCTAGGGTTATAGTAGCATTCTCTGGCGGGGTTGATAGTGCAGTTGTTGCATATGCTGCATACCATGCTCTAAATGATGGTGTATTAGCAGTAACAGCAGATTACAGAACTCTTGCAAGGGATGAACTTGAAGAGGCAAAGAGGGTTGCAAAGGAGATAGGAGTAAGGCATGAGGTTATAGAGTATGATGAGTTGAGCAATCCAGCATTCGTTGCAAATGATGGGTTGAGATGCTACTACTGCAGGGATGAACTTGCAAAGCATCTAATAGCAGTTGCAAAGAGGTATGGGGCAGTGCTTATAGTTGATGGCACAAATGCAGATGATCTGAATGATTACAGGCCTGGAATAAGGGCGATGAGGGAGCATGGTATAAGGAGCCCCCTAGCAGAGTTGGGCATAGGCAAGGATGAGGTTAGGGCAATTGCAAGGGAAGTAGGGTTATCTGTTCATGACAAGCCTTCAAACTCATGCTTAGCATCAAGGATTGCTACTGGCATGTATGTTACAAGCGAGAGGCTTAGGATGGTTGAGGAGGCTGAGAGGATAGTTAGGGAGTTATTCAGTGTAAGGCAGGTAAGGGTAAGACTTCATGAAGGTAATATAGCAAGGATAGAGGTTGGAAGGGATGAACGTATAAAACTCTTCGATCCCAACAGATTGGATATACTTGATGAGAGGCTCAGGACACTAGGCTTCAGATACATTGCTATAGATGTTAAAGGTTACAGGAGTGGTAGTCTGAATATCATACAGGATAGGTG
>Ga0105160_1000540_pt1 | contig 17335 bp, 15 predicted proteins | sample GXS110809BmetaG_FD_89591 | JGI IMG/M metagenome (GOLD analysis project Ga0105160, IMG submission 89591) | Hot spring microbial communities from Gongxiaoshe hot spring, China to study Microbial Dark Matter (Phase II) - GXS 110809B | ecosystem: Environmental > Aquatic > Thermal springs > Hot... | reverse complement strand
CTCTTATGCATATCTTTCAATTCCTTCTCGGATTCAAGACGTAGAATAGTTGGCTTCCTCCTATCACCTATTATAACATATTCACTTTCAATTCCTTCTCGGATTCAAGCTGTGTTAGTGTTAGTTACTTGGGCAGATGATGTTGTTGCTTTCAATTCCTTCTCGGATTCAAGGCTTGTTGTCGCTGTTGCTCGGCTATAATTGTCTCTTCTTTCAATTCCTTCTCGGATTCAAGAATAAACAGATGAGCGGGCGATGGCTTATCTCGGAGTTAGCTTTCAATTCCTTCTCGGATTCAAGAGAAGGATGAAGCGCCGAAAACCCAAGTCTCGGGAATCTTTCAATTCCTTCTCGGATTCAAGAAGGTATGGTTTGAGAAGAAAGAGCCACTCCTAGATGATATCTTTCAATTCCTTCTCGGATTCAAGTCTCCATCTTGAAGGGCCACAGGTTCTATGATGAGTTTCTCTTTCAATTCCTTCTCGGATTCAAGCGAGAGAATTGGGAGCAGTTAAATCTTCAAAATGGGGAGATCTTTCAATTCCTTCTCGGATTCAAGTTGAAATAATTAATGTTGGAACCCATGTTAGACTTAGAAACTTTCAATTCCTTCTCGGATTCAAGCGAAGCTATTTATTTTTGTTGTGTGGTTTTATTTAAGCTTATCGTGCCTATCCGGGTGTGGGTGGGCCTTTTTCGCCTCCACTCGGCTGTTTTTCGCAATCTTGTTCATCAGGACCCTCTCTGGAGACGCCCTCTTTATATAATCCTCCTGAAACCCCCGAGGACCGTATCTGTAGCGGAAGTATAGGACATCTCCACACCTCCAGCCAGAACCCGCATATCTAATCGCCTCCACGACTTGAAAACAGGCGCGGATACGTGAGGGGATGAGAGATAGGGCCGTGTGGTACTTGCGTCGATGTTAAAGATATTTTACAGCGTGAAGACTTTAAAAATGTGCCGAGTAGGGTCGAACAGATCATACCAGTCCTCAGAGCCACACTAGCTATAAGGCTGGTGGAAAAATACAAGCTTAAAAAAAGCCACGTGGCTAAGGTCCTAGGCGTCAGTCCAGCAGCCATATCCCACTACATCTCCGGCTCTAGGGGCCTCCAATCCGCTGACACAGAAAACATCCGGCATGTAGAAGTTGAAATGCTGGCCGAGCGGTTGGCGAGAAAGATTTCACTAGGAATGCTGGACTCTGCCACGACAGAGTTCTCGAGTTTCATCAACAGCCTGATAGTCCCGCAGACCACCCACGCGCTTGCTAAAGAGGCTGGGGTGGATGCCTCGGTCATAAAAACCCTGATGGACAGGCTTACACTCGAGGAGGAGGCTGCTAAGCGCGCACTGGAGCTCTCTGCGAGCGTCACTTCCCAGCTGGCAAAGATGGTGCTGAAGCAGATGGCCGTCGACAGTATGAGGCACGCTGACATACTATCAGCCCTCATACACGCCCTAGAAAACCACGAGGATGTGGCGCTGACTAGCGATGACGTGGCCCATATCGCCGAGATGTCGAGGTTTGAGAGCCGGGCTGAGGAGCAGAAGCTGGCAGAAATGCATCTCGGAAATTTGAAGCCAGTAGTAAAGGCGCTCCTAACCTCCATCGACATGGACGAGGAAAAGCACGAGATGCTCCTGAAGATTATACTGGAGAGATAAAGGCTAAGGATTCCCCTATTGAGTGCTGTCTTGACATTGTACCATGTTAAGCCGCCATCCTGAACGGAAAGTGTATAGATGATATACTTCAATAACCTCTCCAGTCAAAGTATACCCGCCCTCTTATGGTTAGAGGGCCGAAGAGCGATATATACCCAAAAATGTGCGACAGTCACAGGCAAAGCGGGTTAAGAGAACGGTGAAAACCTCGAGATTGGGAAGCATGGCTCCTCAATGCTTTTTACTTGAAGAACAAGTCTCAGCGGTCTACCGCAAGCCTATTGAAGCTTAATGCTTGTCTGCATGGTCTCTTGAGTCTGTTATGGTGCTTTTCCCTATGTGTGTTGGCGAAAAGCGGGAGGGGCTCCGCTCCAAAAGGTCAACCATAGCAATCATATTTCAGCTAAACCTCACCCCTTAGAGGCAGTCGAATTGGAGACTACAGTCCGGTGTATGGCAAGGCTTAGGGCGGATATAAACTAGGGCGTTACGGCCCCCAGTCTACACTACATCCAACACCGCATCGGCAGCCTGCTTAAGATAAATTAGGCAATTACGATGATGTGTCTGGGGGTCTTTGGACAGGCTTTGGTCTCCTTGGCGGATGGAGTACATCCAGAGAGCTGCTAAGAGTGGTGGCTGTATTTTCTGTGAAAAGCCTCGTGAAAAAAGGGACCGCTCAAACCTCATACTTGCTAGGGGCAGATTCTGTTTCGTCATGCTTAACGCCTATCCCTACAACTCTGGCCACCTCATGATAGCGCCATATCGCCACGTAGGCCAGCCAGCCCTTCTCAGGGAGGCTGAGTTTGTGGAGATATTTCGCCTCCTCAGAACCTTCCTGATAGCATTGGATAAGGCATACTCGCCCTCAGGTTATAATATTGGTATGAATGTGGGGAGGGCATCTGGAGCTGGGATTCCGGGCCACATCCATCTACACGTTGTGCCTCGTTGGACAGGTGATACAAACTTCATGCCTGTGATATCTGACACCAAGGTCCTACCCGAGACGCTTGACCAGACCTATGAGAAGATCTACTTGGCCCTTGACGATGCCGTAAAATCGAGACTAGTCAATGAGTAGTAGGTCCTCAGAAAATATTGTCGCTGCAAGAGACGGCCAGCTCTCCGACGCCGCTCTGTGTCAGGCCTAATCTTTCCTTAGCCTCGATGTAGTAAGGTGATGTGGGGTCTGCCAGTAAGACTACCCTGCTTACTTCGTCATGGGTTGCATAGACGTATCCGGTTAGGCGGGAGAGCTCTTGGGCAAAACTCATGAGATCCTCCATTGTAGGCATGTGTTCTTTCTTGAGGCGTTTCTGCGACTCACCCACATGGACGTAGCCCTTACACTCTACAAAGTCGGGCTTGGCGAGCCTTATCGCCTCCGCATACTTCTCGGGTGATTTGAGATTGAGATACTTGACGAGTGTCAGCCTGATTACTTTTCTGCACCTGAACCTTGGCATGAGGCTGAGGCTCCTCCATACCCTCTCCCAGCTATCCGGTATCATTGGCTTGTTGACGCTGAGGTGGGTCTCCTTGTCCGGGCCGTAGAAGCTTATGTAGAGGTTGGTAGGCTCAGCGTCCTTCTCAAGAAGCTCATCAAGCCTCTCAGGCATTGTCCCATTCGTGACAAGGAAGGTTGTCATGCCTCTGCTCCGCGCAAGCTTGATGAACTCTACGAGGTAGGGGTAGATGGTTGGCTCGCCGTCTAGGCTTATGGCAATGTTTGTCGGCGTCATGGCCTCGATAAACTTTCTCCTCTCAACGCGCGGATTCCCCTTGAAGCCTGAGAGTAGCTGTCTCTGCTCCCTGATCATAGCGTCTAGGAGGGTTTCTGGTGGGTCCCACTCGCCGCTGTATGGCTGGCCCCGGTTGATTGTGTGGAACCTCCAGCAGAAGACGCATGCCATGTTGCAGTATTGGAGGCTTGGCGTCATCTGGAGGCATCTATGGCTCTCGACCCCGTACCAGGACTTGTAGCAGGACTTCCCACCCCTCAGGGCTGACTTGGTCCAGTGGCATATCTTGACGGCGCTGTGCCTACCTACCAGCCTATAGCCGCTACGGAGGAACTTCTCAGCGCCCTTAACCTCAAGCCTGACAATCTTCCGCGTCTCTACAACTGTCCCGGCCATCGGCTAAGAATCAATCTAGCCATAGGCTGGATTTAAGCATGGAGGAGCTGAGCAGAACCCAGTAGATTAGATATAAAGCTTAGGGGATCACCCGAGAATCAACGAAGAAGAGCGATGCGACTCGTCTTCAAATTCGGTGGAACCTCGCTGGGGGATGGTGAGCGTATAAAACATGCCTGCAGCATAGTCAGGAGATATTTCGAGCAGGGGAACAGCATAGTTACAGTCTGCTCGGCAATGGGGGACACTACAGACATCTTAATCGAGCTCATGAGCTCGGCTATCAGGGGTGAGAGGGAGAGGTTTGAGAGCGGCATCGGCAGGCTAAGATCAGGTCACTTAGAGGCGGTTGAGGCTGCGGTTCAAGACGCTAAACTGAGAGGTGAGGCCCTTAGAGGTGTAGAGGAGAGGCTGAACGATCTCACACACATCCTCTCCAGCATCTATTTCCTCCGAGAAGTCACTCCGAGGAGCCGGGACCTGGTCCTCTCTTTCGGTGAGAGGCTCTCGACATGGATCTTCACATGCGCCCTCCAGGCTCAGGGTATATCTGCCAAGTATCTTGAAGGAGGGGAAGCAGGCATAATCACAGACTCAGACTTCGGGTACGCAACTCCAATCATGGATGAGACGCTCAACAACATCAAGAGCATCATTCTCCCACTCCTGAGCCGAGGGATTGTCCCGGTTGTCACGGGGTTTATCGGGCGTGCTCGCGATGGTGCCATCACAACACTAGGGCGCGGGGGCTCAGACTTCACCGCTACACTGCTTGGTGCTGGCATCCAGGCCGACGAGGTTGTTCTCTGGAGCGATGTGGATGGCCTACTTACAACGGACCCACGAATAGTCGGGGACGCCAAGGTCATACCACAGCTATCTTATGATGAGGCACTGGAGATGGCTGTCTTCGGGGCCAAGGGGCTCCACCCGAGGGCGATAGAGGCTGCGCAGAATGGGCAGGTGAAGGTCCGTATAAAGAATACCTTCAACCCCAGCGCACCCGGCACACTTATCACGGGTCAGGGATACAGCACCGGCTCTGTGGTCAAGGGCGTGCTGCTTGTGAGGGATGTAGCAATGATAACCGTGAGGGGAGCCTCGGCGGTCGGGAAGCCTGGGAGCGCGGCCCATATACTCAAGAGCATCTCAGAACGCGGCGTAAACGTCATGATGATGTCGCAGAGTGTCTCGGAGTCGAGCATATCCCTGATAGTGAGGAGGGACTCTGCAGACCTAGCGTTGGAGGCGATTAAGAGCTCGAGTCCCCCAAGCTTGATTAGAGGTATCGACTGTGAGAGGGATGTGGTTGTCGTGGCTGTCGTTGGTGAGGGGATGAAGGGTACTCCAGGCGTAGCTAGCAAGGTCTTCGGCGCAGTAGCTAGAAGGGGGATAAATGTAAGAATGATAGCTCAGGGGAGCTCCGAGCTCAACATATCATTCGTAGTTAAGGAGACAGACGGGGTTAGGGCCGTACAGGCGATACACGAGGAATATAGGCTTGGATAGACAACCCATCTAGGCCTCTATCCTCGCCAGCCCCTTCAACACCAGGTATACCCCCGCATAAATCGGAAGCATAACCGAGCGCGGCTCAGATATCTCGTCGAACTCCTCACCACCCAGCCTAAAGGCCGGTGAATAGGCCACCCTAACCCTAACTCTCTCCTCCCTCGGAAGGACGACACACTCATTTAGCGGGTCGAAGTCCTCTAGCATTTCTAGAGGGATTTTTTTGGCTAGGAGCCCTGTCTTCCCGTTAAGCGTGCCAGAGAGCCTCAAGAGTCTATGAATATCCGTAGTGACTACTGGGTCTATCCGCAGGGCCTCCATCCGGATAGCTTCGTCCAGAAGCCTCGTCCAGAACCCCAGCGGCGCCACCGTCCAGTCAGGCTCCACAGACCAGGCATCCCTGATCTCCCTAATAATCCCAGCATATCTTTCGAGGCCAGGCGGGACGGCCTGACTCTGGAGGATGGAGTAGGCTCGCCTGATTATCCTGCCGCGCCAGCCCGGCTCGTTGAAAGCCGGCGGGGGGAGTAGGTCGAGCCTTGGCCTCCCCCTCCCGCCCCTCTTCCACGGAAGCCCTAGAAGCCCGGGGCTTAGCCCCACACAAGTCAGATACCCCACTAGGTCCTTACGCGCCATCTGGTCGAGCGTTAGATGGTCAGGGGAGTATGCGACGATGTGGTATCCCCTATTCCCTGAGAAGCCGACCTCAAGCTCACCCTCATTCACGCCCAGCTCTCCTACCAATATCTCGACAAGCCTAGTGGTCTCGGCCCGCGCCGCACTCAAGCAAATATCGCAGACCCAGTCCACCTCCCTAGCACCAGTGCCGCACACTGGACAGGTCTTAGCTCCATCATCGAGGAGCCCATGTACAGGACATACCCGATAGACATGCTGAGTTACGCATGGAACATCGAGATGGTCTGCGTCGATGTCGAAGATCAGGTCCGCCGCCTGCCAGCCCTTCTCCTCCATCGGAGCCGACGGGTACTGGTAGTAGGCTGCTGAGCGGTAGGCGTGGAGTGGCACCACCTTAGCTATCTCAGCCCTCACCTCTTCAGCAGACCTAAATGAGAGGTGCCTAACCATCTCCCCCCTCTCAAAAGACCAATAGCCGAACTCACGCGCCTCGGGCCTGGGTGGAGGCGAAACAACACCTACGTTATCCCTGTAAAATTCTCTGAAGACCCGCTTCACAAAGGCCATTGATCTCTCGACTGGGCCCGACAACCCAAAAAGGCCTAGGCGGAGGCAAGATAAAAAATGCCTCTCTCAGCCACCGGCCTACAAATCCATGGATTACCTCTGACTAGGCATCAAGCCCAACTCTCTTTAGAATACTACCCCAGTCCAGCCGCGTGATTAGGTAGACAAGGCCCATCGCAGCGCCGGCGCTCAAAATGCCAAATAACAGGGCCGACTCAGGCGTTATGCCTGTGGGCCCGCACTCGACCAATAGGCAGGCTAACCCCGCCCAGTAGAAAGCAACATATGCAACCGCCGTAGTTATGAGCAGCTTACCAGCAAAGACTAGTGGGAAAAAGTAAGCACTCCGATAGCCGGCCACAGCTAATAAAAGATACATGATGTCGTCAGGAAGAGGTGTGGCGGCGGTCAGGAGTACTGCAACCCAGCCATACCTCCTTAGAACACGCTCAAGCGGCTCTATCCTCTCAAGAGACCCTCGGCTTAGCAGCCTTCTTCCACCCTTAAAGACGTTGAAAAGGATGACCTTGCCTGAGGCCGCCCCGGCTGCGCTTAAGAGGGCCGTGGAGGCTGGGTCAAGCCTCCCAGCGACTATTCCCAAGATTATCGGGGGAACATATGGCCCCGAGACGAAGGGAAGAAGGCTTCCCAGGAAGCTAGCTAAGAAGATGCCGGTATATCCGAGCATTGTTAGGCTGGCCCAGAACCCAGGGTCGAAAAAGTTCAATAGACTCAAGAGGCATCGGCTGATCCAGTATTTAAAAATGCACAACCCTCCGTAAATCAGTTATATTTCAGGTCTTCATCCGCGCTTTTCCTGAATTAATCTTAAAGAGTTGCTCATATCTCTGATACGAGGCGGCGGGTGTTGAGAGTAGTAATCCAGATACCCTCTGCCCTCAGGGCGCTGACCGGCAACACGAACCAGGTCGAGGTAAACGCAGAGACCGTTGGCGAGGCCCTAGCTGCACTGCTTGACCGCTACCCCAGTATAGGCCGATACCTCTTCGACGAGAATCAGAGGCTCAGAAGCTTCGTCAACATCTTCATCAACGACCAAGACATCAAGACGCTCAACGGACTCGAGACGCGGCTCAAGGACTCTGACAAAATATTGATCCTGCCTGCCATAGCAGGTGGCTTCTAACCGCCCCTCAGCATATATTTAAAAGGCAGCTAAGTTTTGTGAAAAAGCGAGGTGTGTCAGGCCTAATACAGCGTCAGGCCGTATCTGGCTCAAGCTACGCAAGCTTCACGATGGACGAGATACGGAGGTATGGTCGGCATCTAATTATGCCTGAGGTGGGTCTCGAGGGTCAGAGGAGGCTGAAAGATGCTAGTGTGTTAGTTGTAGGCGTCGGAGGCCTTGGAGCACCTGTCTCACTATATCTAGCCGCTGCTGGCGTCGGGAAGATTGGGCTCCTGGACTTTGACGAGGTAGATGAGACTAACCTCCAGCGCCAAGTGATCTTCTCCACACCGGACGTGGGTAGGAAGAAGGTCGAGGTAGCTAGGGAGAGGCTCCTCAAGCTAAACCCCCACATAGAAGTTATGGCATATGAGACTCTAATCAACTCTGAGAATGCCCTCGACATAATCAAGGACTACGACGTAGTGGTCGACGCCACCGATAACTTCCCCACAAGATATCTCCTCAACGACGCATGCGTCTTTCTGAAAAAACCACTAATCTACGGCAGTATATTCAGGTTCGACGGCCAGGTCAGCGTATTCTATGCTGGGAAAGGCCCCTGCTACAGGTGCCTCTACCCCGAGCCTCCACCGCCAGGCTTAGTCCCATCGTGCGCCGAGGGCGGTGTCCTGGGCGTACTCCCAGGAATCATCGGGTCGCTCCAGGCAAACGAGGCCCTAAAGCTAATATTGGGGATAGGCGAGCCCCTCATAGGTAGGCTTCTCCTCGTAGACGCCCTCTCCATCACCTTCAGGGAGCTGCGGATAAACAGGGATAAAGGCTGCCCAGTCTGCAGCGAGAACCCCACGATAAAGGAGCTTATAGACTATGAGCAGTTCTGTGGGACAAGGGTCTCAGGCGAGGCCTTGGACGCTGCTAGGAACTCCATCACACCGCTCGAGTTGAAGAGGCTTCTCGAGGCTGGTGAGGAGATCCAGCTAATCGACGTCCGGGAGCCTGTGGAGTGGGAGATCTGCAGGATAACCGGCGCAAAGCTCATACCCCTGAGCCAGCTCACATCTAGGCTACACGAGATAGACCAGACACGCAAGGTAATAGTTTACTGCCACTCGGGACAAAGAAGCGCATTAGCCGTCAAACTACTCAGAGAACTAGGCCTAACAAACACCTACAACCTAGCAGGAGGAATCGACGCCTACGCAGAACAGATAGACCCCACAATCCCCCGCTACTAATCCCCAAAAAAACTAAAAAACCAAGACCAGACTAAGGTAAAACAGAGGAGCGGGGGTCGCCAAGCCTGGTCAAAGGCGCAGGGCTCAGGATCTCCAAAATATAATGAGATGGGAGCCCCTGTCCCGTAGGGGTTCGTGGGTTCAAATCCCACCCCCCGCACTAATTTACTAGTAAATTGTGAATAGTCGATGTTGCCTTAAAACATACAGACTCGGAGGCCATTTCACTATGTCTCTAAAAATCGGTTAGACTGATAGCTAAAAGGGTCCCTGGATCCATATGATTACACGTGGGTAATACATAGTTCACTATAACATTTAATTTTATTTAAAAATTATATAATCTCTACAGGTTTTTGAGGTTATGGAAACCGATTTTAAGACGATTGAACTGCAAGCTCATACCTCTCCTCACTAGCAAACCACCTCATAGCATCTATGGCATGACAGCCGCCAACTAGGAACGCGCTCACCCCCGTTTCTTTCTTTCGTGCATCTTCATATCCAGACCACCACGCAGCAATAGCACTCTGATAGTCGGTTTCTACGTAGTATATCTTCCCCAAGAATCCACTCGATATCAGAATCTTTATCGCCTCAAATAATGGGTTCCATCTTAAAACAAAGCTAACCACCGTCTTCACTTTAGCTTTACGGACCGCATCTCTCATTGCTTTCATCTCCTCCACCGAGTTGGCTATCGGCTTCTCAATCAACATATGCTTACCGGCTTTTGCGGCATCTATGGTGTTTTGAGCATGGAGATGCTGGGGAGTACAAATAGACACTATATCAACATCAGGATTTTCAAGTGCCTTATGATAATCGTCATATAGTTTGACGTCGTGAAGACCCGCCTCCTCTGCTCTCTTTCTAGCACTCTCTAGCCTTCTACTCGAGATAGCCACTACTCGTGTATGTGGATTGTTTTTATATGCTTCTATGTGCTGTGTAGAGACCCAGCCCGCGCCGTGAACTAATACACCCAATTTTCGTGACATATATCGTCAAAAAGTGTGGTCAGTGAGGTGTATTTAAAAATTTAGCCAAAGTTGGTAATAAGGGCGATATGGAGCTCTTCTTTCAATGTTTCTAAAATTTTTAAATAACTCGCACGCTTGATAGAGGCATGACCCTGCTATGGGCTGAAAAATCTACAACGCAGTTATCAGAGCTGACCAAGCAGACTAAGGTTGCTTTGCTTCCCATTGGTAGTACTGAGCAACATGGTCCACACCTACCCCTCGGAACTGACCATATAATAGCTTGGGAGCTTTGTAAGGAAGTTGCTAAGAGGATAAACGCTGCTGTCTTACCACTCATACCTTATGGTTATTCAGACGACCATTTGCCAATGGTGGGTACAATATCACTTAGACCATCAACATTGGTTAGATTGGTCAGAGATATAGCGGTGGGCGTCTCAAAATATGGTGTTAAACACCTCGTGCTTGTTTCCGGGCACGCTGGGCATATCTACCACTTGTTTGCAGTTACACAGTGGCTTAATACATCACATGATCTACACGGCATGACAGTACATAATATCTCACCATATACGGTAGTTAGTATGGAGACTCTATCATCTATTCTTGAGGAGGAGATATTCATACATGCGGAGGAGTTGGAGACGAGTTTAATGCTCTTCCTGAGGCCTGACCTAGTGGATATGAGCAAGGCTGTCAAGGAGGTGCCGGATTTCATCCCCCGCGGCATGACCACTGCTAACTTTAACGAGGCCATTAGAATATTGACTACTTCGAGATTCCTTGGTCGTGATTTTAAGACGGGCGTATGTGGAGATGCTACACTCGCAAGTAGGGAGAAGGGAGAGAAACTTTTCAACTTATTCGTGAACGCACTTACGGAAGAGATAAGTCGCGTAACAAAATAGCCATGGGGCTAGGCTGGGGAACGTCTATTGTCTCATTCGTTAGGGTTTTTGAGCCTAGTTAAGGCTTTACAGGGGCCCCGCGTCTGCTGGATTCATAGCTGGCGAGTGAGATCCTAACGCCCTCGTAGCCGTCTTTTACAGTTGCTCTGGGCTGTTTATTCTCCTGTACACACTTCTTAAAATCCGTTATCATTGCTAGGTCAGGATCGCACCCATAGTAGCTCCAGGATAATTTATCGTTTGGCTGCCTGTCTCCTATATAGTACACGTTTTGCCGAAAAGCGTCCATGAATAAGGCGCCGTCGGTACCCACAATCTCCATCCTCACGTCACCCCACGTATAGAGGCCTGAGGCATATGTCCAACTCCCGTCAATGTGTCCTATCACATCCCCCCTAAAACGAATAGTTGTGAAGAAGTTGTCCTCCACCATGAGGCTGTTATTCACTTTTTTCCCTATCTCGGTATAGACTTCATCCACCTCATCGCCCGTATACCATCTCATCAGGTCAGCTAGATGGACTGTGTGGTCCATCACAGCGCCGCCCCCAGATAGTCTTGGGTCAGTAAACCACCTCCTAAGCAGGGGTAGAGACCTGTTAAGCTTATTCGTGCCAACTAGTGAGATCAGCTTTCCAACGCCCCCCGAGTCTATGAGCTCTTTTACAAGCGAGGATACTGTATGATATCTCATGACATAGCACATCTGAAACACAACCTTCTGTTTCTCTACCCGAGCCACTACATCTTCAGCGTCGCGCAGATTTGTGGTCATGGGTTTTTCGCACAGAATGTTTAAGCCCTTATCCAAGGCCTGTATTATGCATTCATAGTGTTTAAAGTTCTCAGATGTTATTATGACTGCATCCAATTCTTTATCGAGTAGCTGCGAGGCGCTTCTGTAGTATTCTGTCTTGAAGTCCTCACAGAATTTCTTACCAAGGGATGTGTCGTCATCAAAGGCACCTACTATCTCAGTGTCTGGCAGTTTTCTAAGTGCTCTCGCGTAGCTGTCAGCGTGGAAATGCGCTACCCCTAAAAATCCAACTTTAAATAGGCTGCCCATTTCCTCACCCCACGAATGGTAGCTCAACTGGCCTACCTGTCTCTGCAGATTTCATGCTCGCGAGACACACCTCCAAGCTTCTCCGCGACGCTCTCCCGTCTGTCATTGGTGTCTTGTCGTTTCTAACGCAGTCTACAAAATGTGATAGCTCGCGGTAGAATGGGTCAAGCGGGAATGGATGCACCATAGGCTTCCAAGGTAGAGACTCTGGTGCATATCCTTGCCTTATAGTTCGCGAGAATAGCGAGATAGGGACTGGGGACTGGTTGTCCAATGTTACCGTTCCTTCGGTGCCGTCCAGCTCTAGCTTCATCGTGAAGGGGAATGAGGGTGGATGCGCCCAGCTTGCCTCAATGAAGGCTATCATTCCATTCTTATATCTCACGTTTATGAAGGCGATTTCATATTTAGCTGAGGCTTCTTTAGCTCCGCGCCTAATCTTTGCGTATACTCGTTGGGGGATGCCTGAGCTAATCCAAGTTATGTAGTCCACATCGTGTATTGCAGTATCAACGGCCACGCCCCCACTCTTCTCAACCTCACCAAACCACGGGCTCCATTCAGGAAAAGCGCCTCCTCTAAAAGCCCTAGCCTGGCATATCTCGCCGAGCTTACCCTCGTCTACCAATTCCTTCACCTTCATATATTCTGGGAAAAACCTTAGAACGTGGGCCACCATCAACTTCATTCCGCTTTCATCCGCAGCATGAATCATTTTATCTGCATCTGCTAGGCTCAGTGCCATGGGCTTCTCAACTATTACGTGCTTACCAGACTTCAACGCCTGTATGGCGTACTCGGCATGAGTGTATGTTGGCGTGCATATGTCAACTACGTCAACTTCTTTGTCGTCCAAGACATCGCTAAATGAGGAATAAGCCTTGATTCCGCGTTCTGATGCGAACTTTGATGTCTTTGAATTGTCCCTCGCCCAAACACCTTTAACAACGCATCCATCAATCAAGCGCCAAGCATCAGCGTGTGTAGAGCCCATGAATCCGTATCCCAATATTGCAACAGTAATTTTAGCCGCCACAACTGGCTATCTGGGAAACCGGTATATAATATTTGTTCTCACAATATTGTTAAAATGCGGGGTTGAACACTGATGTAAGCTACTCGCTTTCGCCTCTGACGTCTAGTTTGCCTATCTTCTCTGGGTTGCTTAGTACGAATGCTGTTAGTGAGGTCTCAAGGTGCCCTTTTGGAGGGATGGTTATGTGCGTTTTTCTCTGTATCTGGGCTGGGAGGCCTCCGGGATAGCTTGTGCAAGGTTCAAGTGCGATATTCCATGCGGTGCCATACCAAGGATAATCAGGCGCATTGTAGTTCTGCCAGAACCATAGGTACCTATACACACCTATGTCCCATGCGAGTCCAAACCCCAGGTCTAGCTTGGGGTTCGAAAGTATGTACCATCCCTCTCTCATATTCGCTATGAAGGAAGTCTCCTCAGCCACAATCTCTCTGGAAGGTATTATGCTCAAATCGATGGGTTTGCCATCCTTTCCGGCGACTGTAGGCCACTCATATGTTCCTGGCTGGAGTCTGCCGAGGGGCTCCCCCTCCAAAACTATAACCTCTGCGGGTGTAGGTATCCGTATTTTACATTTGGGCTCTAGGAATGGCTCCCCAAATGAGGGATGCTGAAGCCACGAATATTCAAGCGCCTGATTACTAGGGTTTGAGAGTCTCTCCCTCACGTAGAGCTTCTCTTCATCCCGTCTTACCTCTATCCACTTATCAAGTCTAAAGGGGTATCTGACACCTTCAACCCATAGGTGGGCGGAAACTTCTTCCACACCGTCCTCTAAAATCTCACAGCTCCATGGAAGCATGGAAGATTCTCCATGTATCCCAAGAGCTGCGCCCCTGTGTGTTACACTTGCTCCACCGGCGGAAGGCACAATATCCTGCCATCCTCCTCCATAGTAATCAAGGAACCCTCCCATATTATTTGGGTTAGGCGAGGTCTCCATTACCGGGTTTCTCCAACCGGTTGGTGAATGCCACATGAGATCCAGATCCAATGGCTTATATCTCAGTTCTATTATGTCGGCCCCTTTATCTAATAGTATAACTAACCGTATGCGTGAGTTCTCTATAATTAATGTCCTCATGTCACGATACTTCCATAACGTAGATATGCGACAGACCATTGTCATGGAAAATCCCATACTTATTAAAAAATTTATGCAAAAATTACCTGGCATGCCTGTAGCGTATCAAGTGTCGCGTGACATACTGTATGTTGCTGTGCCAGATAACTTCACGAGCATTGCTGTAATATTTGATGAGACGCTGCATAATAATTGCAAAAGAGCTGAGGAGACTTGAGTTATGAGACTAGCCGCCTATGGTGTGCATGGGTCTAATCAATGGCTCAACTTCCCCGTTTTTCAGCAGCGTCTCCACGCCCGCGAACTTCTTCATGAAGGCGCTTCTGATAAAATCAGCTATCTCCTCGTCTGATGCATTGTTCCGTAGAAGTTTCTTAACATCGTAGTCGTCGCGGCTGAACAGACATGGTACAATCTTGCCGTCGGCCGACAATCTTATTCTGTCGCAGTCTCTGCAGAAGGGCTGTGACATGGTGGTTATGATATTGATTAGCGTACCAGATCCATCTATGATTCTATAGGTGAGGGATGTGCTTCCATGCTCTCGGGGCAGCCTCTCGATTCTATATTTCTCCTCTATTTTTGAGATTATCTCTGCTCCAGTGACGAGTCTATCGGGATTCCACATATTCTTGCCATCAAAGGGCATGTATTCGATAAATCTTACGACTAGGCCAGTCTCACGTCCCAGCTCTACGAAATCAAGTATCTCGTCGTCGTTACAGCCACGTATGACTACGCAGTTTAACTTGACGGGACTGAGGCCTACGGCCTGAGCCCTCTTGATTCCGCTGAGAACCTTGCTGAAAGCATCCTTTCTCCCGACTATTTGTTCATACCTTTCAGGTTTTAGGCTGTGTAGGCTTATTGTGACGCTGTCTAGTCCAGACTCCTTGAGAGCTGCTGCCTTCTCATCAAGAAAATAGCCATTCGTGGTCATCGATATGGTCTCCACGCCCGGCACCTTTTTCAGAATCTTCACGCATTTCTCAATCTCTCTCCTGACAAGGGGCTCCCCTCCTGTGAGCCGTATCTTTGAGACACCCATCGATGCCAGTATTTTTACGACCCTCGATATCTCGTCAAAGGTTAGAATCTCTGAGCTGGGTATCCATGTGGGTTTTAGTGGCATGCAGAAGTCGCACTTGAAGTTGCATCTATCTGTGACGGAGAGCCTAAGCTTCCGCGCCACGCGGCCGAAGCTATCGACAAGCTGCATTCTATGCGAGTAGAAGTATCCAGACATTTAAAAACATGCACCCACTACGTAATTGGGTTAAACCTTTTTCCACTAGCAGTCTCAACAAGCTTTCACAATCCCTCTCTAAAAGCTCCGCAATCGCCTGAATCACCCCTGAGAGGGCTTTGTTTTGAGGGTTTGCATGTTTTTAAGGCTGGTATGAGGTGGGTTTTGACGAAGCGGTGGAGGAGGCGCTCGAGCTTTTTAGATTCTTCAACATCGGCTAGCTGTGCTGTGTAGATATCTATGGCGAGGCGGGCTGCGTATGCCGTCATGGATGTGGGGCTATCCGCTGGCTCCGGGGAAGTGTAGCCGGTATTTTCTATGAAGGATTTGATGTAGAGAGGGATGTGAGCCCGGGCTGCTTGTCCAAGGCCTTGTCTCGCATCGCTGGCCCTGAAGTGTCTGAGGTATTTTGAAACCTAGTGTCTCTAGGAGGCTAAGACTAGTATTATAGAGAGACTTTGGTGTTGGGAGTTTAGGTCAGGTTCCAGTGGACTGGTATGAATCTGCTTTTCTTGAGCCCTTGCTGCGGCGGCCTACCAGTTATCGCTATTTTGTAGCCGCATCTTGGACATTTGTTCTCATGTGTTAGGCGCCATTCTATTATGTCGAAGCCGAGCCGCTCCACGACTATATATCCGCAGCCTGGACAGTATGTATGCTCGTATGGATGTCCGGGCACATTACCTATGTAGGCGTAGTTCATTCCCTCCTCCTTCGCTATTTTCCAATGGGCTTCTAGGGTTTCGACGGGGGTCCATGGTAGGTGCATGAGCTTGTAGTCCGGGTGGAATCTGAGGAAATGAATGGGTGTGTCTGGGCCTAGGTTGTCATGAACCCATCTCACAAGCTTTCTCGCCGCATTTAGATCGTCCCCTATCTCGGGCACGACCAGGTCAGTTATTTCGATATGTATTCTCGTCTTTTCCTTCATCTCGAGGAGTGTCTGAAAGATAGGCTCTACGTCCGGTATCCCTATGTATCTTCTCACAAACCCTCGCTCTCCATTACCCTTGAAGTCCACTGTCGCGGAGTCGAGGAATGTCCCAGCCATGGCTACAGACTCTGGTGTCCAGTAACCATTTGTTACGAAGATATTGAAGAGGCCGCTCCGCTTTGCCTCGAGGCCTATATCCCTTGCAAACTCCATGAAGATTGTAGGCTCGTTGTAAGTGTATGCGATTCCGTGTGAGCCATATCTTATGGCGTGTTCGACAACTTGGCGCGGCGTCACCTCAATCCCCTCCACCTTCCTCCTCTGGCTTATATCGAAGTTCTGGCAGTACTGGCAGAGCCAGTTGCAGCCTGTCGTCGCTATGCTGAATATTCTAGTTCCGGGCATGAAGTGTGTGACTGGCTTCTTCTCTATTGGGTCGACATGGCTCGCTATTATTCTGCCGTAGACGTGGAGGTATAGCTTTCCGTCGTGGACCCCTCTCACCCCGCATAGGCCTACCTGGTTGTCGGATAGGCGGCAGTAGCGGGCGCATGCTGTGCACTTAATCCTCCCATCCTCGGCCACCCATAGCTCTGCAGCCTTCCCCGGAATCTCCATATTGCTATTACTCTCAGTTATATATCATCTCTGTCTCTCTTAAATCTTCGCCTAACACATCAACGCTTAGCGGCTTGGAGATAGTTTTTAAGTATCTTTTCACCCGTCCTCCCAGATTTTTCAGGGTGGAACTGCGTCCCGAAGACGGCTCCACCACCTACAATCGAGGGAAAGTCCTCTCCATAGCTGGTTATGGCGATTACTATTCGCTCCTCTACTGGCCTAGGTGCGTAGGAGTGCATGAAGTAGGCATACTCACCGGGCTGGACATCCTCAATCAGTGGCGAGGGCCTGACCGGTGTTATCTTGTTCCAGCCCATATGGGGGACCTTAGCCGCCCTAAGACGCCTAACTTCTCCCCTGAAGAAGCCCAGCCCATCCCCAGGGCCCTCCTCACTCGACTCAAATAGCAACTGCATCCCAAGACATACACCGAGGTAGGGGGCCCCGGAGCTGATATAGTCCAGCAACTCCCCCATGATCCCCTGGGTCCTGCGCGCTCCCTCCATGAAGTTTCCGACCCCTGGGAAGACTAG
>Ga0105160_1000539_pt1 | contig 17367 bp, 18 predicted proteins | sample GXS110809BmetaG_FD_89591 | JGI IMG/M metagenome (GOLD analysis project Ga0105160, IMG submission 89591) | Hot spring microbial communities from Gongxiaoshe hot spring, China to study Microbial Dark Matter (Phase II) - GXS 110809B | ecosystem: Environmental > Aquatic > Thermal springs > Hot... | reverse complement strand
CCCTAAGTATTACCCCACCCCCAGCTATCAATAGGTACTAAGGCTTCCCTACAAGCCAGTAGGCTTGTGTATTAAACTATCAACAGGTTTTACTATCCTGTCCTTTGGTATTAGATAACGAAAATAATGTTATACTTTAGAATTTTACTCTGTAAAATCTAAAGCATAACAATAGTTTCGTATCTTTAACCAAAGGACAGGATAGTAAAACCTGTTGATAGTTTAATACACAAGCCTACTGGCTTGTAGGGAAGCCTTAGTACCTATTGATAGCTGGGGGTGGGGTAATACTTAGGGAGGATAAAACTTAGGTAGGTATTAGACAAGAGTGATGTTATAGATAGGTTTTAATATGTAGGAGTAGTAGGTTTTGAATATGTAGTATTTAGCTTCGTTGTATACATAATGGGATTCTTTGTTTGCATCTATTCTATACATTGGGATACCTTTGCTTTTTAAAACCACAACCATACCTATAAACTTGAGTTAATTGCCAAATAATTGCCAAAATTGCCAACTTATCCTTTCCTCTAAAACCCTTTCCAAACCCCTCCTTATTACATCCCCTATACCTATATAACCTACCATACCTAAACTACCTAAAACCTTACCTACACTACTCTTACCACTACCACATACACCACTCAACCATACCAACACCAATACCACCATACCTATCCTATACCTATCCTATACCTATCCCATCCTAACATAACCCTACTTAACCTACCCCCTATCCCTAAACCCCAAACCCCTAAAAAAAATAAAATACTTCCCCCTCGTCCTCCTCCCTCTTCATATACTGTATTGCTTAAAAATTATACTTTTACAATATGTCTAATTGTTAAATTTTTGTTAAATGTTATGTATTCATATACCACAGGATATACTATAACCCCCTTGCCAGACCACTGCTTTTCTATACCCGGCAAAGCAAAAAAAGAAAATGGATAGGGGATATATTAAAAAATTGTTAAAAATGTTAAAAAATTGTTAAAAGTTATTTCTAACCCTATCTATCTATTCCCTTAGAGAAGGGCTTATTTTTGGACAAATGTGGAAAAAATTAATAATATCAATGGATTAGATAGCGTTAATTTTTCCTTATGTATCAAAGGAAAAAACAAATGTGGTAAAAATTAGTAATATCAATATATTAAGCAGTGTTAATTTTTCCTTATGTATCAAAGAAAAATGAGATTTAACAAATTTTTAACATAATTATTACAAAATTGTTATAATTGTTAAAAAGATGTTAAAACTTACTTAAATAGTTGGTCTAAGATAGGATTACTTTCTTTAATGGTTATGTTTTTGGTTGTAGTAGTAGTTTTTTGAGATTTAGACATTATATCTACTGCTGATTTAAAGTTATTAACTGCATTACTAAAGACATCTACGCTATCTCTAAATAGTTCTACATCTTTCATATTTTCTTCTACTGTTTTACCTGCTTGTTTTAGTTGTTCTTGTATTGCTTTAACTAAGAATATTTGAAATCCTGTATCATATTTTCTTTCTGTTTCTTGTCCTTCTAAACCAAAAGAAGTTCCTTTTCTTGGGATACTGAATTTAAGTTGTTCTCCTAATTTTCTTAAGTTATAGTTATTCATTTGTTCTCCAAGTTTTATTACTTTATCTGCAAAATCTTTAAACTTCTTAAATTCCTCAGGTATTTGTTCTTCTTCTCCTGTTAATTCCTTAGCTGTATCCTTAAGGTCTTCTATTTGTGATTTAAGGTTTTCTAAGAATTCCTTAAATACTTGTCTTCCTCTTTTCCAGAGGTCATATATATCATTCTTGTTAAGATTAATACCTTTTTCTCTTAACTTCTTAACTTCTTCTGCTAAAGTATTAGGTAAATCTCTTAAGTCTTTTAAATCTTTAAATTTCTTTTCTATTTTCTCTATTGCATTGTTATAAATATCTTCAAATATTTGTTTTGTTAATTCTGCTTCTTTATTCTTGGTTTCCTTATACATTTCAATTGCTTTCTTAAATTTCTCTTCATCTAAACCTAATTCCTTAGGTTTAATCTTATTTACATCTATACCTAACTCTTTTAATCTACCTACTAACTCTACATAATCATCTAAGTTTTCTTTAACCTTTTCCCATTCTACTCTTATTTCTTTTACCTTTTTAAGGTATTCATCAGCAAGGTAAGGTAAATTAGCAGTTAATTGTCTTATTTTGTTTTCAAGGTTATTAATTTCTTTTAATGCTTGATTTCTTATTTTAAACTTATCTGTTTCTTTTTCTTCTAATTCTGCTATCTTCCTTTGAGTATCTTCTATACTCTTATCTATTTCTTGTCTTATTAAATCTTCAGAATTAATCTGTTGTATTAATCTTAACCTTGCTTCATTTAAGCCTACTGTTTCCTTAAGTATTTTTACTTCTTCTTTGTTTAAACCTAATCTTCTAATTAAAACATCTTCTAAGCCTTTATTGCTTCTATCAATTGCATAAAGCAAATTATAAACCTCACTAAAATCTAAATTCTTAATCAATTTACTAAATCTATCAGAAATTTTGTTGAGTATTATATCACTTCTAAGTATATTTTCTAATTGTTGTGATATTTGTTTAACTGTTTTATCTCTTTGTTCTTTATCCATATTTTTAATACTTTCAAATAGATTTTTAAGTTTTTCTATTTCTTTTAATGCTTCAGGAGATGAAACTAAATTAGATGCTTGCTTTAAAGCAAGCCCTAAATCTTCTTTTATTAACTTACTTATCTCTTGGAAGTTTTTCTTTATTTGGTCTTCTAAGAAGGAATTAATATTCTTAAGATTAATTCCTATTGCCTGTAAATCACTAAGAAGGTTTTTAAAATAAAAACCTGTTTGTAGGTTTTTATTTAATTGTTTAACTTGTTCATTAATCCTACTTAATGCCTGTTCTTGTTGTTTTAGTAAATCATTACTTTTAAAACTTAATCGTATGTATTCTTGTTCAAGTTTTGATTTTTGTTTTAGTAAATTATTTTCCTCATTTGCACTTAAAGTTCCTTCTTCCTTTCCCTTATTTATCTTGTCTTCTATATTTTTTATTTTGTTTTGTATTTCATACATTTGAAGATTAGTTTGGTAAATATCATCTAAAACTTTATTCAATTCCTTAAAGGAATTGGTTAGATTAACAGGTTTAATATTAAGTAATTCATTTTGTAGTTTTTGTATTTCATTTCTAAAGTCTCTTAAATTCTCTTTGATAAGACTTTTTTGGATTAAGGTTTTAGTATAAAGCATTAGAGTTTCTAAATTTCTTTTAAGTAGATTATATTGTTTTTCTAAGTCTTCATTAGTTTTTTGGATTAATTCTTGCTCTCTTTTTTGTAATAACACAAGTGTTTCTTTATATTTATTAATTTTTGCTTCTACCTTTTTAATGTCTTCCATAGTTTTTTTATAATAATAACTTGGAGCAAAAGGAGCACCTTTAGGTTCTTTTTCCGCTGCTTTCTTAAAAATATCTGCTTTTGTTTCAAGTTCTTTTAATTTTTCTTCTAAAGGTTTAATATTTTTTTCTATTTCTTCCTTAGTTAGCCTAAAACCTTCTCTTATTTTATTTGCTATCTCTTTTTGTAATTCAACTAAAGAGCCTTTGGATTTTATAGTTAAAGCATTTATATCTTCATTTATCTTAGCAACTATTTTTTCAAAATCTTTGTAATCTTTAGCAGATATAGTAGCAAAATATACTGCTACAGATTTTATATTTTTCTTTAACTTTTCTGCATCTATTTGTAAATTATCTGTTAAATTAACAGTAGTTTTACTTAACTTCAAATATAAATCTACTAAATCTTTTACTTCTCCTTTACTGTCTTCATTTAGTTTTACTATTAATTTAGTTGTGTTTTTGATATCATCTAATAACTCAAATATTTCTTTATTTTTGTCAGCATATTCTTCACTTACAGAAAGTAAAAGTAAATGTTCATTACTTATACCTTTTAAAATGTTCCTTATTTCAAAGTATTGTTTTGTTTGTGTAGTCAATTCATTACTTATTTGTTCTTGTAGTTTAATCTGTGTTTTAAGGGTTTGGTTAATAGCAAAACCAATAGTTATTAAAAGAGTAGCAATACTAAATAATAAACTAAACCTTATAAAAAGATTATATAATGCAGTTGCAGTATTTAATATTGTATTTAATAACCCTAAAAGGAAAGCCCTAAAAGCAGGGAATGATGCAGTTATTCTTGTAGCCAATGCTTCAGATATTATCTGTAATCTTACTGCTTCATTTAGTATTCTTACTACTGCATTTATTGCTTGCTCTAAATTACCAAAATATCTTATACTTTGCACAAGCAATATACCTAAAGCAGAAAAAGCTGTTATAAAGGTAGACAATAAAGAAGCAGCAATAGCTGCAATTGATGTTAATATACCAAATAATCCTGTAAATATTCCTGTTGCTATACTACCTCCTGTAATTAAAGAAGCAATAAAACTTTTAGTAGTAGGATTAAGCCTATTAAATGTAAGTATAAGATTAGTTATAACATTTGCAAAATCTCCTATAAAGGAGAGCGTTTTTATTAACTCTAATTGAAAAATTTTAAAAGCATCAGAGAGATTTTTAAGTTGTTGCGGTAAAGTACCTACTGTTTTCTCTGCAAGCCCTTTGTATTGTTCTAAATATCTTATAACTGCTTGTCTATTCTTTTCTAATGCCTCACTATTTCTTAATAGTAATCTACCACTACTATCTAATACACCACCAAATTTAACAAGGTTTTGGTTAGTTAAACCTATAGAGTGTCTTAAGTTTTTAAAAGCAGTAGCATCTCCTTCTAATGCTCTTGCTACGTCATCTGCTATTTTTTCAACTTCTATACCAAAAGCAGTAGCAGTATCTATAACTAATTCAAAGATTTGCATATTATCCAAACCAATGGCTTTGAATTGAGTAAATGCTTCAGTTAATTGAGCGGTAGTATAAACTGTCCTAATAGCCATTAAATTAAGTTTTTCAAAAGTAGCAATACCCAATAAAGCACTTTTATCTACGTTTTCATATAAACTTACTAATCTTCTTTCTATAAGTAATAACTCTTCAGAGTTTTTAATAGTATTAGCAAGAAAACCAAAACTTAATCTTGAGATATCAAATAACAACTTACTTAATCTATCAAAAAACATATGAATGTAGAAGAGTTTTAAAGCAATTAAGTCAAATAAGAAAGTCATTCTATCAAGATGGTCAAGCTCATCTTCAAGTAAATCTTTCTCCTTTTTAATGTTTTTGTTTTTATCTTGTATATGTTTATTGATATCTACAAAAGTTCTACCTATTTTATTTAAAATAGATGTTTCCTTTACAAAACCTTTAAAATCTGGAGATATATAACCTAACTTTATGTTTTGAAAAGAAGAAAGTAGTTTCTTTAATTCTGGTATAAAAGTTATAGAAAAGTTAGTTGAAAAAGGTTTAAGGAATTCTGAAATATTAATCTGAGGTTTAGGCAAAGTAAAAGATTGAGTTTTAGTTAAAAAAGGTTTAAGGAGTTCTGGAATATTAATTTGAGGTTTAGGTAAAGTAAAAGATTGAGTTAGGGTTTTAAATTGTGTTAATAAGTTTTTAGTATTAATTTTGCTTTGAGTTATAGTTTCTTGCTTTATATTTTTAGTAGCACTTATAATAAATTGTGTATCTTTTTGTATTCTCTTAACTATTTCTTCTTCAAAACCTTCTAAACTTTTATGTAATAAACCTAACTCTTTTTGTATTTTTTGAGGAATACTTCTCCTAATTTCTTTTAGTTTTTCTCTACTTAAAGTAGTTAATGGTTTTCCTATAATTTGGCTATAAACTCTTAATTCTCCACTACTTAAAATTTGTTGTAAAAGTTCTTTTTGTGTTTCAAAAACTTTTTTAGGTAAATCTCTAAATAAATTCTCAAGATTAGTAAGTTTCTTTGAATATCTTTTTTGTTTCAATAAAGCATCAATACTTTTCTTCTTTTGTGTTGCTTGTTCAGTAAGATTAGTTATAAAATTTTCATATTCTCTTGCTATCGATAAGCCCTGTTTTATTAGTTCTTCAAAACTTTTATTTGCTTTCTCAATTGTATTTTCCAAAGCGGGATAATCTTGTTTTATTTTATTTAAAAGTTTAATTTGTTTTTTAAGTCTTAAGGAAAAATCTTCAAGTTTTTTAGATTTAACTGCTTCGTATAAAGATGTTTTACTTAAATCCTCAAAACCTTTTAAAGTTCTACTAACTATAACATCAAATAAATCATTAACTTTTTTAGCGACAGGTATAGTTTTTAAAGGAATTTTGTTTAAATCTACTGCTATTTTGTCAAGATTAGATATAATTTTTTGAGGAAAAGTAGAGGTAGGTCTAATATTAATTTTAGGTTTTTCAATTATATCTTCTTTGCTTGATAATGGAGTAGTTATATTTTTTATTTTTTCTAAACCTCTTAACGATTTATTAATTAATTCATCTAAGTTATCCTTAACCTGTAGATTAACAGGTATTTTAGCAGCAGAAGAGATTATTTTTAAAGTTAATCTAATGTTATCTATCATATTAGAAGTATTTACCTGGTTTTAAAATACTTCCTATTTTCTTTTTGTATCTATCAAGGATAATTTCTAACATTTTCTCAGGGCCTTTTTTTATTAAATCTATTAATTTTTTTTCTCTGTTCTCTCTCCTTATTTGAACTAATCCACTACCTTCTTTAATTAAAGCTCTAAAATTAATTTTTCTTTTCCCATAAGCAAAAAACTTCTCGTAAATAGTTTTCCAAATTAAATCTCTATTTATTTTTCCTCCTCTACCAAAGAATTTGAATAATTCCAAGAAATATTGTCCATATTGTAAATATCTACTATTAAAAATTTGTTTTAAGGTTTCTTCCATAGCATTCTGTGTTTGTTCTATAAAATATTCTCCTAACATTTTAGCAGTAAAAGAGAAAGTTAGATTTGTTCCTGTAGGTATATTTTTACTCATAGCATTAAACAATTTATTTGCTATTTCTAACTTCTCAGTAGTAGTTAGCTCAGTTAGAGTAAGTAGATTTAATACATTATAAGAAAAACCTAACTTCTTTTTAATAGCCCTTTTAGTAGATACTTTTAAGATAATCCTCCTATTAGTTCCCGGTGCTCTATAGATTGTTTTAGGTTTTTCTATATCTAAAATAAATGTATTATCAGAAGTTAAAATAGCATTATTGAATATATGTCCATAATAATCTTGATATAACTTAGTAAGTCTTTTATTTAACCTACCTTTATAACCAAAGAGTAGATTACCTCTTATACCTTCATATTTTCTCCTTACTTCTGCTAATAGGGTTTTATCGTAATATATATCAAAACTAACAATATTATGAGGTAATTTAATTAAAGGAGTATTTTGAGTATGAGAAGGTTTAAAAGAAGCAATAGCTAAAGGTATATCACCTGTATTCCAAGGATATTTTTGTATAGTGAATAATTCAACAGGTTTTAATTTCCTACCTGCTATTCTTTGTTTTATGTAAGGTAGAGTATATTTATTTTTGATATATTTTGCTGTATCTGTTTTTTCAGGAGGATATCTTAACCTCCAATCTTGTAATAACTTTTGTCTCTTCTTATCTATTACACTATCTACTATTTGAGTTATTACATTCTCTGCTTTACTTCTCCACATACTATTCTTTTATACTTGCTGTTAATTCATCAAGTTTATTTCTTAATGCTTCAAATTTATCTTGCATTTTTAATATCTTATCTGCTTTGTTTATTAAGAATTCATAAACTTCATTATCAATGAAGTAAAATAATACTTCATTAGAAAGTATTAAAGAAAATAATCCCTCATCAGTTATATCAGGATTATGTTTCTTAATTATCTTCCTAATTTCAAATAACTGTTTCTTAGGAGAAGTACTTTCTATACTAACTATCTCCTCTATCATTTCATCAGTAATCTTCAATTCCATTCTTATACACCTCCTGTAATTTACTTATTATGTAATCTATATCCTCAACATTTAATTGTTTTATATCCTCCACATTTACCTTAAGTTTATAAGAAGAAAAAAGTATTAACAAGTTTAAAAGTATTTCATTAATACATTGAAAGTTAAATAAAAGTTTATCGATTTCTTCTATTTCATTAATCAAATGAGTTTCCCCTTTGTTATATCTCTCAATTAATTCTTTTCTTTTTTTCTTTAATTCCTCTCTTGTATATTTTTGGTATTTACCTGGTTGTGATTTATCAAATATTTTTTTTGTTAATTCTGCTACTGTAAGGTAAGGATAATACTTATCTCTTAAATAAACCATAAACCTAAAGAATTGCTTAGGTTTAGGTTTGGGATTGTTTTTAAAGTATTCATCAATATCAGCAATTACACCTAACTTCATAATCCTTGTTTTAATTCATTAAGGTAATCATCATAAGAAAATACCATTTTATTGGTCTCCATAAAATCTATATATATAAAAGTGCAAGAAAGTAAATTAAATAAACTACCATCTTCCCCAGGTTCATTAGTAAAACCAAAGGTTAAAGTTTTGGTTTCAAATACTTTTTCTATAACTATTGCCAAGTATTTTATAAGATTATAAACATAATCCTCAGTAAAATTAACATCAAGGAAAACAATATTTAAAGTCATCTCGTAATTAAGTTTATTATCAAAATATGTTATGTTGTTTATGGTAAGATAAGCAAATTTGTTGGGTAGAGGTAGGTTATTATCTTCTAATAACTCTACCCCTACCTGTGAAAGATAAAATTTAAGTTGATTAATTAAGGTTTGCATATTATGATGGCATATCTGTTATAACTTCAAAGTTAAATCTTGCTACTATAATCTCAGGATTGGTTGTAGGTTCAAATACTTCTCTAATTAGATATACAGGAGCAAAGGTATTTGAAAGAGGAGAAGTATTGGGATATTCTGCTAAGGTTTTAAATGATACTTCAAGTTTTTGGAAATCATCACCATAGAAACCAATAGTAGGAGGAGTATCTAATACCATTGATGGTATATATATTGCTTCTAAGTTTTTATTAACAACATTCCTACCTATCATTAGTAATTTATAAGTATTCCCTATCTTTGAAGGGTTTTCAAAAACTCTTAAACTATCTCTCTTAATAGCAGTATATTTACTTATGGTTATGGTATAAGGAGGAGTTCCTGGGAAAGTAGCAGATTTTCTTTCTACAAAAGGAACACCATTAACTATCTTTAATGCAAAGTTAGTAGAAACATCTTGTGAAGGAGAACTACTATCCCTAACCGTAAGAGTAGCACTTACATCAGGAATAGCATTAAGGATATATATTGGATTAGGAGAAAGTTTAGGATTAGTTATAAAATCTGTAGTAGCAACGTTATTATAAGTTTTGCTACTTGTAGAAGTAGTAGCAGTATATACAGGAGTTTGTTGAAAGAGAAAAGCACCTAAGTTTTCTATATCTGTTTCAAGTATAGTTATCCTTGCAGTAGCATCTACTGCTTTAATAACTCTTGCTACAGTGGTTTGGGGAATACCTGCTTTTAAGTCTGCAGTTTCTTGTGTCCATTCTATGGTAGCATTACCTGAAGTTAAACCCGTAGATTGCCACTCTACAGGGAAATTACCATTAGTATCCTGAGTTTTAAGATAAACTATAAACGTATGGAAAGCCACATTATCCCTTGTATATCGAGGCTTATTAGGTCCTAAAGACATATCTACACACCTCCTTAGATGTCAAATGATAGGTTTTTAAATAGTATATCTTTCTTACTTCCTGCTATCTTACGTATAGAATATATCCTTTCAAAAACTTCTTGTCTTAACCTATCTGCTTCATCTGTTTTACCTACCTTGTAATAAATGTAAGATAGCACAAGTAATTTAATATATCGTTTGAGCATCTTAAGTAAATTAGGGTCATTTAAATCAAGTTGAGGAGATAAGATAAACATTATCTCTTCATAACTTTCTTCTATGAGTTGTGAAAGTAAAGTATCTAACTCTGGCGCAGTATGTTGCTTTAACAACAACTGCACCAGAGTATTATATTCTATTTTGAATTCATTAAGTATATCATTAAAAGTCATAACTTACACTAACTTACACTAAACATTGCTCCCATAGTAGGTTCAGATACAACAGCAGTAAATGAAGATATAAACCTATACTTAATATTAACACTTGAAGGATAAATAGGATTGGCTTGTTCTATAGAGTAAATATCCTTTTGTATCTTCAAATTATTATTCAAATCTATCATTGGAGGAACACCAAAAGCAAATATGATATTGTTTTCTAATGGTCTTAAAATAACCACTTTGTTAGGGTCAAACATATCAACCATATTACCAGTATTAGGGTCTTTTATCTTACCTTGAATTACATAGAAATCAACTCTTAATCCACCAAGAGAAATAGGTTGATATACTATATCCCTACTTAACATACTGTCAATTTTGAGTAATTCTTGGTAAGAAGAAACATCAAGTCTTATAAGTTTATCATTAATGTTAGGATTTTGTCTGAATTTAGCATAAGCATTTTTCCCCATTATAATCACAGGAGGAGGAGTATCTATTTCTGCAGTCATTTCATTGTAATATTCAAGAGCAAGTATATAATCATTAATATCTTGCAATGGGTCAGCAGAAGCATTACTCCAGTTTAAGTTAGGTAATGATATCCAAGTAGTACCATCACTACCAAATCTCTTACCATTTACATCTACATAACCTTGTTCAAGTATTTTAGAAGTTATAAACATTAACAGTTTCCAAAATCTATTAACGTGTTGTTCAAGATACATTAATAAAGCCATATTAAAGTCTGCTTTAATCTGTTTTTCAGATTTAACATTTACAGGAGCACTTGATGTTTGTAAAACATCATTTACATTAAGATGGAAGGTTTCATAAATATAATACAAGTCTGCACCTATAACTCTGTTTTCAATATTAACAAGAGGTTCATTCTCCATAGAAGAAGAAGCCAAAGAATAGAATTCATCTTTGGTTAATGGTTTCATAGGGTCTGCTTTAACAAACCTTAAACCATTTAACCATAACTTATCCCCTGCAATTTGGTTAGTATTATAACCTTTGATAATGCTTATGAGATTTTTAAAGAGTTTCTCGTACTTTTTAAATTTGTAGTCAATTATACTACCAAGATAAACGTCAAGGGCTTTAATCAATTCAATTGGGTTATTGTTTGCCATATGTTATCACCTACCTTATATCCTTAAATCTTGGATGTAATGACAAGTTAATATTGGTAGGAGCAACAAAGGATTGTGTAGTATTATCCCATACTTTTAGATATTTAGAATTAACTATTGCTTTAGTAAATACAGTAGCATTAGTATCAGATGATGATAATTCTTCACCTGTTATTACTATATTACTGTTTTCATTTATATTAAGTGAAGTTCTTGCTACTACATATTTACTAAGAGTAGTATCATAAACCAAGATTGTATATCTTGGAACTATAACAGTAGAAGGTAATGCACTACCTGCATTATCTTGATGTTGATAATTAACTATTTCAACATCATTCCATTCAGCAGATATAACTCCACCAATATTAATAGAAACATTGTAGTAATTAGCCATAACCTTACACCTCCTTATCTCTCATCTCAAGGTAGTTGTAAATCTTTTTCCTTACAACTTCATAAACATCTTGTTGTGCCTCTACTTTTGGATTACTAAAAGTATTGAGAAGTTTGAAGAAATCAGATTTTCTTGGATGTATATAAGCAAGTAATCTTATGGATTTAGGTATAGAAGAATAAACTTTTTCTGGTATTCTTTCTATCCTTTTAACAGGTAAAGCAGGATTAGAGGTTAATGCTACACCTGTTAGTATAGGTATAACATTATCATCTTCTTTAAACAAAGTAATCTCTGCAGATAAATAAGGATAACTTTCGAAATCAGATTTATTTAATTTAAACTCAGCATAATAACCATCTTTATCTTCAATAAGATTTACTACTTCACCTAAGATTTCATTAGTATGTTCAAGGTTAATAGGGATTTTCATATTGGTTTTGATAGCATTTTTTACTGCTTCTATATCCTCTGGGTCAGCATTAGCAGGTAATAATTGTGCTTTATAAAGTTTAGAATATTGTTTGGTTTCTACTTTTTCTTCTTCTTCATTATCCTCTTCTTCTATTTGTTGTTCTTCATTTTTGGGTTCATCTTTTACAGTGGCACTATCTATAATTTCTGCTATAAATTTTAAGACATCTTCTTTATCAATGTCGCCATTGATAAGCATATCCAAGATTTCATTCAGTTTGTCCATTGTTATACACCTCCGTTTTCAAAGTATATGTATCCTTAATTTCCTCACTTATACCAAAATAACCATAATTATCATTCAAAACATATTCATCCAAACCATAATAAAGGAATAATTTGGGTAAGAGTTTGGTATTAATTTCTTCAAGTATAACAACAAGATAATCTTTGGCTTTTCTAATTAAAGCATTCTCTTGTATTTTTGCTTTAGCATAACTACCACCTATATCAGAAGAAATGGTTGGTAATATACCAATAACTTTATAAATTAATTTTTCTATCATTTCATAAATCTTTATATAATCTTCCAAAATATTATCAGGCACTTTAACTTCAAAGTTAATTATATCCTCATTGTAAGCCAAGACAGGAATATCATTAGTAGTTTGATAAAAAGTTTTTAGGTTTTCAGTTATTTGGTTTAAACTTTCTTCATCTAAGTTAAGTTTATATTTGACAATATTAAAAGGCACACCAAACCTTGTAAGATTTATGTATAAACTATCTTCCAGTATTTTGATAGTATTGTAAAGAGGAATAATAGGCAAAAGAGGAGGGGGTTCTTTGAAATAAAATAAGAAATCATTCTTATGGTAAGGTTTATTATTGAGATAAATAAAATCATCATCAAATTTGTCAAAATATCTAAACCTGTTAATTTTGAATTTATTCTCAATATAAATACCAAACACAAAATAACCACTTACTATCATCTCTAAAGCCAAATCCCTAATTAAACTGTCGAGTTTATTTTTTTTGAAGTAGTATTCCATTTGTTGTTGTATGTTTTTATCATTATGGTAGTAAAAGATAGGTAAGGAAGTAATAACACTTACAAGGAATTCTACTGCGGCATATACTATTGCACTGTTCTGATACATTTCCCAAAATGTTTCTGTTTTATTGTAGATAGGTAAAGCAATAAACTCTGCATAGTTAAATACTTTACTTTGAGGTAAAATACCACTAAGAGCAAAACTCTTAATTGGATAAGAGTATTTAATTGGAGTTTTTCTTATTCTGTTTTTAAAGAAATTAATTAACGATTTTAGCATATGTTATGTTTCCTTTTATGTTATTTGCAATAACATTAAACCTTATAAAAGTTCCTATCATATCCAAAGGATGTGAGTTTCCTTCTTCTTTGAATATCTGTATCTCTTTCTTTAAATCTTCCTCAAGTTCAGGAAGTATTTTTATAGTCCCATTTGATAGCATATTAATTGCTAAAGCAATTCTATCAGATTTGTGAGTATAATTAGCAAAAGGCACAAGTTTAAAGAAAGATAACTTAGGTACAAGTATATGCTTAAATACTTCCCCCTGTAAGGAGTTTTTCTCAAAGAAAATATAATCAGGTTTAAAGTTAAGTATCTCAGGTATAATCTCTTTCTCTAAACCAAGAAAATCTGTTTTGATTATATTAACAATAGTCCTACCTATAAAGAATACTGCACACATACTATCTTCCTGTGTCCCAAAGTCAAGATATACTTGTTTTACACCTACTATATCATTAGAGTAATGAAAAGTATAATTCTCGGTAGGTAAAACGTGATTATAAAGTCTATCAAAATCTTCACCTAATTGTTTCCTCATTCTTTCTTCCCATTTTTCATTCCAATTAGGTTTTATATACTTACCATCCAACTTGTAAGGTAAAACAAGTTTATTTACATAATCTTTGTCTTCCTTTAGTAAATCACTTATTATTGAGATTTCATTTTCTTTGTTTCCTGCTACAAGGATAAAAGAATTACCATCTTCTATTGATGGTAAGAAATCACCATTAAATCTTGCTACACTGTATTCCCTTGTTTTTATTCCCTGTATATAAGCAGGTTGGTCTATATCATCCAAAATAATAACCTGAGGTCTTTTACCTTTCCAATTACAAGAACGTAAAGTAGAATTGATATGTATAGGATATATTGCTATCTCTTTATTATTATATCTGATTATAGTATGTCTTTCAGTAGAGGTTATTACTTCAAATCTTTCTTTTAAAACCATTTGAAATGGTTTGTAAATAGCAGTTATAACCCTTTCTTGGCTATAACTACCTAAAACTATTGTAGTTAAATCATCATTGTTTTGAATAGAATTGTAAATCAAAATATAGGGTAAAACAATGGAAAAAGTAGTAGTTTTAAAACATTCTCTTGGTGCAACTACAACTGATAAATAGTTGTTATTGAATAAAGGCTTAAGATTTTTGATAAAATTAAAATAAACTTTAGCAATACTATCGGGAGGAGTAAAAGGATTTCCTGTAAAAGTTTTAGTTGTTGCTTTGTATAATTTCAGGAAATCTTCATAAGTTATTTTCTTTTGTAATTCCTTAAAACTACTCAGAAATTTCTTCATTTTCTTCCTCAAGTATATCTTTTAGAATTTTCTTATCCTTAGGCTTAAATAACGCTCTATATGCTTGTTTATAAAACCTTAACTTTTCAGTTGATACAAGTTTATAAATATTGTCAAAGGCTAAATCAAGTAATTCCTCTTTTTCATCACAAAACCTTAAAACCGAAGGTAGTATTCTGAAAGCATTAACCAATTCCTTACCTTCACTTTGTAATCCTTTCTTTAATCCTTCAATTAATTCACTGTATATAAGATTTTGGTATTCTCTTAACTTATCCATTTAAAAAACTCCCATTTCTTTTTAATGTCTTCATTAAAAGAAGTATAATAAATTATAGGCACACTAAACCAAGAAGAGTTTATTTCTATGTTTTCTACTTCATTACTTTCTTTGTAAAGTAATCCTACAATATGAGCATCCTTTGTTATGTATTTTTCTCCATCAAATTTACATTCAGGTATCCAAATAAAATTATTTGCTTTTATCTCTTCTTCATTTACCTTAAACTCATAAATCTTTCTCTCATTACTTATATCATCTAACCTTATCACAAGGCAATATTTAAACTTTGTATTACTCCATTGTTTTGTTTTTAAAACATTCATAAAATCTTCATTAACTAACCAACAGGCAATCTCAGGATAACCATCCCTACTTACAGTCCATTCATAGGGATGGAATTTATTATCTTCCCATCCTCCATTAATGTCTATTACTCCTGTATAGTTGATATTGTTTTTCTTTAAGTAGTTTGAAATATCCTCAACTATAGAAAGTGCAATAGGATGAGTAGAATAAAAACCAAACTCTGCACTTTGTCCTGTATTACCACCTACTTTATTGTTAATACTTCTCTTAAACTCAAAACTTACATAAACAGGTAAAACAGGTTCAGAATTAACAAAAAATGTTCCAAATGCTACTTCCTCTCCCTTACATAATTCCTGTATTAGAATTCCTTCTTTATACTCATCCTTAAAACTTTCTATAGCATTTAATAACTCTTCTTTTGAATGAAAGATATAAGTTGTTTTATATCCTGCATCACTACTTAAGAGTTTAATAACCCCTTCCTCTTTATCCCAATCTATGTTATTAATATCTTTATAAACCTTGTAATCAAGTATTCTAACATTACTGTTATTTTCAAAGATTTTCTTCATTACTTTAAAACCATAATCTCTATCATAACCCCATCTTGCTATTATAGGAGAATTCACAATAAGTGAATTCCTAAATGCTTTTTCAATAACCTTATTCAAAGATAACAAACAATTATCAGCAAAATAAATTATATCGTAATCCCTAACCTTAAAATCATCTTTCTTTAAATTAACCACTTTATGACCTAAAAATTTATGGATATAACCTGTATTATTAATATCAAACACCAACATTTTTCTTTTTTAATTCTTCTTTTATTTCTTTTAATTCTTCTTTTACTTCCTTTAATTCATTAATTACTTCACTCAGTTTATCAGCAAAACTATTAAAAAGTTTATTAATAATATCTCTTAATAGCAAATACATCAAATAACCCCATAAAGTAGGTATTCCAAATTTTTCAACTATATTTAGAATTTCCATTTAAGTTTAACCCAAAGCATATTATTTTTTATTTCAGTTGAGATTTGAGGTTGATATTTTGTAAGTAATCTTTTATTTTTGGAAGCAAAAAATTTATTATTGCTTTATAAATTATATCAACTGTAAATTGTGAAGTGAGTATTTGAACCACCAAAGGATTAGAAAAATTAGATGCTATAACCTTTAAAAGGTTTAAAATATCCCCTTTAATTATTTTTTCTTCTTCAACTGATATTTGTTTATCTGAATATGCAGATATACTTACTCCAAGTATAATTATTATACTTATTATGACTTCAATTATGTTTTTCATACTATACCTCCTTCAAAGTATCCTTCTACTATACCACCTATAACTTCTATTTCCATCATATAAAAAGGTAATCCACTAAAATCAAGTCTCAAACGATTATTTACATCTAATCTTTGTGCTCTACCTTTAACATCAACCACATAAGTATCGAATATATCATTGGTTTGTATAGTAGCAAAAGTAGTATTAGTACTGCCATTATAGTTTTGTAAATTTATAACCCCACTTACAGGAGGAGATAATTTAATTACCAAAAGGTTTATAAGATTGGTAGTATTACTATCAAAGAGATAATTATTACCTTGTGCAGGAGTTAAAGTTATCCTTTGTAATACCTTAGGAGCAGATAAAACTGAATATAATTGTAATGTATTACCTACTGTTAAACTACTAAATAAATTTCTACATTGATTAAAATCTAAAGGAATTAAACTTGTATCTTTGTATTTTGTGATATCTATGTTAAAGGTAGTAAGATTATCACCAAAACTTTGAGGTAATTCAAAGATGTATTTTATCCAAGAATAATCTGTAAGTTCTGAAGTATAAAAACTTACACTATTAGAAGATGTATTATGACATAAACCTACTAAAGTTTGATTAAAACCATTTAAAGTTAAATCTTGTGAAGTAAGTAAATAATATCTATTTAATTTAAATTCTAAACCATTAACAGGAGAAATAGTTAAAATATTAGCATTATAAGTTTTTGTTGTATTACTTACATCCCAATATTTAGGTTTCATAAGTCATAAAGATTAATCCGGGTATCATAATTTGGGAAAT
>Ga0105160_1000538_pt1 | contig 17389 bp, 10 predicted proteins | sample GXS110809BmetaG_FD_89591 | JGI IMG/M metagenome (GOLD analysis project Ga0105160, IMG submission 89591) | Hot spring microbial communities from Gongxiaoshe hot spring, China to study Microbial Dark Matter (Phase II) - GXS 110809B | ecosystem: Environmental > Aquatic > Thermal springs > Hot... | reverse complement strand
GTGGCTCAATGCTCATCCCGGCTTCTGCCATCTCGCGTGCCATTGCCCAGGTGAGGTGGTTTGGGTTTCTAAAGTTGATGAAGTCCGTGACGATGAAAAATGTACCGGTCATCTTGCGTGCCTTGAGGCGTGGGAAGGCCTCAGTGTAGGCATCGAGGTAGCCGTCGTCGAAAGTGAGCACAACGGGCTTTGGCGGTAACGGCGCGCCGTCTTTGAGATGCGCGTAGAGGTCGTAGAGGCTGATGGTGGTGTATCCTAAGCGTTGGAGCATGTCGAGGTGCAGCTCGAATTCCGCAGGCGGCACGCTCAGGTTGTAGCGCAGGCGGTCGTTGGGCGTAGGCGGCGCAGAGATGTAGTGATACATCAAAATAGGCACACGCGCGCGCAAAGGCGGGCGCGGTCGTGGTGTTGGGCGGAGGAGTGCGCGTGGGTCGTCCTCGGGCGGCAGCCGTTGTGCGTACGATGATCGCGCACGCAGCGCGCTGAGCAGTGCTGCGCTTGCTAATGCAAGAAAGCACCGTCGCGACCATTGCTTTCCGGTCATCGCGTGGAGGAATTCTACGGGTGGAGCAGCTTTTGCAGGTAGTGCCGACTCAGTACCAGCACGAATCCGTGCAAATGCTCTTTGAAATCGTTTGCTCAACCTTGTCGCGTGCTCCTATGAGCACTAGAATCCAGACAGCACCTCCCGATGTCTTCGCAGTTGCGCATCGCTGCACTTAGGGGGAATGCAAAGAAGTTCGCTTTACCCGAAATGACAACCTATGGAACAGGGTAACACCACATACCAGCATCGGGCTAACCGTTGGAGCGTCGGTTTGTTCTTCTTTGACTTAGCTCTTGTTCTTCTGGCATTGTCCTTGGCCGTTTACGCACAACCCTCGCTAGACAGAGGAGCGCTAACGGTGGAGTGGGGGCTGTACGCAATGGTTGGACTGTTTTGGGGGCTTGCTCTGGTGCGTGGTGATTCGTGTTGGATTCGCAGCTCAACCTTGTTCGAAGAGCTGCGTGCTCTGTTTAAAGCAAACTTTCTTGCACTTGTGCTGGTTGCAAGCTTTCTCTACTTTTTCCCGCAAGTGTTACCACCTCAGAAGTTCTTGTTGTTTAGTGGGCTTAGTTTTGCCTTTCTCTTGATGACCCACTCGGTTCACCATGCGTTGAGAGCACGCAACACCAAGCCCAGTTCGGTGCTGATTGTGGGTGCAACGTCGCTCGGCTTGAACATTGCACGGCAGCTTAGCAAGAACGGCAAAAAGGTGCATGTGATTGGCTTCGTGGATGACGCGCTGGCTCCAAGCGGTAGCTTCGAAGGCTTTGCCGTTGTCGGGAGCACCCAGGATCTTACAAACCTCGTTAGCCAAGGTAGCGTGACTGAGGTGATCTTCGCGCTACGGCGCAGCGCCTATAACCAGTTGTTGGCTCTCGTCCAAGCCCTCGAACCTTTCCCTGTGCAGATCAGCCTGGTGCCTGACGTGCTTGACCTTGCTTGGTTCACCACGCGCGTCGAGGACCTAAACGGCGTACCACTGCTGCGGCTGCGTCACTCGCCACTCGACGACAGCTTCAACCGCGCGCTCAAGCGGCTGATGGACCTCATCATCGGTTCGCTCACGCTTGTGGTCACTGCGCCGCTCATGCTACTGATCGGCGTGCTCATCCGCCTCGATTCGCCAGGCCCAGCGCTGATCAAGCAAGAGCGCATCGGCGAGGGCGGACGCCCGTTCGGCATGTACAAGTTCCGCACGATGTACGTTGATGCACCACAGCGGCCACCCAGCGGCGTGCCACACAAACGCCGCAATGACCCGCGCGTGACCCGGCTTGGGCGTTGGCTTCGGCGCTTCAGCCTCGATGAACTGCCGCAGCTCTTCAACGTGCTAAAAGGCGAGATGAGCCTGGTCGGCCCGCGCCCTGAGCTCCCCTGGCTGGTCGAACGTTACCAACCTTGGCAGCGTCGTCGCTTCGCTGTGCCCCCTGGCATGACCGGATGGTGGCAGATCAACGGCCGCAGTGAGCGCCCAATGCACGAGCATGTGGAGGATGACCTCTACTACATCCGCAACTACTCCCTTTGGCTCGATATCTTCATCTTGCTGCGCACCATCCCTGCGGTGATCAAAGGACGCGGCGCGTTTTGAGACGCTGCAGCTAGGGCAATGCGCGGATGGTCTGTTTGACGCGTGCAACCGCCGCTGGCGCCACGCTCAATTCGTCCACGCCGAGCGCAACCAGCGCGGGAATTGCACGCGTGTCAGCACCTAGCTCTCCGCATACCCCCACCCACTTGCCGTGCGCATGTGCTGCTTGGCACACACGTTCGATCAGCGCAAGCACCACAGGATGAAACGCATCGTTGAGATGCGCTAGAGCTGGGTTGCCGCGCTCCGCTGCGAAGACGTACTGCGTCAAGTCGTTGGTGCCCACCGAGAAGAAATCCACCTCAGGCGCAAACAGTTCTGCTTGCAAAGCAGCGGCTGGTGTCTCTACCATGATCCCCAAAGCCGCACGTGCACCGAGCGGCGCCGCAACTTCCTCCCACATCGCGCGCGCTGCACGCCATTCTTCCAGCGTGCTCACCATCGGGAACATCACGTGCAACGGGAACTCACACGCCACACGCGCCAACGCTCGTAGCTGAACCTGAAAGACTTCGGGACGCGCCAAGCACAACCGCAGCCCGCGCAGCCCAAGAAACGGATTGTTCTCCTTGGGCAGCGCTAGCCAAGCCAATGGCTTATCACCCCCTACGTCCAGCGTGCGCACCACCAGACGCCGACCTTGTAGCAACGCGGCAATGGCGCGGTAAGCATGATACTGTTCCTCTTCGTCGGGTGGCGCTGTGCGGTCCAGAAACAGGAACTCTGTGCGAAACAAGCCAACCCCATCCGCGCCCTGCTCGAGCGCTCGCTGCGCGTCCTCTAAGCTGCCGATGTTGGCGGCAACCTCGACGCGCTTGCCGCTGCGCGTCTGTGCAGGGAGATGCGCGGCTTGTTGTGCAGCACGGCGCTGCTGATCACGCTGCGCAAGGCGCTCTGCGTAGTGTGCTTGCAGTGTAGCAGAAGGGGCGGCGAGCACAAAACCACCGTCGCCGTCAACGATAAGGGTGTGTCCATCGCCAACTGTGCGCAGCGCTTCACCTACGCCAAACACCGCAGGCACACCCGCTGCGCGCGCCAAGATCGCTGCATGGCTCACGGCGCTATCGCCCACTGCGCAAAGCGCAACAACGTTTGCTGGTAAGCGTGCTACTTCAGAGGGCGCGAACGCCTCAGCGCACAGCACAAGCGGCGTGTTGTCTGCTGAGAGTTGGTGCTCCTCTAGGGCAGAGGGCGCAAGCTGAGCTAACACCTGCTGAACTACATCGTTCACGTCGGCAGCGCGCGCACGCAAGAGCGCATCTTCCGACTGCGCAAGCGGCTCGGCAAGCTGCGCAGCTGCGCGCTGGAGCGCTTGTTCTGCCGAGAAGCCCTCGCTGAGGGCGCGCTCGGCTTCGGCGCGGAGTGCTGGATCGTCGAGAAGGGAGAGGTGTGCTTGGAAGATAGCTGCTGCGCTCGCGCCGTGTGCGCGCGCTACGTGTTCGCTCAGCGCTGCGATGCGCTCACGCGCTTGAGCCAGCGCGCGCTCCAGGCGTTGGTGTTCGTGAGCAGCATTGCGGGGGGTGTTGGCGTGGCTTTCTGCCTGTGCTTGCGGCGTCGCGCGGTGTAGCCAGTGCGCCTTCCCCATTGCAACGCCAGGTGATGCAGCAATGCCTTTCAGCGCGCCTTCGGGCACCGCGGCTAAGACAACGCCTGTGGTTGCTCCTTCCTCTGGTGGGTCGCCGAGGTTCTCCGCGATCAGCGCTTGGAACTGGTCTAAGACGCGTGCGGCATCTGGACCAGCGGCGCTTACTTCAACAACGTGTCCTTTGCGCGCGCCAAGCAGCAGAAGCGCGTTGAGGCTGCGCGCGTTTGCAGGTGCACTGCCTAGCGTCACGTTGCGCACCGTGACCTCGGCTTGCAGCGTGCTGAGCATCTGAACGATGCGCGCTGCGGGTCGGGCATGGATGCCGAGCACGTTAGGCAACGTGAACTGTGCTTTCAACGTGCCTTCTGGTGGCACGGCAAGCGGAGTGGGTTCCGCGACCTCGTGGGGTGACCTGGGCTGTTGTGGCGCAATGCCCTTGTCGCGCCCTGCCGCTTCTGCTTCTGCAACCACTTGCTCAAGCGAGGCGCCTATGCGTGCCTGGGCTGCAGCCGCAATCGCGCCCTCGACGAAAGGCGCGTTGCACAATCGCACGCGCGCGCGGCGTTCCTCGTCGAGGAACTCAAGCGCCGTCTCAGCGCTGAGCACGGCGCTACCGAGATCCATCAGCACTGCAACGCCATCCTCAGAATAGACCTGCTCGATAGCAGCTAATACCTTCATTGCATCAGTGCCGATGGCACCGGGTGGATCGTCAAGCCCAGCAGCGAGCGCGATGGGCACATCGCCGCCCATCTCGCGCGCTAAAGCAGCCGCGCCCTCGGCAAGGGCGCGGCTGTGCGAAACAAGCACCAGGCTGACCATCTAGGACGCCTCAGGCAGTGTGCGAGCTGCGGTCTCAAGCAATAAATGCGAGGAGGTGGCGCCGGGGTCCTGGTGACCCGCGCTGCGCTCGCCGAGGTAGCTGGCGCGTCCCTTTTTCGCCACCATGGGGATCGTGGCATCGCGCCCGGCAGCAGCTGCGGCAGCGCTGGCGCGCACGGCTTCCGCAAAGCTCGCTCCCGCGTCGAGGCTCGACTTCAACGCCTCGAAGGCGGGCAACAGCGCGTCAATCATGGTCTTCTCGCCAGGAGCTGCCTTACCCCGAGCTACGATGCCGTCAATGCCGCGCTTCAGCGCCTCGCTGAACTCTGCGGGCGTCAGCGCTGTCTTGCCGTTGGCGACGCTTGCCATTTGCAAGAAGAACGTGCCGTAGAGCGGCCCGCTGGCGCCGCCAACCGTGCTCAGCAACGTCATGGCGACGGTTCTAAAGATGGTGCCGATGTCTTGGTTTGCAACGTCGTTGAGCTTGCTCAGCACGGCTTGCATGCCGCGGTGCATGTTGGCGCCATGATCGCCATCACCGATCGCCATGTCAAGTTGGGTGAGGAAGTCTTTTTGCTCAGCGATGACTTCTGCGTAGGCGCGCAACCAAGCGAGAATCGCTTCGCGTGTGATGGTGCTCATGCAATCTACCTCGATTGTTCGACTAGGATAAGCGAGCGCGCGTTACTCCTCAAGGGTGGTGAGGTCGCCCTCGGGTAAGCCAAGCGCGCGCGCTTTCAGCACACGGCGCATGATCTTGCCGCTGCGCGTCTTCGGCAGCTTGGTGACGAACTCCACCTTCTCAGGACGCGCGATTGGACCGAGCACTTTGCCCACATGCTGGCGCAGTTCCTCAGCCAGCTCTGGGGTACCTTCGTAGCCTGCCCGCAGGATGACGTAGGTGTAAATCGCGTTGCCGCGGATTTCGTGCGGCAAGCCAATTGCGGCTGCCTCTGCGACTGCTGGGTGCGAGACCAACGCGCTTTCAATCTCAGCCGTGCCGAGGCGATAACCGCTGACCTTGATCACATCATCAACGCGCCCGATGATCCAGAAGTAGCCATCTTCGTCCACGCGCGCGCTGTCGCCTGTGAAGTAGCGCCCAGGGTAGCGCGACCAGTAGGTTTGCACGTAGCGGTCGGGATCGCCGAAGATCGTGCGCGCCATGCCGGGCCATGGTGTGGTGATGGTGAGGTAGCCTTCCTCACCAGGCTTCACGGGGTTGCCGTGGTCGTCCACCACTTCGGCTTTGATGGTGAAGAACGGGCGTGTGGCGCTGCCAGGCTTGAGAGGCACGACAGGCAACGGCGTGATCATGAAACCGCCGGTCTCCGTTTGCCACCACGTGTCCATGATCGGGCAACGCCCACCGCCGATGTTGTGGTAGTACCACAACCACGCCTCGGGGTTGATTGGCTCGCCCACACTTCCGAGCAAGCGCAAGCTGCTGAGGTCGTGCTTCTTGGGCCACTCCCCGCCGAAGCGCATGAAGCCGCGAATGGCGGTTGGCGCGCAGTAAAGGATGGTCACGCCATACTGCTCGACGATGCGCCACCAGCGATCAGGCTCGGGATAGGCAGGCCCACCCTCGTAGATGATGCTGGTGACGCCGTTCATCAGCGGCGCATAGACGATGTACGAGTGTCCCGTGATCCAGCCGGGGTCGGCGGCACACCAGTAGCGGTCGTCGTCCTGCACGTCGAAGACGTAGCGCAAGGTGGTGTAGGTGTACACCGCATAGCCGCCATGCGTGTGCAGCAGCGCCTTAGGCTTGCCAGTGGAGCCAGAGGTGTAAAGGATGAAGAGCGGATCCTCGGCGTCCATCACCTCGGTCTCGCACACGGGGCTTGCGTCTTTCATCAATTCGTGCCACCAAAGGTCGCGCCCTTCCACCCAACCGATCTCGCGCCCCGTGCGCTTGTACACCACGACCTTCTCAACAGGCAGGTCGCCGGGCGCGAGCGCTTCGTCCACGATGCGTTTCAGCTCCACCACTTTGCCGTTGACGTAGGCGCCGTCGCAAGTGATGAGCACTTTGCTTTGCGAGTCGGCGATGCGCCCGCGTAGTGCCTCTACCGAGAAGCCGCCATACACCACGGAGTGCACCGCGCCGATCTTGGCGCACGCAAGCATCGCCACAGGCAACTCGATGACGCGCCCCATGTAGATCGTGACGCGGTCGCCTTTCTTCACACCGAGCGACTTGAGCACATTCGCAAAGCGATTGACTTCACGGTATAGCTCGCCGTAGGAGATGATGCGCTCGCTGAAGTCCTCTCCCTGCCAGATGAAGGCTACTTTGTTCTTGCGCCATGTCTTCATGTGGCGGTCGAGCGCGTTGTGCACGATGTTGAACTTGCCGCCCACAAACCACTTGTAGAACGGCTTGTTTGAGTCGTCGAGCACCTTCTCCCAGCGTTGGAACCATTCCAGCTCGCTTGCACGCTCTGCCCAAAAGCCGAGCGGGTCGGCAGACGCTTGCGCGTTGACCGCCTCCCAATTCTTAATACGCGCGCGCTCGACGACCTCGGGTGAGGGGTGAAACACCTGCTGTGCCTGGGTCGCAACGGTTGTGATCTCGGTCATAGCAACCTCCGTGATTGCTGGATTGCTTTGATCTTACTCACTTCTGCTCCCTCCTCCTCAGGCAGAAAACGAGGGGCAAATTCTCAGCGCAGCGTCATGCAACTGAGGTGCAGCACCCTATACACTCCGCCACAACACTACGCGCGCGGGAGGTGTTACCTCATGAACCGTTTTTCACGCTTTCCCTTCAACAAGGGGCTTTTGGTTGCCCTGAGTTTCGTGGTTGCTCTTGCCGTTGCTACACCTACGTTCGCTCAGCCTTCGGAGCCTGCACCGGGCTTCCAGGCGCTCGATATGAGTGGGCGCGCTGTGCAGTTGAGCGAGCTGAAGGGCTGTGGGGTGGTGTTGTATTTCTTCGCAACGTGGTGTCCCTACTGCGAGCAGATGACGCCCTCTGTGGTCGCAGCGCATCGCGCGTTGCGCAAGCGCGGCGTGGTGTTCATCGGCATCAATATTTGGGACGACGATGAGGGGGTCGTGAAAGCCTACGCGGAGCACCATGGCATTTCGTTCAGCATCGTGCGTCAACACAACGACGCCATCGCAGACGCTTACCGCGTGAGTGGTGTGCCGACCACTGTGTTCATCTCGCCACGCGGGACGATCCAGCGGGTGCAGCTTGGATGGTCTTCGGAGAAGCAGGTGATAAACCTTGCGCGCAGCGTGGCGGGCGGCAGGAACTGCAAGGTGAGCTCGGCTGTTTTGCCTTGAGCGAGGTTGCCAAGGCGCAAAGTGCCTTGCTAGCAGGGCTGGCAAGGCACTTTTTCATTTCGGCTGTCGTGAACGAGTCTTGAGATAATCCCTGGCATGACATCCGCACCGGTATCGCAGACCAACGCGGCGCCGACATACGACGTGGTGGTGCTGGGCGCTGGACCTGGCGGCTACGTGGCGGCGATCCGTGCCGCGCAACTCGGGCTTAAGGTGGCACTTGTGGAGCGCGATCAGCTCGGCGGCATTTGCCTCAACTGGGGGTGTATCCCTACGAAGGTGCTCCTGCGCAACGCCGAGATCGTCGAGCTGGTGAAGGACGGCGAGACCTACGGCATCAGCTTTGACAACTTGCGCGTGGACTACGCCAAGGCCTACAAGCGCAGCCGCGAGGTAAGCACGCGCTTGGTGCGCGGCGTTGAGTTCCTGATGAAGAAGAACAACATCCGCGTATATCCCGGCGAAGGCTCGCTGCTCACGCCAAACACAGTGTTAGTGGAGCACCGCGCCGAGGAGCAACGCCTCAACGCGCGCAACGTGATCATCGCCACTGGCGCGCGCCCAGTGACGTTGCCGTTTTTGCAGCCAGATGGCGTGCGCGTGTTTACGTATCGCCAATTGCTTGAGGTGCAGCGCGTGCCAAAGTCCATGGTGATCATTGGCTCTGGCGCGATCGGCATGGAGTTTGCCTACATCTTCCACGCCTATGGTGCCGAGGTGACCGTGCTCGAGGCATTGCCGCGCATCATGCCGCTCGAAGACGAGGAGATCAGCGCTGAGATCACACGCGCGTTCAACCGCATGGGCATCAAGACGATCGCCAACGCGAAGGTGGTAGATGCGAAAGTGAGCGAGCGCGAGGTGAGCGTGTTTTATGAGGAGGCCAGCGGCCAGCGGCAAAGCGTCGCTGCGGAGTGGGTGTTGGTTGCTGTGAGCGTCGCGCCGAACACGAGTGGCATTGGCTTGGAGAAGATCGGTGTGGCGCTGAACAAGGGCGGCTACATTGAGGTGGACGAGCGGATGCAAACCAACGTGCCTGGCGTGTACGCTGTCGGCGACGTGACGGGCAAGTTGCGCTTGGCGCACGTTGCTTCGGCGCAGGGCATCGTCGCTGCCGAGGCGATCGCTGCGGCAATGGGCAAGTATCAAGGGCACGTGCCCACGCTGAACTATGAAGCTATGCCGCGCTGCACTTACACGCATCCTCAAGTTGCCAGCATGGGCTTGACCGAAACCCAAGCGCGCGAGCGCGGTTACGAGGTGAAGGTGAGCAAATTCCCGTTGCGCGCCAACGGCAAGTCGCTCGCGCTCAACAACACCGATGGCTTCGTCAAGGTGGTCGCCGACGCGAAGTATGGCGAGGTGCTCGGCGTACACTGCATCGGTCCTGATGTGACCGAGCTTCTGCCTGAGTTTGTGTTAGCGAAGTCGGCAGAGCTAACCACTGAGGAGATCGCGCGCGCCGTGCATGCGCACCCCACTTTGAGCGAATCGCTCATGGAAGCGGCGCACGGCATCTTGGGGCAGCCGATCCACATTTGATGAGCGCTCGGAGGCGTTACGACCCGCTGTTGCTCCTCGCGGTGATGCTGATGCTCGCCGCGACGGGCGGCAGCATCGTGGCTGCGGAGTGGGAGGCACACACTACCTCCATTTTCATCGTCGCAGCCCTCAGCGCGCTGGCTGGCACCGCGCTTGCTTATAGCTCGTTTGCGCCACTCACTGCGCACTGCTTCGCGGCTGTGTACGGCGCGTTTGTGGTCGCGCTGATCGGCGGCAACCACCCTCAAGTCGCAGCCATGGGCGAGTGGCGCGCGCGCGTGCTCTTCATCATCGAGGCGCTCTGGCGCTGGGTACGCGCGCTGAGCCAAGGCGAGAACATCCGCGACGCCGTGGTGTTCATCGTGGTGCTTTCGGCGTTGCTGTGGGCTTTGGGCTATAGCGCCACATGGCAGGCGCTGCGCCACCAGCGCGTTGGGCAAGCGATCTTGTTGCTGGGCACGACCTTGCTTGCCAACGTGTATTACTACGCTGGCGCGCGCAACATGGCGCCCTTCCTCGCTGTGTTTTTGCTCGGCGCGCTCCTTGGGTTAGGCATCACGCAGCTCATCGCGCGCGCAACGCAGTGGCTCGGCACGCCGCACCGTGCCTCTGGCTCATTGGGGATGTGGGTGGCGGCAGCAAGTGTGGGCATGGCATTCCTCAGTGGCGTGGTGGGATGGCGCTTAGGCGTCGCGCCACCTATCCCCGATTCTCAAGCATTCCTCCACGCCGCGCGCGAAGCCGTGGAGCGCCTCAGCCAACGCCTGAGCACCTTGCAGACCAGCGCCCCAAGCACGGTGAATCAGCCTGCTGAGCGCTATGAGGGTGCGCTTGTGCTCAGCGGGCCGCGTGCGTTGTCCTCCGCGCTGGTGATGGAGGTGACGGCGCCGCCTGCGCGCTATTACTGGCGCGCCACGAGTTTCGACTTCTACGACGGGCGCGCTTGGCACAACACGCAAAACACGGTGCTCCAGCCTGGCGCTGCATTGCGATTGCCCGCCTACGCTGCCCGCGAGCGCGTGCGTGCCACGTTCCGCACGTTCCGCACCAGCGACACGTTCTTCACGCCGGGGCAGCCGCTTGGAGTCGCAGCCGAGGCACAGCGGCTCATCGAATCCGTTGGCGAAGGCACCGCCGCTGTTGTGCAACTCCGCGCACTTGCTCCGATCCAAACTGGGAGCCGTTATGAGGCTGAAGGTTCGGTGAGCCGCGCGAGCATCAGCGAGCTGCGCCGTGCGTCAACGCGTTACCCAGCTTGGGTGATGGAGCGCTACTTGCAAGTGCCGCCGCAGGTGCCTGAGCGCGTGCGCGACCTTGCCGCCAACATCACGCGCGGGTTTACAACGCCGTTCGACAAGGCTGAGGCGGTCGAGCGCTGGCTCCGCGAGAACATCGCCTACGACGAAGCGCTGCCCGAGCCGCCCGCTGACATCGAGGCAAGCGACTACCTTCTTTTCCACGCGCGCCGCGGCTACTGCACGTACTACGCGACGGCTATGGTGATGATGCTGCGCAGCGTGGGCGTGCCCGCTCGCCTCGCTGTCGGCTACGCCCAGGGCACACTTCTCCTCGATGACCTTGCCGCAGACACGCTCACCTATCGCGTCCAAGCACGCGATAGCCACACGTGGGTCGAGGTGTTCTTCCCAGAGTACGGTTGGGTGGAATTCGAGCCGACGGCAGGACAGCCGCCCATTCCGCGTGTCGAAGAAGTGCTTGCTGCCTCTCCAGAAGAAGCAGCGCCGACTGCAACGCCCACCCCCGTGCCCACACCAACGTCTGTGCCCTCCGCGGCGGCGATGCAACCCGCGCCCACCTCAACCCCGTTCCCCACGCCGACGCTTGCAAGAAGCAGTCCCACGCCAAGCCGAACGGCGATGCCGTTTGCGCTGATCGGGGGGGTGGCGCTCTTAGCGCTCTTGGGTGGCGGCGCCATGATCTTCCGCCAAGGGTGGCAATGGGTGGAGACCAGGGGCTTAGGTGGCTTGCCTTCTGTTGCGCGCGCGTACGGCGTGATGCTGCGCTACGCGGAGTGGCTGGGCTTGTATCGCGCCCATTACACGCCGTTCGAGCAAGCTGCTGCGCTCACGCGCGCACTTCCTGCCATTGCGCCGCTCATCACCGAGCTGACCGAGCAATACGTGCGCTACCGGTTCAACGCTCACCATCCTGCCGCTCCTGACGCCGACCGGTGGCTCCCCGTTATGCTGCCTGTGCTACGGCAGGCGCTGCGGCAGCGTTGGGCTGCGCACCTGCCAGGACACGCTGCACTCGCAGCGCTCAGAACGCGCCTGCAAAGGCGTCCACCACTGCCTTAATGTCGTCCATCAGCGGGTAGAGGATCGGACACGTGACGCCCGCGGCGACGTACTCGCGCACCTTGGCGACGCACTCCGCGCTCGTGCCCACCGCCATGAGCATGCGCGGCACGTCGTCGGGGATCACCTTTGCAGCAGCGATGTACTCTGCTTCTGTCGCGGGCCATCCCATCACGCTTTGCACTTTGGCGATCAGGTCGGCAGGGACACCGCTCGCTTTCATGATGTGCGGCTCGGTCGCCAGGTAGTACGCCACAAGCTTTTTCGCCTCGAAGTAAGCAGCCTTGGGATCTTCATCGCTGAGCGCGCACACGATCAGCTCTGGGCGATCCACTTGATCGAGCGTTTTACCTGCGCGTGCCGCGCCTTGGGCGACGAGCGAGACCGCGCGCTTGATGTAGTCCACGCTCACCACGTAGTTCAGCACTACGCCGTCAGCGATCTCGCCGGCGAGTTCTAGCATCTTGTCACCCGTGGCGCCGATGTAGATCGGGATGTCGCGCGGGCGCGTGTCGCCAAAGACCACATCCAGCCGCACGCGGTCGAGCTTGACGAACTCGCCTTGATAGGTGACTTCTTCCATGGTGAATAGTTGGCGGATCGCCTCGACGTACTCGCGCATGGCTTGGAGTGGCTTCTCGCGCTTCACACCGACGCGGCTAGCGATCGGCTCCCACCACGCGCCAAGCCCCAACATCACACGGCTAGGCGCATCGGGATCGCCGCTGACCTGCTTGCCAAGCTCCCACATCGTGCTCCATGTCGCAGCGATCACCGCTGCGTTGCGCGTCCAGATGGGGAGCACGCCACTGCCAATGCGCAGGCGCTTGGTGCGCGTGAGGAAGGCGCTCATCATCACGATGCAATCCCGCGCGAGGCGCGTATCGGCTTGCCAAATTTCGCTGAAGCCATGCGCTTCGGCATACTCCGCCATCTCCAGCTCATAGGCGAGCGGATGCTTGTCTTGCATGTAAAGCGCAAGGCGCGGTTTTGAAGCGGGAGCGGTTGCTGCGTCCATGAGGTTGGATTGTAGCGACGAGCAGGCGCCTTGGGTGCTGGCTATACTCTGCGGCGCGATGGGACGCAAACTCGCCAAGCAAGCGTTGGCAGGGGCGCTAGGCGTGTTGCTAAGCGCGTGTGGCGCCCAACCGCAGGCAACGCTCTCCCCACCCGCGCCAGCGCAGGCGCCTTCAACCCCAAGCCCGAGCGTCGTAGGGAGGACGCCACTCACGCAGCCACTTTTCCTTCCCTTCGTAGGGGTGAACCCTGCTGTGCAACAGCCCTCTGCGCCGCGCTGGCGCGTGTTGTTCGTCAACGGCGATCACATCCCTGAGAGCGGCTATCCCCACTCGCGCGTGTATGACGACGGCAGCAAGCCCGAGAGCTTCACGCGCCTGCGCATCGAAGTGCTTGAGGGCGACCTCGGCTTGCAGGTGGACGAATTGATCCTCACGCCGCAAACTGCGCTCACGGTTGAGCGCCTTTCGCCCTACCGGCTTGTAGTGCTTGGCTCAAACGAGCGCCTGCTTACCGATGCTGAGGTAGCGGCACTCACTGCCTACTACGAGCGCGGCGGGCGCGTCTTGGTGTACGCCGACTTCCAGTACGGACCAAACAACTGGGAGAGCGACAACCGCTTCCTGCGCCAATTCGGTGTCGAGGTGCTGCCAGACAACTTCCAACCTGCCACCGTGATCACCGATGTGGAGACGTTGCACCCCATCTTCGAAGGCGTGCGCGCATTCGGCGTGGAAGGCGCGAGCCAATTCATCGTGCGGGTGCAAGTGCTTGGCGACCCTGTGAAGGTGCTTGCGCTCTGCTCGCCGCTGATGCGCAGCGGTTGCGCTATTCGCCCCGAAGAAGAGGCGCGGCTGCTGCCCGGCGATCGCGTGGTATGCACCTGGGTACGCGAGAACGCTGCGGGAGGCAAGCTGGCAGGCACCTGCGACCGCAACACCTTCCACAACGGTCCAGGACCCGGCTCCGATCTCGACCAACACGATAACCGCACTTACGCGCGCAACTTGTTCCGCTGGCTCACGCAATGAACCGCGTCAACTCGCTTGCTGCGCCGCGCTTGTTGGTGCTCATCCTTGCCGCATTCGTGGCGCTCTCGCTCGCGTACAACGTGTCGTTGCCCATCTTCGAGGCGCCCGATGAAGGCGCGCATTTCCACTACGCGCACCTCATCGCAGAACACAAGACGTTGCCCGAGCCGCGTTTCGATCAGCACGCTTTTCATGAGGTCACGCAACCCGCGCTGTATTACGCGCTCGTCGCCCTTGTGATTGCGCCGTTCGACCGCAGCAACCTTGGCGCGCTTCAGAATCTCAACGCGGATTGGTTCCTTGACAAACTCAACACGGATCCGCTTGGGCGCAAGGACTACACGCGCGTGCGCCAGCAATATCTTCACACTGACGCTGAGCGCTTTCCCTACCGCGGCGCGGTGTGGGCGGTGCGTGCTGCGCGCGCGTTTTCGACCCTTCTTGGCGTGTTCACGCTGCTGCTGATCTACGCCGCGGCGCGTTTGCTCTTTGTGCCAGCTATGCGCACACCCGCCGCATTGATCGCCACCGCTGCAGTCGCCTTCAACCCCAAGTTCATCAGCCTCAGCAGCACTGTCACTAACGACATCGCGATCACGCTCGCTGCAACGGCCGTGGGCTATTGGCTGGTGCGCATGGCAACGCGCGCCACAGTGCACGATCGCGCCTACTTGGTGCTCGGCGCATTGGTGGGGTTGGCGCTGCTGAGCAAGCTACAAGGCATAGGCTTGTTCGTGCCTGCCTTGCTGGCGGCGGGGCTTCCTACACAGCAGGGCACGTTGCCTGCCTTGCATGTTGTGCTTAAACGCGTCGCGTGGGTCCTCGTCGGCGCGGTGCTGGTGAGCAGCGGATGGTTGGTGTGGAACTGGGTGAGCTACGGGCATCCGCTGGCTTGGGAACAAGTGGAGCGCGCGAACGCCGCTCTGCAACGCGATCCACCGCTCACCTTGTTCGAGGTGGTCAAGACGCTGCCGCTGTGGTTTACCTCGTTTTGGGGCAACTTAGGCATCGAGCTGCATTTCCCGCGTTGGGTGGACGCGGCGTTTGCCCTCATGCTGATCGCGGCAGTGGCAGGCATTGTGCGAGCAGCGCTGCGCCAACAAGCGCTGCTGGTGAGCCGAACCGCGTTAGCGTTGCTGATGGCGTGGCTCGGCGTGTTGCTGGTGATGTTCGGCTTGTGGCTGAGCCGCTACGTGGGCACGGAAAACGCGCGCTTGATCATGCCCGGCGTGCTCCCGATCGCGCTGCTGGTGGCGCTGGGATGGGTGGCGCTGAGCACGAAGCTGGCAACGATCTTCGTTGTGCTTATGCTCGCGCTGGCGATAGCGACGCCGTTCATGGTGATCCGACCTGCTTACACGCCACCAGTCACCTTCGACCGCGAGACGCTCATCACCACGTTCAACCTTCCGCGCGGTACGGATTACACCGTCTTCGATGATCGCATTGAGCTTATTCACGCTGAGGTCACAAGACGGCGCGCCCGTCCAGGTGAGACATTGAACGTGGTGGTGTACTGGGGCGCACTCCGAGCCATGCCCGAGCGAAGTTACGCAACCGTGCTCGAGCTTGTTCGGCTCGACGAGGGGCGCATCGCCGAGCGCTGGGCGATTCCGCATCAAGGGCGTTTCGCCACTCGCGCTTGGCAACCCGGCGCTTACTTCCGCGACGAATACGAGCTGCGCGTACCCGAAAGCACGAAACCAGGGGCTGCCCGTTTGCAGCTAAGCTTACAGCTTCTCCACACTGACGAAATGCACCGCGAAATCCGCGCACCGATCCGCAACGCCCCAGAGCGCGCGCTGCTGATCGATCGTGTCAAGATCGAAGGCGCGCCCACGCCAGCGCCGACGAAGCCGCCGATTGCGATCTTCGATGGTGCTCTTCACCTGCTCGAAGTGAACGCTGGCACTCAAGCGATCACGCTCACCTGGTACGCCGCGCGCACGCTCACCAAGGATTACACGTTGTTCATCCACGCGCTCGACGCTTCTGGGCAGCTCATCGCGCAGCAAGACGCACCCCCATTTGGGGGCGAATACCCCACTTCGCTATGGGGACCCGACGAGCTGGTGCGCGAGACACGCGCTTTTGCCCTGCCGCCCGAAACGGTGCAGTTGCGGATCGGCTGGTACGACGCGCAAGGAACGCGCGCGAAGGCAACGCGTGCCGATGGAACACCGTGGGACGATGAACTTGTCCACGTGCCTGTGAGGCGCTAAGATGAACGCCGCTATGCGCCGCGCAACGCACTGGCTTCTGATCGCTTCGATGAGCGCCGCGCTCATCCTCACAGCGCCCGCTCATGCCCGCCCACCGCACGCTGAGGTCTTACCCCCCGGCTTCAAAGCCGAGGTCATCGTTGGGGGGCTGGAGTGGCCCACCACCTTCGCCTTTGCCCCCGACGGGCGCATTTTCATCGCTGAGAAAGCCGGGCGCGTGAAGATATGGAAAGATGGCATCACCTATGCCCAACCGCTCCTCGACATCACAGACGAGGTGAACAACTTCGTTGACCGCGGCTTGATCGGCATGGCGCTCGACCCGAACTTCGCGGAGAACGGTTGGATCTACCTGTTCTACACGTGGGACGCGCCAGGCGAGGAAAAAGACTCGGACGGCCCACGCCGTGGGCGCTTGGTGCGCTACACCGTCGAGGGCGATGTGGCGGACCCAGAGAGCGCCTTTGTGTTGCTTGATGACCATTGGAGCTACACGCAGAACCACTCCGTCGGCACGCTTAAGTTCGACCGCCAAGGGTACCTTTGGGCTTCCATGGGCGAGGGCGCGCTCTCCGCAGACCCCGGTCAGCTCGCGCTCAAGGCGCAAGCAATTGACAACTTGCAAGGCAAGATCATCCGCATTGACCCACGCACAGGTGAGGGTGTGCCAGGCAACCCGTTCTTCGACCCGCAAAACCCGAAGAGCGCGCGCTCACGCGTTTGGGCGTATGGCTTTCGTAACCCGTTCCGCTTTGCGCTGCACCCCGAGACCCAGCTCCCCTACGTCGGCGATGTGGGCTGGAACACCTACGAGTCGCTGATGATCGCAACGCCGGGTGCCAACTTCGGCTGGCCCTGTGTCGAAGGTCCGGTGGACGTGCCGCGTTTCCAGCGCGACCCCGTATGTCAGGGTGTGAACGCGAAGACGAGCACGCCGAAAGCGCACACGTATCACCACAACAACCAAAACGCCTCAGTCACCGCTGGCGACTTCAACACCGGCGATCATTTTCCTGCGGAGATGAAGGGCAACTTCTTCTGGGGTGACTACTCCACGCAGAAACTCTGGCGCACGGTGCTCGACGCGCAAGGGCGCTTCAAGGAAACGCTCGTCTTCGCCGAGAACATGGGCGAGCCGGTGGACATCCAATTCGGACCCGACGGCGCGTTGTGGTACCTCTCCATCTTCTCGCGCGGCTTGGTGCGCATCACCTACGAGGGCAACCCCTTGCGCCCCCTGGCGACGATCACGGAGACCAAGCCTAAGCTCGGCCCCAGCGTGCGCATCCTCAGCCCGCATGATGGCGACACGTTCTTGGGTGGTCAGTTCATTCGCCTGCGCGGCGCAGCGCGCGAGGCTGTGCGCACGCAGTGGCGCGTCACACGCCACGAGGCAGATCAAACGCGCGTGGTGCTC
>Ga0105160_1000537_pt1 | contig 17417 bp, 20 predicted proteins | sample GXS110809BmetaG_FD_89591 | JGI IMG/M metagenome (GOLD analysis project Ga0105160, IMG submission 89591) | Hot spring microbial communities from Gongxiaoshe hot spring, China to study Microbial Dark Matter (Phase II) - GXS 110809B | ecosystem: Environmental > Aquatic > Thermal springs > Hot... | reverse complement strand
GCGTTGAACGCCAAGGGAGGAAATTCGCGAAAGGCGGCTTTCATCACGATAAAATTCGCTCCCCAAATGAAGACGACAAGCACCAAGAGCAGTTCAGCAAAGCGTTCGGAGTTGATGCGCACGGAAGAGATTATAGCGCAAGAAGCTTGAGCGCTCTATACCAAGTTAGTTGCATTGTGCTTCGCAGTGCGCTAAACTCACTCCGTCTATGAAGCGTCTGACTATAGAAGAGCAGCTTCAGTTTCTCAAGCGCCGTGCCGTGGATATCATCCCGGAGAGCGATCTCATTAAAAAATTGGAACGCTCAACTCGCACTGGCAAGCCCCTCCGAGTCAAATTGGGTGTCGATCCTACCAGCCCTGATATTCACATCGGGATCGGCGTCGTCTTGCAGAAGCTGCGCGACTTCCAAGACTTGGGGCACACAGCGGTCTTGATCGTGGGAGATTTCACGGCAAGAATCGGCGATCCCTCCGAGCGCGCCAGCCAACGAAAAATGCTCTCCAAAGAAGAAGTCGAAGCCAATATGAGAGCGTATAAAGAACAAGCTCTCAAAATTCTCGACCCACAGCGCACAGAATTTCGCTATAACTCCGAATGGCTGGAGAGGATGGACTTCGCCAAGCTCTTGGAACTCGCTTCGAAGTACACCGTCGCGGCGATGCTGGAGCGCGACGATTTTGCCAAGCGCTTCCGCGAGGGCAATCCCATCAGTATCGTCGAGTTTCTCTATCCCCTGGCGCAGGGCTATGACTCCGTCGCCATCCAAGCTGATGTCGAGCTAGGGGGGACAGATCAACGATTCAATCTCTTGGTCGGACGAGCGCTCCAAGAGCGCTACGGGCAAGAGCCCCAAGTCTGCTTCCTCATGCCCCTCTTAGAGGGCCTAGACGGCGTCAAGAAGATGAGCAAAAGCTACGGCAACTACGTGGGGATCACCGAACCGCCCAACGAGATGTTCGGCAAATTAATGTCTATCCCCGATGCGCTCTTGGAGAAGTACGTGAAGCTGCTCACGGACTTAGAGTGGGAGGAGCTGAAAAAGCTCCATCCTAAGGAGCAGAAGCAGAAGATGGCTCACGCTGTGGTCACGCGCTATCACTCCAAAGAAGCTGCCGATAGGGCTCTAGAAGAGTTCGAGCGCGTCTTTGCTCGCAAGGAGCGCCCAACAGCTGTCCCCAAGCTCTATCTCGATAGAAAGCTTCTGAAGCCCGACGGCACCATCGGGATCGTTGACCTGATCGCGCCCCTCTGCAAGAGCCGTTCTGAAGCGAAGCGCCTCATCGAGCAAGGGGCGGTCGAGCTCAATGGAGCCAAGATCACTCAGTTTACCCAGAGCGTATCTGTCCAAGATGGCGCGTTAGTACGCGTCGGCAAGCACACATTCGCAGAGATCTCTTTCACGGAGTAGGCCTATGAGCTGTGTCTTCTGTAAGATCGTGCGCGGCGAGCTCGCGGCACACAAAATATACGAAGACTCCGAGACCTTGGCGTTCCTCGATATCTATCCCATGACCGACGGTCATACGCTCGTCATTCCTAAACTCCATGCCGAACGGTTCTCTGACTTGCCCCCAGAGCTTGCCGGCAAGCTCTGCCAAACAGTCCAAAAGGTCACGGCGCGCCTTGCCCACGCCCTTGGGGCCCCAGCCTTTAATATCGGGTTCAACGACGGACGTGCAGCTGGCCAGGCTATTCCCCATCTGCATTTTCATGTCATTCCGCGCTTCCCCGGCGACGGCGGCGGCTCCTTGCACTCTATTATCCATAAGCCCAACACCCGTCCCCTAGATGAAATCTATCGCCTGATTGCAGGCTCGCTGTGAATTTGCTATAGTAGTCTATCCCTGTGGCTCTTCTCTCCTCTCTCGTCAGTTACGTAGAGAGAGCACAAAGTGAGGGTGAGGAGGTTAGACGTGCCAGGCGAGCTGAAGCTCATCACGGGGAACGCCAATCCCGCGTTAGCGAGAGAGATCAGCGCTCATTTAGGGATTCAGCTTACGGAAGCCGAGGTAGGGCGCTTCCCCGACGGCGAGATCAACGTACATATTAAAGAGACAGTGCGCGGGGCTGACGTCTGCGTTATCCAGCCGACGTGCCCTCCAGTCAACGAGAATCTCATGGAACTGCTCCTCCTTATCGATGCGCTCAAGCGCGCTTCGGCAGAGCGCATCACCGCTGTTGTTCCGTACTATGGCTATGCCCGCCAAGATCGCAAACACATTGGGCGCGTGCCCATCAGCGCGAAACTCGTCGCGAATATGATCGTCACCGCAGGAGCTGATAGGGTACTAACGCTCGACTTGCCAGCGGGGCAGATTCAGGGATTCTTTGATATCCCCGTGGACAATCTTCGTGGGGATCCAATTCTAGCTAATTACTTTCTTCATCAGAACCTAGAGAACACGGTGATCGTCGCGCCGGATGTCGGGGCAGCCAAACGCGCCCGCGCCGTGGCAGAGCGCCTTGAGCTCCCTTTAGCAATAGTCGAAAAGAGCCGGATCAGCCCAACGGAAGTGCGTGCGCTCAACGTCATTGGGGACGTCAAGGGCAAACGCGCGATCTTAGTCGACGATATCTTAGCCACCGGCGGAACAGTCATCGAAGCGACAGAGCTCTTATTAGAGTGCGGCGCCCAAGAAGTCGTAGGGGCATTCATTCATGGGGTCTTCGCCGGTGATGCCGTCCGGAAATTAGAAGCTTCACCAGTGAAGAAGATCGTCGTCACGAACACGATTCCTCCCCCTCAAAGCCCTAAGATCGATATAATCTCCGTTGGGGTCTTGCTTGCGGAGACGATCAAGCGTATTCACGCACAAGAGTCTGTCAGCGAAATGTTCCCGCATTATTAGAAGCTGCGAATGGAGGAGATTCGTATGGAGTACACGATCAAAGCGATGCCCCGTGGACCCAAGCCCAATCCACGGGCGCTCCGGCGCACAGGGTTCATCCCCGGTGTGCTCTATGGGCACGAAGTCCATCAGCACATCATGGTGAGCGCGAGAGAGCTCGAAGCCTTGCTCTCCCGCATCACCCGAAGCTCTCGCATCATCGTGGAGCTAGATGGCAAAAAGCTTCCCGCGTTCATTAAGGAGATCCAGCGTGATCTGCTGACGGATCGCGTCATTCACATTGATCTGTATCATCCTGCACCGGACCGGCCAGTCACGCTAGAAGTCCCGGTGCGCCTTCGCGGAGAGGCGAAGGGGCGCAAGGAGGGCGGGGTGCTCCAGCTCCTGCGCGATGTCGTCAAAGTCCGAGGGCCCATGGAGGCTATCCCGGAGATCATTGACATCGATGTCAGCAATCTAGGCATTGGGCAAGCGGTGCACGTCAACGACCTGAAACTTGAAGGCGTGCAGGTACTAACGCCCGGGGAGGCGACGATTGTGACGATCGTGGCGCCGCGCAAGGAGGAGGTCGCTGTTGCGGCCGCTGTCCCTGGTGGTGAAGGCGCGGTGCCGGCAGAGGGCACAGCTCCTGCAGCCGGAGGAACAGCTCCCACTCCTGCTGCCCCAGCCAAGGCTGAGGAGAAGAAGCCCGCCAAGAAATAAGTACTGTGAAGGCCGTTGTTGGCTTAGGCAATCCGGGCAAAGCATACGAGCGCACGCGCCACAATATGGGTCGGTTGGCCGTGCGCTCCTTTCTTGCTCGCTGTGCTCAGACACAAAAAACGGAGCTCGATTTCTCCGTCGTCTATCGTCTTGGCGATCTTGCTCTCATCGTCGAGCCGTTGACTTACATGAACATGAGTGGGATCGCCGTGAGAGAGATCTGCGAGCGCTATTCTGTGACGCCGCAGGAGTGTCTGATCGTCTACGACGACTATGCGATCCCATTTGGGAAGCTACGGGCGCGCAAGAGTGGGGGCGCGGGAGGCCATCATGGGATGGAATCAGTTATTGCTGAGCTTGCGAGCGAAGAGATCCCTCGACTGCGCATCGGGATTGGCACAGACCAGCCCCTCACGGATTTGACGGAGTATGTCTTGGGAGAATTCACTGAAGAAGAACAAGCCCAATTGCCCAATATTCTCTCTCGTGCTGCCGATGCGATAGAGTGCTTTATACAGACAGACATTGAGACGGTGATGAACAGATTTAATGCTGCATCGTGAGCTATTGCATCACGAAGTTAAGCAACAAGAGAACAAACACGAAAGGGAGAAGCAACTTGTACAAGAGGTTAGATAAAACCAGCAGGCCTTCTAGAGAAAACCAGCGCTCCGGTTTCTTATCTACCCGCTTGATGACTGTACTCCCTAGAACTAAGAAGATCAGTAAGAGTGTGGTAAGTATCAAGACATTCCCTGATACTTTTGGCCACGTGCGCCATCCAAGATAGCCTGCAAGTCCCACGAGTGCTACTGTTAAACCTAGAGAAAGCCCTTGGATGAATAGCCATCCCAACCACTGCCAAAAGCCTTGAGGGAGCTTAGAAGCCTCAGGTACTTCCCTGTGCTCTTTCAGCCAGGCTGACCTTAGGTATCGGCTTGCTATTAGCACAATGGGCATGCTCAAAACAGCAGCTATCAGAAAGAACCAGGCAGCTTGAGGATCAGCAAAACCAATGTGAGCCACGACGGCACCTGTGGCTAATATGAATGACGTCATAAACGCTATCTCCATGATTGATGGAGCGCCTGGGAGTATGCTAGGAATTATTGCTACAGCTAAGGCTATAGCTCCTAAGCCTATATATAAGCCTGTGGGAGCCTTCAAGATGAGAGAGGAAAGGACTCCAGCTAAACCTATCACGGTGAGGAATAAGGCGATCACTTTTACCGTCTTATTCATAAACTTCACCTGCGTTATGCCTCAGAAAATGCTGCTGAGACTCCACACCCTGCGGCTGTGTACCCAGCTATACGCCCGACAAGACTAAGAAATCCTTGCCCAGTACAGCTGAGGCGCCCTATTACACAAATAGCCCCAGATGCAATGATTGCGAACATGCCAAACATAGCAAGTGTTGCGCAGTTTGAAGTAGATCCGTTTCTTCCTTTAGGATCACGGGTGGTTGTATCGTATGGGGTATTACCGCATTGGGGAATCATATAAAATTGGGGAAGGTACCTCTCCACAGACTCTGGAGTACATAACACGGGCCTTGCGTCGTCATCTCCTCCTTGAGGAGTCAGTGGAGTTAGTTCTGAGGCTTCTCTGATAAGCTTCCGATAGAATGTGCTATATCCCCCTTGCTGCTGAATTATTTCAAGACCTTTGTGCACAGTGTTTCTGTCTGTCATCTGGGCTAGGAACCTATTAACATGAGTCACCGGGTCTGAAAGGCCTATGTCTTTGCAATCCTGGATAAGACGGCTCCTCAGCTCTTCTATAAGCTTTTTCCTGCTCTTGCAGTTCTATGATAGCAAAACTCTCATCTTCGAGAACCCTCAATAGACCGATGCTATCCAAGTGATCTATGAATCTATTCGCTTTAATATAAAAATTTCTCGATGCTTCACTGATTTTCCCCCTGCCACGCTGGTTCCCCATAGTTACCTGGAGAAAGCTTTTGCTTGCCGTGACAGCCTCGGTGACAATTGTGGGATCTAACTTGCTCAGTGCTTTTTCTAGACGAGTTCTAGCTCCTATAGCTCCAGCCGGCGCTAATGGCACTACTTTATGAGCGTTCCGCGCGATAATTTGCCCACAGCCTGTCATCAAGGCGTTCAACGCAAGCATACCTCCACCTACGCTAACTATTCTCAGAAACTGCCTGCGCCCTACATACTGCTTCACAATTTTGTAGTTATACATCGTGAACCTCCTTATCGTCAAATCTGGAGAGCTATACCTCTCCTCCCCCACCGCTGTCAGTAATTGGGATCACGAAACAATAGGAAATCACGACTGGCTCGGCGTTTGAGTTTATTGAAAAAGTCTGAAACTGCGTGGTGAGATTCACTCAAGGGGAACTAGGGCGTACTACAAAATATACCGACTGAGATCTAAGTCTTCGACGATCCCCTTCAGCTTTGCTTGCACATACGCAGCGTCAATCGTGAAGGTCTTCGGTTCGGGGAGATCGCATGTCTCGAACGCGATGTCCTCCATCAGTTTCTCCATCACGGTGTGCAGGCGCCGTGCCCCAATGTTTTCCAGTCTCTCATTCAGGCGAAACGCAATCTCGGCAATCGCATCGAGCGCATCGTCAGTAAATTCTAGACGCAGCCCCTCGGTAGCCATCAGGGCTTGATATTGTTTCGTGAGCGCATCTTCGGGCTCTTTGAGAATCCTGCGAAAGTCTTCTTTGCCCAAGGGCTTCAGCTCGACGCGGATGGGCAGGCGCCCTTGCAGCTCCGGGATGAGATCCGAGGGCTTAGCCATGGTGAACGCGCCCGCCGCGATAAACAGAATATTGTCTGTGCGCACGTTGCCATAGCGGGTGCGCACCGTCGAGCCCTCCAAGATGGGCAACAGATCCCTCTGCACCCCTTGACGAGACACCCCTGGACCATAGCGCTCTTCTCGGCCTCCCGCAGCGATCTTGTCGATCTCATCTATGAAGATAATCCCCATCTCTTCGGCGCGCTGGACGGCCTGGCGCTTGATCTCGTCAAGATTGATGAGCTTATCGGCTTCTTCGTTGAAGAGCAGCTCGCGAGCTTCTTTGATCTTCATGCGCTTGACGGTGTAGCCAAACCCTAAGGGATTGAGCTTTTCAAAGAGTTCCCCCAAATCTACGCCAAGCTGCTCCACGCCCTCTGCCGTGAAGAACCCGACTTGCGAGAAAGGAGACTCGCGCTTGACGCGAATCTCAACGTAGTGCTCTTCGAGCGCTCCAGCGCGCAATCTCTCGCGAAGCTTTTCGCGGGTCTGGCGCCACGAATCGCGCCGCTCCTCATCGGCACTGCTCGGCGGCGCTGCTCCTACGAGCGCATCTAAGAGACGCTCCTCCACGGCGCGCTCCGCTTCGTGTTTGACTTTCTCGATAGCTTCCTGACGCACCATCTGAAAGCTCACTTCGACTAAGTCGCGCACCATCGACTCCACATCACGCCCCACGTAGCCCACTTCGGTGTACTTAGTCGCTTCGACCTTCAAGAACGGTGCGCCAACTAAGCTCGCCAAGCGCCGCGAGATCTCGGTCTTGCCTACCCCTGTGGGCCCGATCATCAAGATATTCTTGGGAAGAATCTCTTTGCGAATGGGGTCAGTCACGCGCATCCGCCGGATGCGATTTCTCAGGGCAATCGCGACCGCGCGCTTGGCCTCCTGCTGCCCGATAATATATTTATCGAGCTCGGCCACGATCTCTCGCGGCGAGAGCGCTCGCTCACGCGTCTGCTCAGCTATATTCGTGATCTCGATGATGTCGGCCATCCTCTACCACTCCAATGTCTCGAGCCAGATATGTTGGTTTGTATAGATATCTAAAGACCCTGCGATCTCTAGAGCCTTGCGCGCGATCTCCTCAATGGGAAGTTGAGTATTCTGCCTGAGGGCCTTTGCCGCGGCCAGCGCATACGCCCCGCCAGAGCCCAGCCCGATCATCTCATCATCGGGCTCGAGGACGTCCCCTGCTCCAGAGATCAGCAGCAGTCCCTCAGCATTGACCACAACCATCATCGCTTCTAAGCGCCGCAAGACCCTGTCCGTGCGCCAGTCTTTGGTGAGCTCAACAGCTGCGCGCTTTAAGTTCCCACCAAATTCTTTGAGTTTGTTCTCAAAGCGCTCAAAGAGCGTGATCGCATCTGCTGTCGCTCCGGCAAAGCCAACCAAGACTTGATCATTATAGATCTTGCGGATCTTCTTGGCTGTGCTCTTAAGTACGACATTATTGAGCGTCGCTTGCCCGTCAGAGGCGATCACCGCGCGGCGCTCCTGCGCCGAACGAATCGCTAAAATAGTCGTCCCTTGAATGCGCGCGCTCACGGCGCTATTCTAACTGCGCAAGCCTTCAGCCGCAAGCGCCCTCAGCGCAGCGCAAACTTCTGCACCCGATGGTTATCGGAATCAGCGATATAGATAAAGCTCCCAACGATCGCGATGCCTCGTGGGTTCTGGAACTCGCCGGGGGCACTCCCCTCCTTGCCCCAGACGAATACGAGCTTACCCGTCGGGTCAAATACCTGGATACGGTGATGTCCTTGATCAGTCACATAGATGCGATTGAGCCCATCCACGGCAAGGTGATAAGGCCGACGCATCTGGTCATCAGCAGCTCCAGGGCCACCAAATTTGCCTAGGAACTTTCCTGTAGGGTCGAACTTTTGTACTCGGTCGTTCTTGTTGTCCGACACGTAGAGATTGCCCTCGGCGTCCAGAGCGATCCCAGCAGTGATATTGAATTGTCCATCAGCAGCGCCGAAGGCTCCAAACTTTCCTAGGAACTTGCCGGTGGGGCCGAACTTCTGCACTCGGTGGTTGAACGCGTCCGCTACGTAGAGATTGCCGTCCCTATCCAAAGCGATGCCAACGGGGAAGTAAAACTGCCCATCGCCAAGCTGAAGGGGGCCGGGCCCGTCAGGGTCGATACACCCCTTGCCCGATGATAGCTCACATGGTGTGCCCCACTTCGCTAAGAACTTGCCGTCTTGGTCGAACTTCTGAATGCGATGATTGAACGTATCTGCGACGTAGATGTTCCCCGCGCTATCGATCGCGATGCCGCCAGGGCTCTCAAACTGCCCATTGCCGGTCCCCTTGGAGCCCCATTGAGCTAAGAATCTCCCGTCAGCATCGAACTTCTGAATGCGATGGTTCTCCGTATCCGCGACGTAGACATTGCCCTGAGCATCTACAGCGATGCCCTCAGGGGCGTTGAACTGCCCAGGCTTATTGCCCTGCTGCCCCCACTGAGTGATAAAGACCACTGGGGCTTGCGCTATAGCCACGACGACCAGCAAGACGATCAAGCCGATGCGTGTCATGAGTGCCTCCCTTCTAGGCGCAGTTACTTGAGCTGCGCAAAGATGTCGAGCAGCTTAGCTACCGAGTGCTGGATGCTCATCTGGCGTGCCCGGGCGCGCGCGTTCTCTCCCAAACGCTTCCGCCGCTGCGGATCTTGCAAGAGTTCGAGCACCGCCTGGACAAAGCTCTGCTCGTCTTCAGGGACGAGAACCCCTGTTTCGCCGTCAAAGACAACATCTGTGACGCCCATAGCGCGGACCGCAACCGCCGGTAACCCCGCAGCCATCGCCTCCATCAAGACCAATCCTTGGGTCTCGGTCTTCGAAGCAAAGACGAACAGGTCCGCAGCACGATAGTAATCGACCAAGTCTTCACGGGGAATGAATCCCGTAAAGAGCACGCGATCCCCAAGCTGCAGCTCTTGGGCATATTGCTCGAATATGGGCTGATGTGGGCCACCACCGGCCAGCACCAAGCGCAGGGGGTGTGGCCCGGGCCAACGATCAAGGAGCCTGCGGAAGGCACGCAGCAAGAAATGCAGATTTTTCTCGGTGCCGAGCCGCCCCGCGTACAGCAAAAAGCACTCATCGGGAGCAAGCCCCAGCACGCTGCGCGCGTCAACTCGTATCGGGCGCTCAAAGGGTTCTATATCGACTCCAAAGGGCAACACATGAATAGGCTTGTGGACACCATAGCGCAGGAGTTCTTCTTTCATGGCCTGGGATGGGGTTGTGATCGCGTCACATCTGTTGCAGAACGCCGCGCTCATGCGCTCAGCCATGCGTCGCGTGGGACGAATCAACCTGGGCAAATAGTGTAGATATTCTGTAAAAAGCGTGTGATAGGTGTGCACATGGGGGAGCCCATATTTTCGAGCGACTCGGATGGCTAGCAGCCCCATCGAGACTGGGGTGTGACTGTAGACAACGTCGAGCTTAGGGAAGACGGAGAACGCTCGCCGATCATAGGGGATGACGATCCGACTGTCTTTGTGAAAATACGCGGTCAACGCAGGAAACCGAAAGACTCGCCCGTCATCTTTTCGCTGGGCACGAGAGTACGCCGGGGCGAAGATATAGACTTGATGGCCTTGGTGCGTCAGCACACGATCTAATTCTTCAAGAATGCTGGTGACGCCGTTGATCTGCGGCGTAAATGTATCGGTAAAGATCCCAATCCTCACACCGATCCCTCCTCAAACGATTGCGCACATAGTGGGCAGAAATGCTCTTCGCAGAGCAAGCCGCACCGCGGGCAGGGCTTCCAGCCCAGCTGCTGGCGCGCTTTCTCCATCTTTTTCGCTTTGCGCATGAGTTGCGTCACAACGGAACGCAAGCCCGGGTCAGAAAGGTCCTGAACAACCTGCTCGATCGTGCGCTCTTCTTCAGGGCCCAGCTCGATAGCGTCAAGCGAGAGCGCCGAGCGCGGCTTCGGAAAGCTCTCGACTCGAAAGCGAATCTCCTTCACGCGCTCTGCTCCTAACGCGTTATTGAGCCTCTTTCTAAATTCCTCTCGCATCAAACTGAACTCGTGCTGGACCACGTGACTTGGCACGGCGACGAAGAGCACGCCCTCCTGTACCCAGATCGGTCGCGCCAGCCGTGAGACCCTCTCTCCCACAACGCGATCCCAGAGGAGCGCAGGCTCCTGCTCACGATACTTCTCGAATAGCCCGTACTTGCGCAATACCTTCTCAAGCAACGTAGGCTCGATCATATGATCACCGAGAGCTTCCCATTCTCTAGAGCAAATATGCGCTGCGCCGCCGCACGCACTTCAGGGTAAAGCTCATGAATATCAGTGGCAGTATGGGTGAGAAAGATTTGAATGTCTTTGGGCAGAAGCTGCAAGAGCCGCTGGAGCCGAGGACGATCGAGCTCCGAGAGCACGTCGTCTAAGATCAATACAGGGTAATCCCCAAAGCGCTGATAGCACAGATCGAGCTGAGCGAGCAAGATCGCGCAGAGCGCAGATTTTTGTTCGCCTTGGGAGCCAAAGCACCTTAAGTCACGACCGTCGAGCTCAAAGCGCACATCATCGCGGTGCGGGCCGACAAGCACCATGCCGCGCCGGATCTCTTCAGCGGTCGCATCTTTGATAAGCTGAGCGAGGGGAACAGAAGCCCCTTCATAGATCACCGCTAGTGCGCTCTCCTGGCCACAGATCGCCCGATAGCGTTCTGGAAGGGTCTTGTTCAGTTCTCTAACATATTCGCGTCGCTTGGTGATAAGCCAGCTCCCCCGGCTTATTAACTCGTGATTGAAGACTTCAAGAACTTCGAGATCAGGATTTTCTTGACGCAGCAGGGCGCTCTTGCGCCGCAGCACTTGCTCATACTCGCGCAGCACATGACGATATTCACGCGAGAGATCAGCAATGCTTCGATCGAGAAAACGCCGGCGCTGCCCGGGACGCCCCTTAATGATCTGCAATTCGTCCGGAGTGAAGAGCAGCGTGCGCAAGCGCGCACTCAGTTCACCTTGGGTCTTCTTCTCGCGATTGAGTTCGATAGTTTTCGCACGCGCTCGCCCGTTCAAATGCACCCGGATCTGGTCGCCGTTGACGGAGAGCTCAATCGCCGTCTCGTGCTGCCCAAACGCAATCACGTCGCGCTGACGCTCGCCCTTGAGCAGCCACCCCTTAGCAGCGTAATAGATCGCTTCGCAGAGATTGCTCTTGCCCGCAGCGTTTGGCCCAATGATGAGATTCAGCTTGTCGTGAGGGACAAGCTCTGTAGGCGCGAGATTGCGAAAGTTATAGAGCGCCAGACGCTTGATCTTCATCCCGGAGATATTTTACTCTGCAGGGTCGGTCAAGGCGAGGAGCTGGGCTTTCAAGTGAGCGATCTCCCCGGAGAAGAGCGGGCTTTCAGCCAAAGCTTTCGCCTTACGATAAGCGTGCATAATCGTGCTGTGATCGCGGCCGCCAAAGATCGTCCCTAGAGCAGGGAAGGAATGATTGGTCAGTTCACGCGCCAAATAGATCGCGATCTGGCGCGCGCAGACAACGCGCCGCTCTCGACTCTCGCCCTCAAGATCCTCAACGCTGATCTGATAATACCGAGCGACTTCGCTCTTGATCAGCTCAGGCGTGAGGAGCTTAGGGCGCTCCGGTGGGGGAAGCAAATCTTTCAGGGCTTCTGGTGAGAGCTCATGGCCGTTGAGGGAGAGCGTAGCGGTCAAGCGCACGAGAGCCCCCTCAAGAGCACGCACGTTCGAGCGCACCCGCTCCGCAATGTACTCGAGGACATTCTGGGGGAGATCCAGGTGGAGTTCTTCAGCTTTGGCGCGCAAGATCGCGAGCCGTGTTGCGAAATCAGGGGGTTGGATATCGGCGACCAATCCCCAGCGAAACCGCGAGATCAACCCCTCGTGAAGATGGGGCAGAGCTTCTGGAGGACGGTTCGACGTCAGCACGATCTGCTTGCCTCGCTGATAGAGATCGTTGAACGTGTGAAAGAGTTCTTCTTGGGTAGCGGCTTTCTCGCGTAGAAAGTGCACGTCGTCAAGTAATAAAACATCTGCGGTACGATAGGTCTTTCGGAACTGCGTGGTCCTCCCCTCGTGCAAGGCGCGATAGAACTCGGTGGCGAAGCGTTCGCAGGTGACATAGAGAATTTTGAGCCACGGGGAGCGCCGTGCGATCTCATGGCCAATAGCGTGGAGCAAATGGGTCTTGCCCAGACCCGACGCACTGTAGAGAAACAACGGGTTATATACGCGTGCGGGATTCTCCGCAACCGCAAGGGAAGCAGCGTATGCTAATCTATTGCTCTCGCCGCGGACAAAACGCACAAACGTATACTCAGGGCACAGCGCCGCAACAGCAGATGAGGGATAGTCTCGCAAAACAGCTTCTGATCGCATCGTTTGCTAACCCCTGGTGCTGGTAGGTACTCACAGCATAGCAGAGATCGCCGGGCGTTGTCAAGTCCAATTCACAGGGTATAACTACGAGACGGCCCTGATCCCAAAAGAATTTTTTGCGAAGCACTGCTAAAGTGGCTCGACGGCGTATAGCCGCATGGAGCACGCGGGTGAAGGTTTGTTCGTTGGGCAGAGATGCCAAAGATTTTGCGGGAAATTGATCACCCTAGTTAGCGGACATAGCCCGGTGTCGAGGTTGCGCTAGGATCTCTTGTGAGGTATGATAACAGCGCTCTATGAGCTGGCGTTTCTTATTAGTCTTGTTAATCTTTGGCGGGTTGTTGTTCTTGGGGGCGCGCTATTTTATGCTGGCTCGCCTGAAGAGCAACCAATACCATCAATGTCCGCACTGCAAAAGCTTCTACCGTGGCGAAGTGACGTACTGCCCACACTGCGGACAAGTCGTCGCCCGTTGGACCAATAGACGATAAGAGTTCCATTCTATTCGCTCACTTCGAGGACAGTGCTCAGCGTCAGCTCCGTTGAGCTTGCTCGATAAGCTGCCCGACCTTCACCTTCGATCTTGCTGGCCCCAGCTTGCTCCACCTTCGCCATGTAGACCCACTCATGCGAGCCCCCCTGCTGCACCTGGAGGATCATAAACTCCAAATCTTCAGAGGAGCTGAGGGCATAGGGCAGGATCTCGCGCCAATAGACGTATTCGATATTCTGCTTGGCTGTTACTCGCAATCTGATCTGAATCGTCTCGCCGACTTGCAGTGCTCTGTTTGGCAGGATGCGCTCAACGATGACAAGCTCGTTCTCCACGCGCTCGACGCGGAACTCCGGAGGCGGTGGCGCGAGCACCGTGATCTCTGTGCTGGCCGTGCTGGCCTGGCCCGCTTTGTCATAGACTGTCAGCTCAATCGTATACTTTCCGGGTTTATCAAAGGTTGGCTTGATCTGGATCCCAGTCAATTCGCGGCCATCGCTCAACTTCCAATGGACGAGCACGATCCCGCGATCGTCCCACGACTGCGACGCATCGAAGATGACCGTCAAGGGCGCCACCCCTATGCGCTCCCCTTGACAGCTTGAACACTCCAGAGCAATCACAGCAACTGGAGGCTGATCCGGCTTCTCCCCAATGGGAATAGGCTGAGTGCACCCTGCAAGCACCATAAATAGCGCAAGCGCAATTATCACAGTTGAAGATCTCATACTCTCATCTCCTTGGCTCTGGCTCTAGATTACTCCCAGAGAGAGCCCAAACGATACCCCACAGTGCAACGATGGCTGTGACGTTGATCACCCTAGGAGCATTCGGACTTCTCAGCGATGAGTTTGACAGTTCCCTCTTGACTCGTTACACTAGACCCAAAAATACCACTGGGAGGGGCCCATGCGCAAGCTCGACGTAGTAGCCCAAGTGGCGCAGCGGACAGGGATGCCCAAGCAGACAGTTCTGAAGTCACTCAACGCGGCCTTAGCTGTGATCGCCGAGGCCATAGCGCAAGGAGAAGAAGTGCGGCTGAAGGGATTTGGCACCTTTGGGGTACGGCCACGCCGTCCCACACGACGCTGTAATGTTTGGACTCGTCAGCTCTTATCTATCCCTAGCAAGCCGATGCCGCGCTTTGTTCCAGGAAAGATCCTAAAGCAACGTGTGGCGAACAATCTCACTATAGTGGAGCTGCCCAGCGGGCGGTTAGCTATCCGCCCACGAAAGAGTTCAGAGGCGCCGTAGAAACTGCTCAGCTTCGTCTTTGTAAGAATGGAAGGGATCAGCTAGGACAAGGGTACGCTTGGGCTCAACGAAGACCCCGTCCCACTCGATCATATATTCGCCGATAGCGCGTCCACGCAGGCCACGCACAATCAGAGCTCGTCCATAAGCCCTCGTATCAGCAGGAGGTTCTTCGATAGCTTGTTCGATATGGGAGTCGCTTACGAGCCGCCGCCGCGATTCGAGCGCATAGTAGAGCCCTTGCTCTGGATCGATATTATGATACTCCAAATCCAAGCTGTGCAGGATATCATCTTGCCAGGTGAGCCCTTCAGCGTCTTTGAAGAGCTGGAGCATTGTGAATTTTGCGACCCAATCAAGTCGATCAGCAAGCTCCAAGGGGTCGCGCTCTAACGCGTCGAGGGTCTCTTCCCATTCGCGGAGGACTTCGTCGGTCTCAGGGTCGCGTCCAGCAAAGCGTTTCTGCGCCGCTTGCAGATAGAGACGTTGGAGATCGATTGCGGAGATCGTTGAGCCATTGTCGCGTCTGACGAGCCATTGATGGGTGGGATCGCGAGAGATCTCTTTGAGGGCGCGCAGCGGCGCGGCCAACTCCACTCCCGAGGGAACGGCTTGCTCTTCTAAGAGATCTAAGACCAAGATCGTCGTGCCCAGCTTAAGAAACGTTGCGTATTCAGAAGGGTTAGCTTCACCAAAGAGCAGGTGCAGCCGCGGGCTCCGAGAGAGCTCGTACATTTGATCCCATTTGGGATTGATTAAAGCGCGGCTGAAGCGGACTCGCCCAGAGACCGTGTGTAAGATATGATCAGCGCGCTGGGAGAGTTGGAAGTCTACCGTCGGATCGGGCTCGACCCCATACGCTGAGTCCACAAAGACAGTATCGGCGATATGGCGAGATTTAGTCTGCCACATCGTGGTGAGGCGATGGCCGCCGACTCGTCCAGCTCCAGCGAAGATCTGGCGCGTGACCAGAAAGGGCACTAACTTCTCGAGGGCGTGGCGCCAGGAGAGCGACTCCGGGTCAACAGAATAATTCTCATGGCACCCAAAGGTGTGTCCGGCAAAATGATCGACGCTATTATTATAAAAACTCACTCGGTCGTGGAGGCGCAGCTCGCGCAAGATCTTCAGAATAAGCCGTTGCCCGGCTCGTTCATAAGCAATCAAGTCACGAAGCGATCGACATTCCGGGGTAGCATACTCCAAGTGTGAGCCGACGGCATCAATATAGAGCCGTCCCCCGTTGATTAAGAACCCGCCAGCTTCTGCGGGCTCAAAGTACATATCGCGCGTGTGCAGATCGAGTAAGCCCCAGCGCTTGTTGCGAAAGACCGCGTCTTTGACACGCTCGACGACCTCTTCGTAAGGACCAAGCCCAGGGTCGCGCACCAAACACCCAAACTCCGTCTCTAGCCCGACAACGCGATGCCGCATTCGCTCACGCTCCTTTAAACTATCTTGGCAAGAGGGGCCTCAGCTCGTCCTCGCTCAAGAACCGAAAGCGCCGCTCACGCGGCGAGCTGCGCTCAAGGAGAGCTGCTTCGACTATGCCTGTCTTGAGCGCTTCTGCCAGGACCGCGCGCCAGTCGGTCTCACTCTCTGAAGAAGCTTCCCGGCGCCCCACAGCCCAGGCTTCGAGAGCCGTCTCCAAAGCTGCGTCGCGCTTGGGCATCTTCTTACTCAATCCTGAGAGCACGCGCTCCATCGCCTCGCGAGCGCTCTCCGTCCCCGCGGCGACTCCAAAATGATACCCGAGCGAGAACTCTCCGTCATAGTTGAGCAGATAGAAGAGATCGCGCTCCGGGGAATCGCCCACTTGCGCAAAGAGCCCGCGCACGACCAAGGGAAGTCTCAGAGGATCGCTGAAGCTGCGCTTCATCGCTGGGCTGAGGGCTACCCCCACGACTCTTTGAATCGAGACGTCCTGTGGGCTGCGGGCAAACCCCTCAGCGTGCGCAAAGTCCACGGCGATCTGACGAATTGTTTCTAAATCAGCCTGGTTGCCCAGCCCCGCAAACGCCAATTTATCATAGATTTCGAAGATCTTCTGCTGCTGAGCGCGGCGCACTGTCACGAGCAAAACCCCTTCGTGACAGGAGAGCCCTACGACGGGGCTGCCCTCGCGCAGGCGATCTTCAACATAATCAGCTTTCTGCCTGAGAGTCTGTTGCCAGTCGTAGGGGGTAAATGCCATAGTCACTCTCTCAGCAAAGTCTTTTGGATAGAACGCAAAATCTCTTCTGGAACGTTAGAGACACCCTCGGCCGTTACAGTCTTAGCGAGGGGCAAGTATTGTCGAATCCCGCCTGTGGCGGTGTCCAAAGACGCAGCGATCTCTAACAACAAGAGCGTCTCGCGCAGGGCCTCTTCGAGCTTCATCTTACGGAATGGGCCCTTGGTGCGCACAATGTACTCAAATGCCCCGCGAATGCGCTCCGCGCCGGAGCCGGCCGCGCCAAACTCGCGGCTCTCGAAGCGTGCCCCCATTACGTCATAGAAGAATATGCGCCCTTCGTTCTTCTCTTTATCAAACGCGCTGACGATGGGCAGAAACCCCCCAATCCCCTGAAGGGCGCCGGGGAGCGCGCGCGAGAGCACGCGCGAAACTTCAGAGAGTTTGCCCTCTAAACTCATCTCTTGGAGTTGGCTGCGCGCATAATACTTAAACGAGTGCTGCAAGAAGCGCACGGCCTCAAACGCCGTGGCGTAAGAGCCAGCAATCGCGATGAGCGTCTCATCGTCGAGCTTTAAAATCTTTTCAGCTTCTTCATAGAAGATTACGTTCCCGGCAGTGGCGCGACGGTCGGCGATATTGAGAACGCCCCTGTCGAACTTCACGGCAATCACGGTCGTACCGTGAGCGCCGACAAGAGAGTCGGGCCTGGGGGGTTCAAAAATGGGCACGCGAACCCCGTAGGCCTCAAGAAGCTTGGCGAAGTCGCCGTG
>Ga0105160_1000531_pt1 | contig 17644 bp, 15 predicted proteins | sample GXS110809BmetaG_FD_89591 | JGI IMG/M metagenome (GOLD analysis project Ga0105160, IMG submission 89591) | Hot spring microbial communities from Gongxiaoshe hot spring, China to study Microbial Dark Matter (Phase II) - GXS 110809B | ecosystem: Environmental > Aquatic > Thermal springs > Hot... | reverse complement strand
TGCATCCCGCCCGACAAAGTCCAGCGAAAGGCATGCCCTTGCCCGCTGGCGTTGTCTGCCACGCCGACCACCACCGAGCCGTCTGCAGAGACGCCCCACGCCAAGCTCTGATCACCGCCCAGCGTGCCCAGCCAGGTTAGCCGCTGCGCACTACTGGGTACGGCGTCCACCACCAGCATTATCGCTACCACCGCAGCGCTTCGCCAAAGATGCCCCCAAACCATCGGAACCTCCGTTGAATGTGAGACTGCACCTTAGAGCAGGCGTACTCTCGGTTTGTTCCGAGAATCTTCTCCCAAACTTACAACATCCGCACCTCCTCCTCTTCACACCCTGGAGGCGTTCGCACTGCATGCAGGGCAGATTTCCCCATCGCCGTCCTCCAGTGTGGCTTCCGAGGCTCCTTCGCCGTATTTTCGGAACAGTCCAATCAACCCAGCAGAGCCCCGATGCCCTACTGGAACTACCTCCTCATCGGCGGTGGGATGGCATCTGCTGCAGCAGCGCAGACAATCCGCCAGCACGACGCACGCGGGAGCATCGCCATTCTCACTGCTGAGCCACACCCGCCGTACAAACGCCCGCCACTCTCGAAAGCGCTCTGGAAAGGCGCGTCCCTCGATGAACTGTGGTTTACGCTCGACAGCAGCGTCCAGGTCCGGACCTCCTGCCGTGCCGTAGAGCTGAATCCCGAAGCTCACACAGTCCTCGACGAACACGGCGAAATCCATCACTACGAGAAGCTCTTCCTGGCAACCGGCGGCGAGCCCCGCAAGCCCTGGGGCGAAGGCATCATCTACTTCCGCACGCTCGACGATTACGAGCAACTCCGCTCCATTGCCGATCGCGGCGGGCATGTTTTGGTCATCGGCGGTGGCTTCATCGGCTCGGAAATCGCTGCAGCACTGGCGATCAATGGCGTTGCCGTCACAATGCTCTTCCCGGAAGCGGGTATCGGCGCACGGATGTTCCCGGCTGGACTTTCGGACTTCCTTACCGAACAGTACCGCGCACGCGGCATCGCTATCTACCCAGGTCACACACTCACTCATCTGGAACGCCACGGCAACCTCTGGCGTGCCTATACCAACAGTGGTCTCACCATTGATGCCGACGCTGTCGTCGCTGGTGTAGGGATCGATCCTGCAACCGCGCTCGCGGTCAGCGCTGGCTTAGCTGTTGACAACGGCATCGTCGTGGACGAATACCTCCGCACCTCGCACCCTGACGTGTATGCAGCAGGGGATGCCGTCAACTTTTACTGCTCACCGCTGGGCGAACGCATTCGCGTCGAACACGAAGACAATGCACTCGCCCAAGGAGCGCTCGCCGGCGAGAACATGACAGGCTCTGCCCGCCGCTACGACTACCTGCCGATGTTCTACTCGGACCTGTTCGAGTTCGGCTACGAAGCTGTCGGGCTGCTCGATTCCCGGCTCGAGACGGTCGAGGACTGGCGCGAGCCGTACCGAGAAGGCGTTGTGTACTACTGCCGCGAGGGCATCGTGCGGGGGGTTCTGCTCTGGAACGTTTGGGAGCGTGTCGAAGCAGCCCGCCACCTGATCGCCAGCCGCGAGCGAGCGGTACCAGGTGCAATTGCGTGGTAAGAGCATGCTCAGCTCCGCCCACGCAGAGGACTCCCCAGCCGATCTCAGGAGTGCAGGATCGGGCAGGGGAGTGCTCTCTCCTGATTTCTCAGCGGACGAAGAAGGAAACCGCAGCTGAGCGTGTCCCCGCGGAGAGACGCAGCAGGTACCATCCCGACGCAAGCTCCGTTCGAGACAGCGGCAGAACTGCCAGGAGCTCACCCGTTGCCGCAAGCGGAAGCTCCCACGTCTTCCACCGCCGACCGTCCATGCTGTAGACCTCCGCACGTACCTGGCTGGCTGCTCCCTCGGGCAGTTTCCAGGACACCAGTGCCGGACCTTCGTCGATGACTGTGGGGAGCAGGCGGAGCTCCTCACCCGCCGCTGTTTCGGCAACCGACGATGTGATGACGAGCCGGAAGATCGCAACGGAACTGTCGGGACTGTACGCCGGAGTAAATGGCTGTGTTACCCAGAGTTCGAGTGTGTCGCCAAGACGGCGGAGAGCCATCCCTTCCGCAAGCCCGGAGAGCGGCAGAATCTGAAGGACGGCGCCAGTGGCAAGATCAATCCAGCGGACATCCCGACTATACGTGCTGACCAAGACTGTCCGCTGCCCGTTCGGAAGCGTGAGCAGGAGTGCTTCCCGAGGGCCACCGTAACCACTGGTTCCCGTGCTGAGGGGCGGGAAGCGGTGGGACAAATGAGTTGTCGGGTCAAGCACGTAGAGCTCGTGTGAACCGTTAGAGACCACCAGCAATGTGTCGCCTTCCAGGAGCAGGAAATTCCCCGTATCGCCGACAGGAACGATCACGTCTTGGCTTGCATCCGCACGTGGGAGGAAGTGCACCGTTGCGTTGGTATTTCCGAAGACTCCTTCACAGAGCACGATGAGCTGTTGCCGGCGGGCATCCCAGAGGACCTGCTGAATATTCGGGCATGCGTGCACCCGCACGGTATCAACTCGCCCATCAGGGAAGAGAATCCACACCTCGCCTTCATCCGTCCCCGTACGGCGGCTGACCAGAAGCGTATCGCCAACACGGGATACGGCTTGGACGCCGACCGGCAGGAGCGTATCTTCCGGCTGCTCCCGAAATAGAGTGAACCGTGTCAGCCGGTCAATTCGAGGCACATAGAAGGTTGCCCCCTCGCGCCCGATAACAGAGGCAGCACGTACCGGGAAGCTCAGCGGTCCCCATGGCAAAGTGATACCGAGGGAGAACACGCCTCCCGGCTCTGACCAGCTTACGACCACCGCTGGCTGGATATCGCCAGAATCCTGCTGCCCGTTGAAGTTCGCGTCAACACCCCCGCAGAGGATATAGGCAGCGCTGAGATCAGGTTGTTCAGCAGCGTTCGGTCGAAGCCCGAACGTAATCCACAGCGGGGTCTTGATCTCGGGTGGGAGCTGGTACTGCCCCACAGGCTCCCATTGCGGAAGCTGAGCGGAGAGGAAGACAGCACTGCAGGCAAGACCGACGAGAAACCGTGACAGACGCATGGGACACCTTGGAAAACTGTGGAACATCTGTCCTCGACACTGCGGTGCCCACTGCGGGGGAAAGGCACAATGCACGGCACGGTAGAAGCTTCAATGGGGCGAGGCGGCTTGTCCAGCGCAAGCCTCCTCTGCGCTCCTACCACTGCAGGCAGGTCTTCCGACTCCGGGTTCATCCTCCCTCTCTGCCTTCCCACCTGCGCTCCGGCAGGCAGTGGCTGCCTTACGGCTGCGAGAGGTCGTCCCCCGTCACGGCGGCGCGGACCGTGCAGGATTTGCACCTGCTTCCCTATTCTCCGGCTGCCTCCCTTCCGGGCAGGAAGCCGGCACCTGCAATGGGCACGGTAGCAAAATTACCGCCTCGTCCTCCTTCTGCCACCCCTCGTCTTGCCGGCAGTGTCAGTGAAGTTCGGCACAGTTCCCAGCCCTCGCCGCAGAAGCCTCCGACACTCTTCCCCGTCGTCCGACTCTCCAGCGCCCCTGAAGTCACCCCGCTCCCCAGTTCACCAGCCGGCAGGAAATATAGCTGAGGGATTCCTCTGCGCTCTCTGGCAGAAGGAGATCACCGGACAAGACGCGATGTCCAAGGCACTCGACCACAAGGATAGCTTTCCGATAGAACTCCTCATGCTATATTTGCCAGCAGCTCAGTATGACATTTGTCAGCGGGTTCTCTGATGCTCGCTTCTCCGCCCGATGTACATGTCCACGGCTGGCTGCTCTCCGAGCTACACCGGAGAGCGAGTCTGGTGCTGGGACTGCGTCTGGGTAGCGTGTTCCACAAGTGCTCGTCCTGCAATGGCGTACGTTACGCCGACTGAAGCGGTCGCACGGATGGTAGAAACGGCGGCATTCAAAGCACAGCTACCGTTTCGCCTCCTGCTCGCCCGCGGTTTCCTGGCTGGTGCGCTGCTGGGGTATGCCACGTCGCTGAGCTTTATCCCCCAGCTGCAGGGCATGCCCTCGCTGATTGGGGCACTGCTGTTTCCCGTTGGGTTTGTCCTCCTGGTCCTGCTAGGGCTGGAATTGGTTACCGGGAACTTCGCGCTTCTCCCGATGGGGCTCCTCGCGCGGCGGGTGCGCCCACGCGACCTCCTGCGGAATTGGCTCTGGGTCTACCTTGGCAATTTGCTCGGCGGGCTCTTCTACGCAGTCATGTACACGCAGCTTGTCCATGACCCGAAGGTTACTGAACTCCTTGCCAGCATTGCCCAGCGGAAGGTGTTCAGCTACCAGGAGCTCGGGCTGACCGGACAACTCATGGCTATCGGGAAAGGGCTGCTCTGCAACTGGATGGTCACCCTGGGAACGGCGATGGCGTACTTTTCCTCGACCACGACGGGGAAAGTCATCACGATGTGGCTCCCGATTATGACATTCTTTGCGCTGGGGTATGAACACAGCGTGGTCAACATGTTCGTGCTCCCGGCAGCCCTCCTCGAAAGCGGCACCCTCACTGTTTCAGACTGGTGGGTTTGGAACCAAGTACCCGTCACCATTGGCAACATCATCGGCGCTGTGGCGCTGACGAGCTTCCCGCTGATGACGTACTCCTCTCATGTTCCACAAGCGTAGGAGTTTGCGGAATGCGGACGCAAGATACCGTGCTTCTGCTCTTCTCCGTGATGGCGCTGGCAGTCGCGGCAGTCTTCATCTGGGTAAAAGCCACCTCGCGGCAGAGCGGAGGAGTGACCAATCCTGACAGGATCCGCTGGTGGGTTTTCGTGGGATTGCTCGTGCTTGTGGGGATATTCACTGCCGCCACTGTTGCGCGGATGCCGTACTTCCTCTACGCTGATGAGCTCCCGGCACGGGTTATCCATGTCGTTGCCCGGCAATTCGCCTTTGCTCTCTCGGAGCGCCCGATTGAAACCGACGCTGAGTATGCCGCCGCCCTGGGACAATCCGTCGAGCTGCCGGTCGGGGAAGTCGTCGAGTTCCGTGTCACCAGCTTCGATGTCAATCACGGCTTTGCGATCTACGACCCCGAGGGGCGCATTATCGCACAGGTTCAGGCAATGCCTGGCTACATCAACCGCTTGCGATGGCGTTTCGACCGTGCTGGTCAATACGTCGCCCAGTGCCTGGAATACTGCGGCGCTGCGCACGCGGGAATGCACGCACGCTTCGTTGTCAAATAAGACAGAGGAGCAGCCATGACGACTGCCACTGTGCAGACACAGCCCAAAGCTCTCGAGCGGTTGACTGCTGCATGGATCCTGACCGTGGTGCTGGTCTTTCCCATCGCCATTGTGTTCGGCATTCTCATGCGGCTCAACCAGGCAAATGTCCTGGAGCTCTCGCCCCTGCTTTTCTACCAACTCATGACCGCCCACGGTCTGCTGATGGTTGGTATCTGGTTCGTGATGAGCATGGCAGGGGTGAGTTACCTGTTGCGGCGCTACGTTGAGGTACGCCTCTGGCCGATGACGTTCGGCTATGTGCTGACACTGGTCGGAGTAGTCCTGCTGTTGGGGGCAATTTTCCTGGGCGATTTCCACACGGGGTGGTACTTCCTCTACCCACTGCCGTTCTACGCCCGCGGGGAGGAATGGGCAACACTAGCGTTTCTGCTCTCGCTGGGCAGTCTCGGGGTTGGGTGGTTTGTGTGGTCGCTCGGGTTGCTCGTTGCCATCCTCAAGCGGTATTCGCTCCCGCAGGCGTTGGCGTGGCAGCACATTGCTGGGAAGAGCGAGCCGGAAACTCCTCCGTTTATCCTGATTACCACAACCACTCTGCTGGGGCTTGTGCCGGCTTTCGTCGCCGCTGTGGTTCTGCTCGTGCTCTTCTTCGTCGAGTACCTCAGCGGCGTCAAGCAGGATGCGTTGCTGATGAAGAATTTGACGTTCTACTTCGGGCACACGCTCGTCAACGAGATGCTCTACTTCGGCATTGCCACGCTCTACGAGCTCTTCCCATCTCTGGCAGGGAAGCCACCGTACAAGACCAAGCCCTACGTCGCCATTGCCTGGAACTTAGTGCTCGTGGTTGTCTGGACAGCCTACTTCCACCATCTCTACATGGATTTCGTTCAGCCGACGGCAGTGCAGTACATCGGGCAGATTGCTTCCTGGATTGCGCCGATTCCGGCTGTGGCAGTAACGACCTTCACGGTACTTGCCACCGTCTTCCGCTCTGGGATGCAGTGGTGGCTAGCGCCGGCATTCTTCTTCTTCGGGGTCATGTTCTGGATCATCGGCGGGGCAGGAGCGATTCTGGATGCAATTGTGGCGAACAACTTCGTGCTCCACAACACGCTCTGGGTGCCAGCGCATTTCCACACGTACAACCTGCTGGGGAACGTTCTCTTCAGCCTCGGCTTCATCAGCTGGTTTGTGCGGGAAACAAGCGGCGAGGAAGGAAGCCGACTCTACCGCCCCGTAATGGTGCTCTACCTGCTCGGGGGAGTGGTCTTCGTGCTGGCATTCTACCTTGCAGGTGCCTCTTCGGTGATGCGCCGGGTGGATAAGTACCCCGAGCTCGTGGCGCAGGGCAGTACCCTGGCGCTCTTCGGAGGTCTCGGTGCGCTCCTGGTCCTGACAGCCGTGCTCATGTACGTTGTGCATGTCGTTCGGCGATGCGCGCGGGTGCTAGCATCGTAGCACTGCTGGTAGCGTGGGCAGCGCCACTGTCTGGACAGCTCAGCGAAGGGCGGTACTACCTGCGGACGCTGCCCGCCGTGCGCATACACGGTATTGACGGGGGGCAGAGCTCACTCCATCAGCTCCTGGGGGAATCGCCCGTGCTGTTGACGCTGGTTTCGGCACGCTGCACAGGGCTCTGCTCCCCGTACATGCACTCCTTGGTGGAGGCGATCGGAATACCACGCGGGTTCCGTGTGGTTGTCCTCAGCTTTGACCCTCGCGATCGGCTGGAGGAATTGCGCTCCTTTGCTCGCCGTGTGGGTGCTGAGGCTCTGCAGGGTTGGTGGTGGGGCATTCCGGAAAGGGAGGATCTGCCCGCATTGCTGGAAGCGCTGGGATACCGCCTGCGCTTCAGTCCCGAACGGGGAGAGTTTGACCATACGCTGGCGCTCGCCGTCTTGGACCAACGCGGCAACATCCTCCGCCGCATCGAAGGATGGCAGGCGGTAAGATACCTGCGGTCCGCTGTCCGTGAAGCACAGGGCGAGTTCGTGCTTTCCTATCCCCTGCCAGGTTACGACGTTGCGCTCCGCTGCTTCGAGGTGGACAAAGACAGCGGGACAGTCCGGCTCAGCTGGGGCATGGGGCTCCTCGTAGTACCGCCGGCTCTGAGTCTCCTTTTGGGAGGCGTGCTCCACGGTCTTTGCGCTCGAGCTCGCAAGAGAAGAGCCACATGAGCCGCTGCCAGGGCTGTATTTTTGCGCCCAACCGTGCAGTGCTGCGCGGCGAGAGTGCTGGACCAGGCGGCAATGAGGTGGTGTCAACCGTTGTTGCACGATGGCATATTTCCGTGCGCCCATCCTCGCTTTCGTGCTCTGCTCCCCGCTCTTGCTGGCTCAGCCGGAAGTACGCGTTGGCGCTCTCAGCTTCGCTGACTACTTCGCAAAGCTCAGCGGAGATTCCCTGGAGCTGCCGGCTCAGTACGCCCGGTACAGCAAGGGGGAGAATCTCTTCCAGTTCCGCCGGGTTCAGCTCTGGGCCGATGGCGTCCTGGGTTCGGGCTTCTCCGCACGGGTACTGCTCGAAGCGACCGATGGCTCACTGGACGCTCAGCGGCGGTATAGCCCATTCCTCAAGGAAGTGTCGCTCAGCTGGGAAAGTCCCTCCCCTGCAGTGCTGCTGCAGCTGGGGCTGATTCCAACCCCGACATGGCGTCTCTCGGAGGCACTCTGGGGCTACCGTAGCCTGGAGAAGACGCTGACGGATTTCTGGGGCTGGGGCAGCGCGGTGGATTTCGGGCTGAGCCTCCGTATCCGCCTTGAGCACCGGGGACACCAGCTCCTGCACGCAACGGCAATGGTAAGCGGCGGCGAAGGGGTCAGGGCGGAATCCAACCGCGGGAAGAAACTCCTGCTCCAGTGCGCTGTGCAGCCTCTTCCGGGTCTGTGGCTGGAAGGCTACGCTGACTGGGAATCCCCAACACAGGGACGGGATGTGGTGCTGCTCAAAGGATTCCTCGGCTACCAGCACGAGCGGCTCACGCTGGGCGGGGAATTCCTCCTGCGCTCGCAGTGGGGTCCCAACGCTCTGCAGCAAGAGCCGCTCGCAGTAAGCCTTTTCGGACGTTTCCGGCTGCTGGAGCTCCCCGCTCTCGCACTCGTGCTTCGCTACGACCACACGGAAAGCGACCGGCGTCTCTCCAGTGCTGCTACCTATCGCTTCGGGCTGATTGCCGTTGACTACACGCCAATACCCCGCGTCCACCTCATGCCCAATCTCTGGCTCCTGACCGCTGAACAGATGCATCCCCACGTCGTGCCACGGGTGACTGTCTTCGTACGCTACCCGTAACGCCGGAGCCTATACCGGCGCCGATGCGCCTTCCGGCACTCGGTGTATTTTCGCACCTGGCAGAAAGCACCGTATTCCATGCGAGCTGAGCCTCTCCGAGCGCACACCCTCTGGACTCTGTGGAGCACTTTGCTTGCCCTGAGCGGCTGTGCGGAGCCATACATCGGGACACCGACGCCGAATCTCCCGCCGGAGACCCTCCTCTGGGTTGATACCGTCGGCACCCCGCAGACGAGTCAGGCGCACGTGTTCTGGCGCGGGGACGATCCCGACGGCGTCGTCGTTGGCTTCCTACTCACACTGGACGAGCGCCTCTGGGTCTATACACCTCGCCGCGATACGGTGCTGAGTCTGGCTGTTGGGGCTGGGGATACCGTGTACACGATTGCCGTTGCCGCAGTGGATAATTCCCTCCCCGCGGCACAGTATCCGAAACCCGGGGAGGTGGTTGCCTTCCGAGATCTCAACGGGAACGCTATCTACGACGATGGCGAGCCCTTTCCCCAGCTGTCCGGTGCAGTTGACCTCAGCCCCGCTCGGCTCCGCTATCCGGTGCGTAACAGCCCACCACGCCTCTTCTGGGGGGCTGATACCACTGCGGCTGCCGCACAGAGCGCATGGCTGCCGGAGACCACCTTCACAGTGGCGACCTTCCGCTTCACCGCTTTTGACCCTGACGGTCCCAACGAGATTGCCTTCCTGGAATGGGCGCTCAACGACACCAGCCGCTGGCATCGGCTTCCGGCAACCACCGAATTCTTCACCGTCCGGGAGTCCGACGGGCTGCGTCCTGGGGAAGAAAACCGCCTCTTCCTGCGGGCAACCGACCGAGGCGGTGTGCAGAGCACCGTCCTGGAGTATCCCCCGCCGGGACGCCGCTGGTACGTGCGCAAGCCGAAGGGACCTCTCCTCGTGCTCCACGACTACGCCGTTGCCGATGGAGCTGACACGTTTTACGTCGCCGCCCTCCAGCGTATCGCTCGGGGGCGCTTTCGGGAGCGCTTCGATGTGCTGGACATCCGCACTGGGCGAACAGTCCAGACCCCACCACGCAACATTCCGCCCTTCCTCACCCCGATGTTCCTGGAAACACTGCGCCTCTTCGAAGCCGTCATCTGGTACGCAGACCCGCAGTTTGCCATCGACATTGCCCGGACTGTGCTGCCGGAGTACATCCGCTCCGGCGGGAAGCTCCTGCTGGTGACGACTCTGCCCGCCCGGGTCGACCCGCATGCCGGCTATAGCGACATTGCGCCTATCGATAGCCTCAGCCCGGAGGAGCTCTTCTCCACCCCGGCTGCATTACCCAATGGCACAGCGCTTCTGCCCGACAGCAGCCTCCCCGACGGACCGTATCCAGTGCTGCTCAAAGAGCGTGGGGTTGCTGTTGGCATCCATGCGCTCTTCCCGAACGCAACGGCACGGGTGCTCTACCGTCTGCCGCCGAGCCAGTACTACAGCGGTACTCCAGCCCTCGCCGTGCGGAACGCATCCCGGACGGTGGTCTTCCTCCACTTCCCGCTCCACCTCTTCACCCGGGACGGCGGAGCAGACCGCCTCCTGGAGCGCGTGTTGGTTGAGGACTTCGGGCTGCAATGAGATGCCTGCTCATCCTCGGCTGCCTTGCTCCGACGCTGCTCCTCGGGCAGCAGACTGGCGTCCTGACCGGACACGTTGTGGACGCCGCAACAGGAGCGCCGCTGCGCTCCGTCACCGTGCGCCTCATCGGGACCTCCTACGGCGCCATTACCGCTGCTGACGGGCGTTTCGTGCTGCGAGGTCTCCCCCCGGGAACGTACGTGCTGGAGGCGACTCTCCTGGGCTACAAAGCGCTGCGTCAGAGCGGGATTCGGATTCGCCCTGGGGATACAACCCGGATAGCGCTCCGGCTGGAGGAAACTGCCTTGACCCTGCAGCAAGAAATCGTCGTCATCGGCGAACGCCCCCTCATTGACGTCGAACAGACGCAGTCCCTCCGTACCTTGGAGCGCCAACAGTTGGAGCGCTCTGCTGTGCCAACCCTAACCGATGCCCTCATTCAACAGGCTGGAGTGTTGCTGCAGGACCGCACGCTCCACATCCGCGGCGGACGCGGGTACGAGCTAGGCTACCTGGTCGATGGTATCTCCGTCCAGGACCCGCTGGCAGGAACGGGCATAGGGCTCGAACTACCGCCGGAAGCCGTCCAGGAAATTGAGCTGCTGACAAGCGGATTTGCTGCCGAATACGGGCAGGCAACCTCGGGGATTGTCAGCGTGCGGACAGCGGAGCCGAGTCGCTCGCTCCAGCTGCGCCTCCAGGTGCGCCCGGAGTGGCGTCTCCACCGGCGTAATCCGTTCGACCGGGACACCGGAAGCCTCTACCAGACGGAGCGCTACAGCGTAAGCCTGAGTGGACCAGAGCCGCTGACGAGCCGTCTCTTGCCGGCTCTCGGGATCCGCCTGCCAGGGAGCTTCGGAATTGTGGCTACAGCCGATGCTTCCTTCTCCGATGGGCTGGTTCCGGAATTTGCCCGCATACGCTTACGCTCTTCCCTCCTGCCCGCATGGCTTGCACGGCGCCAGGACAACACCGTTTCTCTCTTCGCGAAGCTCTCCTGGCAGCTCACCCCGGCATGCCGGCTGAGCTACACGAACTCCCGCAGCATGGCACTGAATCAGAACACGCGCACGTTGCAGACAACTCTGGAGTACCTGCCTCCGGACCCCGGCTACCAGTACCCCTTCCAGGGGCACTTCGATGGTGCACTGACGTTCTCAGCTGTAAACCAGCTGCACCTGCTCACATGGCAGCAAAGCTGGGGTCCACGCCTCTTCAGCGAAATTCGATGTGCCTACACCGGCTGGCATGTGCGGGCAGACGCCAATGGACGCGATTACACCCAGTACAGCGAACCGCAGGACATTCCCACACTTCCACCGCAGTACTACGACACGGGCGACTCCACGCGCACCGGGATCATCCCCGGCGATGGCTTCTACGATACCGGAACTGCGTGGACTTGGCGGGAACACTTCGCCCAGGAACTCACCTTCCGAGCCGATCTGACAGCGTTCCTGGCAGAGAAAAGCCAGCTCAAAGCCGGGGCTGAGCTGCGGCTGCAGGAGTTGCAGTATGGAGAAATCTTCGCCCCGTGGATCCCTCCACTCGGACTCAACAATGACGTCTTCTCTGTTCGTCCGCGCCTGGCAACACTCTATGCCCAGCACCAGCTCACGCACAAAGGGCTGGTGCTCCACTACGGGCTTCGCGCCGAGGCGTGGGCACCGGGACGCCTGGTAGACGATGCGATTGCTAACCCAGCCGTGACCACTATTACCGAGGAACAGCGCCGCTCGTACCTCCAGCATACGCTTACCGCCTTTGCTCTGCGCTGGAAAGTCCGCCTGCAACCCCGGCTTGGCATTGCACACCCGATTACCCCACAGCAGATGCTCTACTTCAACTACGGGCACTTCAGCAAACTGCCACGCCCACAGTACGTGTACGCCAAGCTCTCCCCGCAAGCTGCTCGCTCTTCGTACCAGCGCTTCGGCAATCCTGATCTCGATCCGGAAACCAGCATCGCATACGAGCTCGGGCTCCGGAATCAGCTCACCAGCGACGATGTGCTCACCCTTGCGCTCTTCTACCGGGACATCTTCGGCTACGTGCAGACCCGTCCGGTCCGGACAGACAACCCGCGCTTTGCTGGGGGCAGCTTCATCACGTACGTCAACGCCGACTATGCCCGTGCCCGGGGCATTGAGATAGAGTACCGCAAACGTATCGGGGGCTGGTTTGAGGTCCGCGGCTCGCTCAGCTACAGCGCTGTCACAGGCAAAAGTAGCTCCGCCGACCAAGGACTCCTCATCGCCCGGGGCCTTGTGCCCGACAGGTTGACCGAAGACCCCATGCCGTGGGACCGCCCGTGGGATTTCCAGCTGAGCCTCTGGGTGGAAGTACCGCAAGGAGCTCTTCCGAAAGCGCTGCGTTTCCTGGAAGGAGGGCGTTTCTGGAGCCGTCTGGTTGTGCGTTCCGGACGCCGGTATACCCCTGCTCTGCCCGTCATTGACCCCACGACCGGGCAACAGCAGCGCCTGCCCAATGGACGACCGCTCTACGAGCTCGACGAAGACCGTCCCTATGGCGCGCTGGCACAGAGTTATCGCTGGTGGGAGATCAGCTTCAGCCGCGACCTCCGCTTCGGTCCGGCAACCCTGCGCCTGCGGCTCGAGCTGCTCAACCCAGTAGACTGGAAAAATCCGGCAATCGTCAACCCAGTCACCGGTCGGGCGTATGAGTACGGTGATCCGACACCGGTGAGCTGGAACGACCCGCTCTACCCCGACAGGCAGCCGCCGCTGGACCCGTACCCCTTCAACCCTGCCCGATACGAACAGCGGCGGAGCCTGCGGCTGGGAGTGGAGATCCTGTGGCAGTGAGACAGCCGCCTGTGCTCGATGGCTCCTCAAACGCGTTGGCGCTCAGCGATGTGGATCAGCATCGGCGCGAACTGGCTCAGTGCTGTGAGCTTCCTCGTGGCATACGCACTCTCGGCAAACCTCTGGCTGCTGGTCCCCAGCGGCATCTTCGCCCTGGCAGGGATTGTCCTGCTGCTGGTCTGGCAATCTCTGGGCAAACGTCTGCAGGCAGAGCCGTGATGGAATTCTACCCCCTGCGTCCAGGTATCCAATGGAGACTGGTGGCGGAGGATTCCGAACCCCTGCTCGTGGGGCAGGACCCGCTCGAATACACGCCTTCTCCCTTTGCTGTGCCAGCCGCGGCGTACCCTCTGCTGGAAGCCATAGCAGAGAGCCGTTCCTGGGAAGAGCTGTGGCAGCGGCTCGATAGCGAGGGGCTGCCGCGCTCGTCTGCCAATGAGCGGGCGCTTCTGCACTTCCTCGACCAGCTCGACGAACTCTACGCTCTTGCAAGCCCACGCTTTACCCGACGCCGCGCGGAGTGGGAAGCCGAGTATCGAAGCTACCCCGTACGCAGCGCTGCTCTTGCCGGGATGTGCTACCCGGAAGAGGCTCACCAACTGAAGAACTTCCTCCACTCCAGCCTCCGCTCTGCCCCGGAAGTCGCTGTCCCTCCTGCGCTTCCCATTGCTGCCGTCATCCCGCACATCGACCTTCGTGTCGGAATTGCCAGCTACGCCGCTGCCTACCAAGTGCTGCAGGAGCTTGCCCCCGAACTGATCGTGCTGATCGGCACCTCCCACTACGGTTGGCATGCACCGTACATCGTCACGGAAAAAGACTTCCAGACCCCGTTGGGGACGCTCCCTACGGCGCGAGAGCTCGTCTGCCAGCTCCGGCACGCCTGCCCGGAGATTGTCACCGATATCGACATTGCCCACAAACCCGAGCATTCGCTGGAATTCCAGCTGCTCTTCCTGCAGTACCTCTTCGGCAATGGCATCGAGCTGCTCCCTATCCTGGTGACCTCCTTCGGCACCTATGTCGAGCATCAGCTCTCGCCAGGAGCAGACCCGAGGATGCAGCGCTTCTTCCACACACTCCGGGAAATCGTCTCCCGCTCAGGACGCCGTGTCCTCTGGATTGCCAGCGCGGACATGTCTCACATCGGACACAAATTCGGCGATGCTGCCGATGCCCAGCGCCTCCTGCCGGAGGCTGAGCGTCACGATCGCGCGCTGCTCGAAGCGCTCGCCCGCGCCGATACCGAAGCCTACTTCCGCCTCATTGCTGAAGTTGGCGATCGCTACCGCATCTGCGGACTCCCACCTGTCTACACCCTCTTGGCTGCGCTCCACCCCCGTTTCGGTGTCCTGACCGACTACCAGCAGTGGTACGAATCTGAGACTGCCTCGGCAGTCACCTTCGCCAGCATGCTCTACTACGGCTGAGGTGCCCCGGACACTGCTTGAAGCCATGAAGAGCTACCGCAAAGAGCTGTGGTTCAACACCCCTACCCGACGAGCCTTCCTCAACATCACACCCCTGCTCGAAGAGTGCCTCCGCGAAAGCGGTATCCGCGACGGGCTCCTGCTGTGCAATGCCATGCACATCACCGCCAGTGTCTTCATCAATGATGACGAGCCCGGTTTGCATGCCGACTTCGAAGCCTGGCTGGAACGCCTGGCACCCGAGCATCCACACTCGCAGTACCGCCACAACGCCACCGGCGAAGACAACGCTGATGCCCATCTGAAGCGGACTCTCATGGGACGCGAAGTCGTTGTGGCTATCACGGACGGGCGGCTGGACTTGGGTCCATGGGAGCAGATCTTCTACGGCGAGTTTGACGGTCGGCGTCCGAAACGGGTTCTGGTCAAGATCATCGGAGAATGAGCCGCGGTGTCTGGATTGCCTGGAGTGGGGGGAAAGACAGTGCGCTGACGTTCTTCCGTCTTCGCCAGCAGGGCTTCTCCATCGCAGGTCTGATCTCCGTTGTGGTAGGCTCCCCGCCGCTGGTGCCTTTCCATGGCATCCCTGTGACAACCCTCCAACAGCAGGCACAAGCATTGGGCATTCGTCTGACTCTGCTCCGCTTCCGCCAGCTTCCTTCCGATGCGCTCTACGCCCGCCGATTTCGTGCCCATCTCCGCTCTCTCGGCTGCCAAGCGCTCGCCTTCGGTGACATCTTCCTGGAGGACGTCCGCCGTTACCGGGAGGCAATGGTGGAGAGGCTCGCGTTACAACTCCTCTTCCCGTTGTGGGGGAATGACCCCCATGCAGTGGCAGAAGAGGTGGTCCAGAACGGCATCCAGGCAGTCATCACCTGCGTTGACATCCGCCAGCTTTCCCCCGAGTGGCTCGGGAAGGCTTACGATGCTGCGTTTCTCCGTGCCCTGCCTCCGAGCGTTGACCCATGCGGTGAACGCGGGGAATTCCACACGTGCGTCCTTGCTCTGCCCGGCTTCCGCTCCCCCTTGACTGTCCATGGCTCTTCTCCGATCCAATGGGCAGAACACTGGCACGGCTGTGTACTGACTACCTCGGTGTCATAGCCCTGATGTCTCTGCGCATCTCCGTCCATACGGTTGGGCTTTCCCGCTGTCTACTGCCTCGGAAGCTGCTCAGCGGCTCCGTGCGCTTCGTTCTGGAACACGAAGGCGTCGGAGCGGCAACGGTACGCATCATTCTCGCTGACGACGCTACCATGCAGGAACTGAACCGCCGCTACTTGCAGCACGACTACCCTACGGATGTGCTAACGTTCGTCTTGGAGACAGCGCCGTTAGAAGTTGAAATCTACATCGGTGCTGAGCAAGCCGCCCGGCAAGCCGCCGAATACGGCGTCCCGGTGCGGGAAGAGTATGTTCGTCTGAGCATCCACGGGATTCTCCATGCCCTCGGCTACGACGACCAAACGCCGGCGCAACGCCACGCAATGGAAGCGCGGCAAGAACACTATCTCCGCCACTACCTTGGCGAACACCCCGCAGCAGACACAGCGTCTGGCGCAGCGTCGCCGTGAACGCCTCCTGGGCGCTGTTGTCGCATGGTTCGCCGAAACGCTCGATAACCCGTACGTCTTGCGCAACCACCGTCGCTTCGCCTCCTACGGCATTGACCGGTTGACCCGCATGGGCTTTTCCCCAACCGATGTCATGCAAGCACTGTTCTGGTTACCCCGCCTCCGGCATCACGCGCTGCTTATCCGGCGTCCTCCAAGCCGCGCCAGCAGCTTCCGCCCTCTGCACGAGGAAGAAGCCCAGCTCTTCTCCGATGACGCCTTCCGCCGCGTAATGCAGATGTACTCCCTCCGCCTCCTCACGGTCCACGACCTGGAGCAACTGCTCACCTACATCCGGGAGGAAGATCTTGCCCCCGTGGACACTGAGATGCTCGAAGAGCTCCTCTATGAGCTCTTCCCCACGTACTCTGCCCACGGAACTCCCTTTTTCGCTGGACTTCCAAACCCGGAGCAAGTCCAGTAAGGGCTTCGGCTAGCCCTCCGCGCGCGGCACGTCTTCAGCGCCCTGCCTCCCCACTGTCCCACCAGGAACGGACAGCCTGCTCGACCAATTCCACCGGGATTGCCGCGACGGCGTCGGGCGGGGCACCCTGGGGAGGGGTCAGCACCGTTGCCCGTTCCGTATACGGTCCCCATCGCCGCGGATGATGCGATGGCAGCAGTGAGTAGAGCCCAACAACCGGGACTCCCAGCGCAGCAGCAATGTGGAGGGCACCGGTGGAATTTGCTACCACAACCCGCGCCTGCGCCAGCAGAGCAATGAACTCCGCCATGCTGAGCTCTCCGAACAGGAGGCAAGCCGCTGGGTAGCGGTGGCGAATACGCTCTGCCAACTCTCGCTCTGCCGCCGTACCCGTTATCACACACGGCATCCCTTCCCCTTCCAGGCGCTGGGCAAGTAGAGCAAAGGATTCCGGTTCCCATCGCGGAGCCGATCCCCGCCCACCGGGATGGAGCACAACGAACGCAGCAGGGGAAAGTCCCAGACGGGACATAACCTCTTGGACCCGCCGGTGAGCTTGCGCCGAAATCCTCGGAGGCAGAAGTCGAACAGGGAGCTCGGCAACACCAGCGGCTTGGGCAACCATCCGGACATTGTATTCCGCCTCATGCCGCTGCGCCGTCCGCCGGTGTTCATAAATCCGATGCGTGAAGAGCAGCGAATACCACCGATATCCGCTCCCAACTCGGTAGCAAATCCCTGCGCGATAAGCTGCCCAGGCTTCCTCGAAGAGCGGACGTGGGAAGAAGAGAATCTCCGGCTGCCACTCCTGGAGCGCCCGCCACACTTCCCGCATCCCACCGCTAATGAGGACGAATGCGGTAATCCCAGGCTGCTCTTCCACGAGAGGCTTTGTCCGCGGATGGGCAAACACAAGGAGTTCTACCTCCGGGCGCAGCTGCCGGACTGCCGCAACCATCGGGAGGGTGAGCACCATATCTCCCAGATGGTCCGTGCGAAGGATGCCAATCCGCCGAGCGCTTCTGAAAGCTTCTCGAAGACGTGCCCAGTGCATCGGTCAGACGCGCAGCGGCGGCTCCCTTCGGGGAGCTGCCGCTGGAGGAGAGTTTCTCGTGCTTACCGTACCACGCGCACCTGCTCTGCTCTGACCTGCAGCCCATCCCGCACCACCACCACGTACACCCCACTGCTCCACTTGCCTACCCCAAGCCGCACCTGCCCACTGCTGCCC
>Ga0105160_1000527_pt1 | contig 17701 bp, 10 predicted proteins | sample GXS110809BmetaG_FD_89591 | JGI IMG/M metagenome (GOLD analysis project Ga0105160, IMG submission 89591) | Hot spring microbial communities from Gongxiaoshe hot spring, China to study Microbial Dark Matter (Phase II) - GXS 110809B | ecosystem: Environmental > Aquatic > Thermal springs > Hot... | reverse complement strand
TCCCAGCCCCCAGCGCCCGAGAAGATACCCAGCGGCTCGCCGTCGCTCAAGCTGACTGGCAAAGGAAAGCTGGGGGCTACGCCCCATCTCCCCCATGAGACCCGCCACCCACCTTCCGCCCGCAGCCGAAGCAAGTTCACCCTGGAGGCGGATACCGAGTTGCCACGTCCGCCAGTGCTCGTCCTGGGCGCCTCTGTCCGCAGATTCGCCCCAGTGACGCTCCCAGAGCACCGGCACGTACCACAGCTGCGCTACGACATTCCGCTGCGAATCTGGCTGCCACAGCATCGTCAACGTCACATCATGTCGGTAGAGGCGGTCGTTGAGCTCCTCGAACACAGGGCGCGCAGCCAGAGGGTCCCACCATGTTGGAGTGGCAGCGGCATCAATGCCGCCGTTGAGCCCGAGAACCCACTGCGTGAAGAGCTCGCTCAGCGTGACCGACAGCTGTGGCAGCGGTACCCAGTGGAGGCGCAGGCGGACATTCCATCCATTGCTTCCCCCGTTAGCAAAGCGTCCCTCCGAACTGAGCCGTCGGTATCCTCCCGTCAATTCCCAGGCAGGATGAGGACTGAGCACGAACATCCCATCGGAGCCCCCGACTCCGTATGCCGCGTTGAGGTACCACAGACGCGAGAGGAGCCGCCCAGTACGCCATGTCGGTTCTACAACATTGAGAGCAATCCCCAACGCATCCCACGTCAGCACAACAGCCTCCGTCCCCTGCAGCACCTCAACCCTGCCGACAAACTCCGGTGGATACAACTCCGGCGACATTACTCCAAAGGTTAGCTCCTGCCACGGACGCCCGTTGAGACAGAGCGCCACCCCACGCGGTGAAACTCTCCCGACCATGAGCGTATGCCAGCCTCCCGCCTCGCCTGTGTGGAGGCTACCCAAAGGGATGGCAGAACGCAGGAGCTCTGTCATCCCGATGTAAACTCGCCACGGAATATCTTCGGCGCGGAGCACTACCGGAGGTGGCTCCCCAACTCGTGCCTGCCCATACCCCTCCGGACCAAGGCGGCGAAAGACCACTGGCGCGGCTGTATCAGGCTCGTTCCCACCCCGGCATGGGATGACCGTTGCCAGCGAAAGCCACCATAGCGCCGAAAGATGGGATACCCGTACCCTCATTGCCAGACGCGACCGTGCCGTCCCCTCTCCGGGAACGGCACGGTATCTCCAAGGCGCCACCGGCGTTACCGTACGAGCACAAGGCGTCCATCAGAGCGCAGCAGGCGCCCGTCCTCTGTCCGCAGCCGCACTGTATAGGCGTAGCTACCTGGCGCAACCGTCTCCAGCGGGATGCGCACCGACTCTTGGACACCGTCGTAGCTGCCATGCCACACCTGCCGTCCATCAACTCCATAGACAGCGACCTCCACCTCACCACTGCTGGGCAGTTGCAGCACAAGGTAGAGCTCCCGTCCATCGGAGACGGTCGGGCGCACGCTGGCTTGGAATTCCTCAGGGTAGTCGTAGAGGACCGTCACGGAGCGGAGGAAGTGGACGGTGCCATCATCATCGACGCTTTCCAGGACGTACGTGTACTGGTGCCCCCGCCGGAGTTCCCGGCGGTCTGTGTAGTGGTAATCCCGTCCCATCGGGGTTGAGCCCATACCTCGGAGCTCGGGATGAGTCTCGTACGAGGCAAGGAGTTCAAAAGGACCGTCTCCTGTTGCATCATCCCGGCGCCAGAGGCGAAAGCCCAGGTTCCGCTCCTCAGAGGCAGTCCGCCAGCTCAACACTATACCTTCCCGCCGCGGCTGTGCGAGGAAAAACTCCAGCTGCACAGGGAGTGCGAAATCGCCACTACGCCCGTTGGAGAAGTAAAACTCGCCGTTGATGTTGCCATAACTGGCGTCAATCGGGGTCTGCCCAACCCCTTGGAAGGTGGTAAGGGCAACAGTCACCGAACTGGAAGATCCCATCGCATAGCCGAATGAGCTCAGGTCGCTGGCGCGGGGGAAGAGATCCGTAAAGCCATGCCCAACCCACCGGTAGACCCGCATCGCGTTGGGATTCTGTCCGTTGAGCTCGACAGTGTTGTTGGGATTGTAGCTCAGCGTGATGTCGTGTCCCGCCGTATTGCCCTGGTTTGTCGCGACGAGTTTGTACCCGCGCAACACATTCCCCGGCACCCCTGGTCCGAGCACATTGGAGAAGTTTCGCACGAAAGGCGAGCCCAGCCACCGTGTGACTGTCGTAGAGCCGAGGAAGTTCGTCGTGCTGGATCCTGTCGTAATGCTCAACCCAATATTGCCGAAGCTGTAGGTTGTCCCTGCCGCAGAGATGTTCTCGGTCGCTTCCACCGTGCCGTAGAGCTTCCCATCATCGCCTGTTGCCGTCTCGACCAACGTTGCCCCGGTGGAGCGGTCCAAAATGACCTTATAGGTTCCCTGCGTGGTTCCCTTCGCGCCGCTGCCAACTGTCAGCGTCCCCTTGACTGTCACATCAGCCTGTGGGAAGGTCTTTGTTCCACCGGTAGTGAGCTGGAGGTTGTAGTACGTGGTGTTGAAGATGTGCTGGTCACCGTTACGATCGTAAATAACTGTCGAGTTCGGCTCTGTAGTCAAGCTGGTAAAGCCGACCCCAGGGAGGTCTGGGCTTGCACCGGGCGCATTGGGAATGCGCAGCGTTGCCCCGGATTTGACCGTCACGCTGTTGGTGGCGCTGACAGGGTTGATCTTGTAGCCATTCATGTTCAGCACTGGGGCATCGCTCCCCGTACCGACGATGACCGTCGCTGCGTTGAAGTTACCGGTCATTGTCTTCGTCGTGTTGTTCCCCTCGAGCCTCACCGTACCATTGAACGTGTAACCGCTCGGGAGGTTCTGGTTCGCGTTGAAGGCGATGAAGCGGACGGTCCCATTCCACGTTGTGGGAAAACCGTTGTAATTCGTCCCGATTGCCCCGCGAACGATATACGTATTGTTCGACTGTGTGGTTGGAGTGTTTGTGACGCTGAAACCATCGGTATCGAACTGTGTGTCCAGCGTGAAGTTATCATTGTCCAAAACGAGCGTCGTGACCAAGCAGGTCCCCGGCTCCAGAGTCTTCGTCCCGCTCCCGCTGAAGCGGAGGGTCTGATATGCCGAGCCGTCCGGGAGAGAGACGTCCACCGATTGGTCCCCGTTACGGCGGTACCACACCGTGGTATTCCCCCACGTATAGGTCGGATTTGCGCCGAAAACGTAGTTCGACCCGGTACCACCGGTGAAAGCAAGTCCACGCACCTCAAAGGTCACAGTTCCAAAATTGTGTGTTGCGTTATTCCCTTGGAAGGAGAAGCGCCCCGAGGCATTATCGGCAGCTTGGGTGAAGGTTACCGAGGAGTTGGTCCCGGTTCCGTAGTTGTGTGTCACCCCACCGGCACTGAAGCTGAGGATGTAGTTCCCGCTCGCGTTCATGCTGAGAGTGACGTTCGTGTTGTTCGCGCTGGCGATGGTATTGGCGCCTCCGTTGAGGGAGACGGAGGCAGCTATGTTGACGTTGATGGTGACAGAGGTGTTGATGGTGATGTTATCCCCGTTGGCGGGAACCCCATCAGGATTCCAGTTTGCGGCATCGTTCCAGTTCGTTGTCCCCGCTCCCCCGTCCCAGGTGCGCAGCGTCGAGATGCCCTCAGGGATCCGCACCTTCGACCAGTCCTTCAGCGGAGCACTGCCAGGGATACCAGCGTACTCCTGCCCATCGCTCAGGGCGACAACCACTCCTAAATCACCCACGATGAGCCGCTCGGGTGCAAGCCGATAGCACTCGGTGAAGGTGCGCTCCTCGGGAACAAGCAGCGTCCCATTGAGCCTGAGCGCACCACGGACCTCGAGGAAGGCTCCTGGCGCTTGGGGATCTACGAGAGCGAAGTTCGTCACATGGGCGTCGCCCCAGACTGTCAGCGGTGCTGTAAGCGTCAGGGTTGCTTTCGAGATCGTCAGACTCCGGCACTCGGCAGGGTGCGAGACGAAGATCCAGCTGTGGATGAGCACATCATCCTCTGGTGTTGGGACCCCATACGGTCGCCAGTTTGCTGGGTCATGCCATTGCTGAAGCTCAGGGCGAACCTCGTTCGTGACCGGCGGTGACCAGATCTTCTGTGTTGCCAGAGCAACAATGCCTCCCGACAGGAGCCAGGCGAGGGACAGGACGAAGCGTTGCATGGGGTTCCCTCCAGGTTTGTCACATACACACCGTCCACAGCATAGCATAGCAGGACAGCCGCAAACTTACGGTGTCCGCCCAAATCCCTCCCCCCTTCCCGTGCCGGCGTGTGCGAAAATACGGATGTCTGCCGAAACACCACGTGCAGTGACGTCCCGCTTCGTCTCTGCACCCAGTGTAGCACACGCAGGGGACAAGGATGGAGTTCGTCAGCATCTCTCCCCTGACGGGGAAGCTTCTCCGGCGGTATGAACCCCATGACCCGCGGGAGGTTACCCAACGTCTACAGCGGGCTGAAGCGGCATTCCCTGCATGGGTTGCCTTGGGATTCAGCGGGCGAGCAGCATTGATGCGCCGCATGGCAGCTGCTCTGCGGGAGCGTGCACAGGTATACGCTGAGCTGTTCGCTGAGGAGATGGGGAAGCTGCTCCCTCAAGGGGTTGCGGAGGTGGAGAAATGCGCCTGGGTTTGCGACTATTACGCTGACAATGCCGAGCGCTTCCTTGCAGCTGAACCCGTGGCAACAGAGTTTTCCCGAAGCTACGTTGCTTTCCAGCCGCTGGGCTGCATTCTGGCGATCATGCCCTGGAATTTCCCGTTCTGGCAGGTCTTCCGGTTTGCCGCCGCCGCACTCATGGCAGGCAATGTTGTCGTGCTCAAGCATGCCCCAAACGTCACAGCGACCGCATTGGCGCTCGAGGGACTTTTCCGGGAGGTGGGTTTTCCCGAGGGCGTTTTCCAAGTCCTCCTCGTGCCTGTAGAGCGCATTCCGGAGCTCATCCAGCACCCGACAATTGCTGCTGTGACGCTCACCGGCAGTACTCGTGCGGGACGTGCCGTCGCGGCACAGGCTGGGGCTGCGTTGAAGAAGACTGTCCTCGAGCTCGGGGGCAGCGACCCTTACCTCATCCTGGAGGATGCCGATCTGGAACCGACGGTCGAAACCTGCGTTGCTGCCCGCCTCATCAACAGCGGGCAGAGCTGTATTGCAGCCAAGCGCTTCATCGTCCTGGAGCCGCTTCGCACTGCCTTCGAGGAAGCTTTCGTCGAAGCCATGCGGCGTCAAGTGATGGGAGCCCCCAGCGATCGCAATGCCACGCTGGGACCTCTAGCCCGGCAGGATCTCCGCGATACCCTGCATGGTCAAGTCCGAGAAAGTCTCCGGCGGGGAGCACGCCTCCTCCTCGGTGGGGAAGTCCCTGCTCTGCGTGGCTGGTTCTATCCCCCAACAGTACTCACCGATGTCCGCCCGGGCATGCCTGTATTCGATGAGGAAACCTTCGGTCCGGTAGCTGCGATTGTGCCTGCACGCACTGAGCAGGAAGCTATCGAGCTGGCGAATACTTCGGCGTACGGGCTGGGCGCAGCAGTCTTTACGCGTGACCGTGAGCGTGGGGAACGCATCGCCCGCGAGCAGCTCCAGGCAGGCTCGTGCTTTGTCAATGCCTATGTCCGCTCCGACCCACGCCTTCCCTTCGGCGGCATCAAGCAGTCGGGATGGGGGCGGGAGCTCTCGGTTTTCGGCATTCGGGAATTTGTCAACATCAAGACCGTCTGCGTGGCTTAGTTGTTGCGCGCCCCTTCAGCAATCCAGCGGCGCACACCACGGCGCTGGTTCTCTGTGCTCAGCTGCGATGGATCAGGCTGGTGCGGCAGCCGCCGCTCGAGGATCTGCTGCAGCACACTCTGATCCGGCTCTCCCGGCACGATCAACCCCGGGCGCTCCCATAGCTGCGCATACTCTTCCATGGCAACCCCACCGGCACGGCTCTGCGTACTGTGGCAACCGATCTGCGCACAACTGGTACGGAGAAATGGCTGAACGTGCCGCCGGAAGCTCACGTTACTGTCGGGAAAGACCACCGCAGGCGGTCCAGCCGGGAAGGGTGCCTGCGTACAGCCCATGCAAGCGCACCCGAGACCCAGCAGCAGGAGAACTTCAGTAGCTTTCCTCCTCCGACGGGAAGCGCCGTGAGCGAACGTCATCGGCATAGCGGGCAACTGCCTGTTGGATGCGTTCGGCAAGATTCTCGTAGCGGCGGACAAAGCGCGGGCGGAATTCCATCGTCAAGCCAAGCATATCGGTGTAGACCAAGACCTGCCCATCGCAGTAAACTCCGGCCCCAATTCCAATGGTCGGGATGGAGAGCGCTGCGGTGATGCGCCGTGCGAGCTCTGCCGGGATTTTCTCCAATACGATGGCAAAGGCACCGGCTTCCTGCAGCCGCTGAGCGTCTTGGAAAATCTGCTCTGCTTCTCTGGGCTCTGTGCCCCGCGCTCGATACGAACCGAATTGGTGGATGCTCTGTGGTGTCAAGCCCAGGTGCCCCATGACGGGGATACCGATCGAGGTCATCCGCAGGACAAGCTCGGCAATCCATTCTCCCCCACCTTCGAGCTTGACTGCCCCGGCACCGCCTTCCTTCATGATGCGCCCAGCATTGCGCAATGCCTCCTCTGCTGAGACCTGGTAGCTCATGAAAGGCATATCGGTGACGACCAGCGCACGGCGTACCCCGCGGACGACCGCTTTCGTGTGGTAGATCATCTCATCGAGCGTCACCGGGAGTGTCGTTTCGTGCCCTTGGAAGACGTTCCCCAGGGAATCCCCTACGAGGATGACATCCACACCGACTTCGTCGAAAAGCCGTGCCATCAGGGCATCGTACGCCGTCAGGCAGACGATAGGTTGCCCGGCTTGCTTCATCTGGCGCAGGCGCAGGGTCGTCACTCGCCGAGGACGCTCCGCCGCTGCCTGCTCCTGAGACTGTGCAGGGTTCATCGTCCTGAGGGAGAGCAGAGCACTGTTCCACGGCGCACGCGGAGACCCTCACGGAGCTGCCACAGATAGACTCCCGCAACCGGAAGAGGTATCGTCCACACCGACCGTCCTGGAGGCACCCATAGCTGGTGCCGCAGCTGCTCGCGCCCGAGCAGGTCGAAGAGGGCAAGCTCGAACTGATGCGCTCTGCCGGCACGAATCTCCACTTCCAGCCCTCCGGCGGGGAGCCAGCGGAAGTCGACGCTCGTTCCATCGTCGAACTCCGCCACGGCACTGCCTTGCCGTCCAACACCGGTCAGCAGTGTTTGCGCTGGCGAGCCCGCCGCCGTACTCGTCACCCGAAGGTATGCCGTCCGTGTGCCCGTCTGCACGGGAGTAAAGCGGATGCGCAGTGTGAACGTCCCTCCAGGCTGGAGCTCCAGCGGGAGCGTCGGCGGACTGAGGAGCTCATACTCACCTGCTGCGGCTGTCCCGGGCAGGAGGTCGAGGGAGAGGACACGAACGGCAGTGTCCCCGGTATTCTGCAGCGTCAGGAGCCGCGTCCGAGAAAAGCCCACGTCAACCGTGTCGAAGTCTAGCTGTGCCGGAACACTGAGCTCCTTGCGGACGTTGGTCCGTGCATAGAGGAAGTCCAGGAAGCCGACAACACCACCGACCGTCCACAAGCGAGCCCGCGGCTCAATGGCTGTCCCAGCCCCGGTAGTTATCAGCGCCCCTGTTTCCATTGTCAGCACCGGACGCCAATTCTGCCCTAGATCCGCGCTTGCCATGACCGCCCCGTTGATACCCAGCAACACGATCTCCCAGGAATTCGGTGGGGCAAAGCCGTAGACCGGCACGAAGCCGAGGCTGCTGAGGTTAGCAACATTGACCTGCCAGGTGGCTCCTCCATCGGTGGAGGAAGCCACCATGTACGGGGCATTTTGGGCTGGAGTGGGGCGATAGACTGCAATCCCTTCGCGTCCGTTGCGGAAGATGACCTGTGTCACGTAGCCCGATACCCCGGGCAATTGACTCACCTGCCAGTTCTGTCCGCGATTGGTGCTCCGGAAAACCCGTCCCGCTGTTGTCCCAAACCAGCAGGTATCCCCCAGCCAGCATACCGAGCCCACTAGCCCTGCCTCACCGCTGAGCGGTGGTGGAACGGCTGTCACCCGCTGCCAGCTCTGTCCTCCATTGGTCGTCCGCCCAATGCCCCAAGCAGAGCCAAGGGGGTCGCCGAGGAAAATCCCTTCGGTCGCGTCGAAAAAGCGGATGTCATTGACAAACGGTGTGATGCTCGCCACGGAAACCGCCTGCCACGACGCTCCACCGTCCTGCGTACGGTAGATTGCCGCTTGCCCGTCAGCGGGACCACTTCCGACAAACGCCCGCTGCTCGTCGAAGGCAAAGACAGCGTAAACGGGCACTGTTGCGACCTGCCCAGCGATCGGATTCCCACCCGGGGAGAAGCGCAGGAAAACACCCTGCTGTCCTCCGTATGTCCCAGCTGCCCAGAGCAAGTCCGGTCGTGGTGCATGAGCCGCGTAGAAGGTGTAAGTGGCTGGCACGCCGAAGAAGGGCGTGTACTGGTTCTGGGTCGGCAGTTGCACTGGCAAACTCACGAAGAAGTAGTTCACGTAGCCGGAGCCGGCATCGCGCACGGTCACCAAGAAGTTCACCGTGCCGGCATACCACGGATTGGTCGGACGGAGCTCAACGGTGAGCGTATCGCCTTTGATTTCGCCATTGCCCATCGCCCCCAGCGCCTGCGTTGCCGGGGAGACGGTGGCATAGCCATCGAGCGACTGCACCTGGACCGTGACAGCCGTAGCCGGACCGAGGTAATTCTTGAGGCGCAGCACGACCGTATGCGGCTCGTAGCTGCTCAGCGCCCCGCTCGGTGAGCTAATGAGGATCGGATCGCTTTCCGCCAGCCCTATCCCGGGCAAGCGAACCCCCTGGTCGAAGCGGCGATTGATGGACACAGCTCGCTGGGCATTGACGCGCCCGTAGTAGAGCGGATGCTGTGCTGGGTCAGAGGTCAACACATTCTCCGCCGTACTGCGCACCTGATGGAAAACCTGCATCGGAGTCCAGTCCGGATGGAGCGCCCGGACCAGCCCCGCAATACCGGCAACGATGGGGCTGGAAAACGATGTTCCCGTGGCTGCCCCGTAGCCGTTGTTCGGGGTCGTGCTCAGGATGTCCTCACCCGGGGCATAGACTTGAACGCTCACGCCGTAGTTACTCCAGCTGGCTACCCGGTCTGCCTGGTTTGTGCCCCCAACACTGAGCACCCCAGGATACGAGGCAGGATAGAAGGGGACAGCGTCGATGTTCGTACCATTGTTGCCAACTCCGGCTACGATGAGCGAGCCAAGAGCGAGAGCTTGCTGGATGATTTGGTACTCCGTTGCGCTCCCGCCTGCCCCACCCCAGCTGATGTTGATGACTTTCGCCCCAAGCTGGGCAGCGTAGAGGATTGCCTCGTAACCACGCCAGACACCGGGCGTCTGCGGGTTATCAGAAGCGCACTTGATGAGGATGAGCCGACAGCGGAAGCCCGTCGAGGCAACACCCTTGGTATTGTCTGTCACCGCGCTGGCACATCCCGCCGTCTGGGTCCCGTGGGCCAGAACGCCGGAAGCCGATGGACGAACCTTGGGATCGTTATCTTCCTGAAACTGCCCAGCGAGTGCTTGGCTGAGGGTAATGTTGCCGACAAAGTCCCAGCCCCGAACATCATCCACTTTGCCGTTGCCGTCGTCATCAACTCCATTGCCCGGAACTTCGCGGGGATTGCGCCACACATTGGCGCTCAGGTCCTCGTGTTCCCAGTCGGTTCCCGTGTCAATGATGGCGATACTGACCGAGGTATCGCCCCGCGTGACGTCCCAGGCACCCGGGGCAGCGACCTGCAGCAGATGCCACTGCTGCGAGAATCGGGGATCGTTCGGCGTATAGAGCGGAAACCGCCAGTAGAGGGGTTCGGCATACTCTACTTCGGGATTGCCCACAAGCGCGCGGCAGACATCGTAGGGATCAACTGGCGCTGCGTACCACACCTCGTAGAGTCGTCCCAGCCCGAAGAGATCCGCCTGCTGGAGTGAGGTGGCATACTCCGGAAACGGCTGCCGAATGAGGCGAACCTCAAGCGGGTCGAGTACCTGCGAGAGCGCCGTTGAGGTGAAGCCCCGCGCCCCTTTCGGCAGGACGAATGCGCGCCGTGTCTTGAGGAGTACAACACCCGGCACGTACTGCTGCGGGTTCCGGTTTACCCAGAAGACCATCGGAACAGTAGTCATCCCGTTGGAGAGCGTCCGCGCGCCGACCAGGATGGGAATACCCCCCTCTTGCACCCGACGCTCCGGAGGAAGCGCTGCCGATAGCTCTGCCACAAGGAGGAAAATGCCGAGCAACAGCCGTCCCATAGAGAAACTCCCCGCGGTTTCACAGCTCCTGGTGCACGACGACACTGTATCCATCCGCACGGTTTCCCGCAAAAATAACCGAGTAGCGCCGTCCCAGAGGGAAGAGCACATTGTCAACCCGGGCCAGGAGGTTCCCGCTGCCACTGTCACGGATGCGAAAGCTCAAGCGGTACTCCAGCGGGATAAGCTCAAACGGCGAAGCCATTCCCCGCGGTAGCCCACGGAGTAAGGTGTACTCGCTCCGCTGCCCGCCCACGAGTGTATCAATGACCACATCCACCGCTGCGACATCACTGGCATTGAGAAAGCGGCGGTATGCTCCCCAAGGACCCTCCCACCGTCGCGGCGTAGCAAAACGGAACAGAACCGGCGCGTCCACTGTCCCTGAGATCACAAGCAGCGGGACTGAATCTATCACCGGCACAAGTCCCCACCGCTCTCCCTCGACACTCAGCTGGCTCCCCCCAGGCGGCACAACTGTCACCGCAACCGTCCGATACGGCAGACGCACCGATTGGAGCGCCGGCGGTAGCTCTACCTGCACGACAGCAGGAATCCCTTGGAAGAGCTGGACGGGATATCCCTCAGGCAACGGGGACACTGCCGTATTCTCCGCCTCATCGCTTACCCAAGCGAGCCCAATCCCGAACGGGCGCAGGGAATCCGGCACGACACAGAGCAGCCCACTTTGCTCGGGAGCAAACGGAGAGAGCGCCGTGCTGAGCACCGTATTGGGGAAATCTCGCTCCTGGAGCAGGAGCGGGACCTCTCCGAACGTGCTCAGAGGCACCGGCTCGCTGACATCTCCGAAGAGCATGCCTTCGGAGAGCACAATTCCGCTGGTGAAGCGCTCCCCCGAGCCCATCGCTCCGAGAACGATCCGTACCGGCGGGGCTCCCCACACTCCATGGAGCAACCGTACCCACGCCCTCCCGGAGGCTGGAAGCTCCGTGCGTCCGATCCATCCCCACAGCTGGCTTGCAGAATCCGCCACAACCAGTGTGAAATCCCGAAACGGCTCCAGGCTCGCCGTCACCGCGTGCGTCCGTCCGGAAGCCGTCGTGACCCAGAAGCTATCGCGTTCGATCCCGATACATGCGGGCACCGGCACGTACGAGCTAACCCACCGGGGAACAACATCAGCCGCAATCGTCTGCCCGCTGGCACGGTGAACGAGGGTAAGGACCTCGCTACTGAGATTGAGCAGGCGAACGCGGGCAACGGCTCCCTCAACGGGTTCAGGTTCCTGCAGACGCTGAGCACCCATTTGCCGCTCGTCGAGCAGCCCCACGCGCACTGTCCCTGCTGCTCCCCAGACCAGGAGTGAGTACAGGCTTTCCCGGTCCAGTCGAAGACGCCATGACCCACGCACCTTCGGTCCATTCCCTGCCTCTTCCACCACCGTCACCACGAAAGGACGCCCAAAGGGGACCGCAACCGGGGCAGATTCCCCCACCGGTCCAATCCAACCCGTCACCAGCGGCGCATTCGGGCAGCCGAACTGGAGCCCGTAGAAGTTCCCCGTTGCCGCGACATTGAGCAGGCGCAGCGAACCACCCGGCAGACCCAGAGGCTGGAGAAACACTCCCACCGTATCCCGCCCGCCAACTGTAGTGACCACCAGCAGATGCAGCATCTGCCGCAGGAAGCGCACAGTCTGGTGCGCTGTGAGCTGCTCCCCACGGAAGACCCGGAGCGGCAGCGAATCCCGCACAACCACCCACACCCCCGTTCGCTCCCCCGGCAGAAGCTCAACGCTGGTATCCCCGAGGACAACCCGGCGGCTCTGCCCATCGGAGGCCACGGAGAGGACTGCCACCAGCATGCTGTCCGCGGTCCGCGGAGGCTCCAGCAGGAAAGGGTTTTCCGAGGGGCATCCTCCAAGGAAGAGGAAACTGCCGAGCAGCCCAATACGCAGGAGGAGTCGTCTCATCCGTCTTGTAGGCACGGCACCAGACGCAAATTACGCATCCGGCAATGGAGCATCCTCTGGAGCACGCGGCACGCACTCTCCTGGAGCGCTATCGGGCACTCCATGCTCAGCTGGAAGACCCCCATGTTGCCTCCGACCCGCGGCAAGCAGTAGCGGTCGCCCGGGAATTGAAACGCCTGCGCCCAGCTGCCGAGTGCGCCGAGCACTACCTCCGACTCTGCCAAGAGGAGCATTCCACACGGGAGCTGTTGGAAAGAGAGTCCGATCCCGACCTGCGGCAACTAGCAGCCGAGGAACTGCACCGCATCGAAGAGCTCCTGGAGCATGCAGCCGAGAAACTGCGCTTGGCTCTGTTACCGACTGACCCCGATGACAGCCGGAACTGCGTGGTTGAAATCCGCGCCGGAACCGGCGGTGAGGAAGCCGCCCTCTTCGCCGCCGACCTCTTCCGCATTTACCAACGCTACGCTGAACGCAAAGGCTGGAAGCTCGACATTGTGGATGTCAGCGAAAGCGACTTAGGCGGCTTCAAGGAGATCATCTTCACCCTCAGCGGTGAGGACGTCTACGGCACGATGAAGTACGAAAGCGGTGTCCACCGCGTCCAACGGGTGCCGGTGACGGAATCCAGCGGACGTATCCACACTTCCGCTGCGACCGTTGCCGTTCTGCCGGAAGCCGAAGACGTAGACATCGAGCTCCGCGAGGAAGACCTCCGCATCGACGTCTTCCGTGCCAGCGGGCACGGAGGGCAAAACGTCAACAAAGTGGAGACAGCCGTTCGCATCGTCCACATCCCCACCGGCATCGTTGTCCAGTGTCAAGACGAACGCTCGCAACACCGCAATCGGGAAAAAGCTCTCAGAGTCCTCCGAGCACGCCTCTACGAACTCCAGCGTCGGCAACAGGAAGAGCAGCTTGCCCACCAGCGCCGAAGCCAAATCCGCACAGGAGATCGTTCGGAGAAAATCCGCACGTACAACTTTCCGCAAAACCGTGTCACCGACCACCGCCTGCCCAACGAGGTGAAGAATTTCCCGCTCACGGAGGTGCTCGAAGGAAAGCTCGATCCCATCATCGAGCAGCTCAAGCTCCTGGAGCGCACGACCCAGCTGCAGCAGCTGCAGCAGACACTGGAGAGCTGACAATGGAACACCCTCCACGCGTCCGCCGCGGAGTTTTCGTGGATGTCCAGAATCTCTTCTACTGCGTCCGCAGTGTCTTCGCACGCAGCCGCCTCAATTACGAAGCCCTCAAGGAGTTCTTCGCTACCCCTGAGGCGACCACCTTCTTCGTCGCTTTCAGCTACTACGACCCCGAAGCAGAACGGCAGCGGAATTTCCTGAGCGCACTGGCGCTCATGGGCTACCGCGTCATCGCCAAGCCCATCCGCCGGCTCGCCGATGGCACCATCAAGGCGAACATGGACATCGAGATGACGCTGGAAATCCTGACTACGGCTACCTATCTGGACGAGGTCGTGCTCATCACCGGCGATGGTGACTTCGCTCCGTTAGCGTCCTATCTTGCCCGGCAAGGGAAACGGGTCATCGTCGTCGGTCCAGACCAGCTGACCGCCACAGAGCTGATCTACGCCTGCCACGAGTTCCACAACCTCTCGCACATCCCGAATGTCATCGAGCTGGAAGAGGCATTCTGAAAAACAGCGGGCATCCCCTACTGAGGATGCCCGCCACTGTGTCGGGGTGAGAGGATTCGAACCTCCGGCCCCTGCGTCCCGAACACAGTGCTCTACCAGGCTGAGCTACACCCCGACGACACGCAAAATTAGCACTCCCGTTGTGAATATCTCAGCTTGCACGCCACGCAGCTATGCATGACTACTCCCTCACCCTTGTCCTCCCCTGGTGGGGCATCCTGGGCACTCTCGCGCTCGCCGTAGGCATCAGCCTCTGGGCATACGGACGCCCTCTACCACCACTGCTTCCACGGCAGCGGCTGCTGTTGGGAATGCTGCGGGCACTGGCTCTGTCCACGCTCGTTGTGGCACTCTGGCAGCCCGTCATGAGGATCTCCAGCAGCCACCGCGAAGAACCCCGCGTCGCCGTCTTGCTCGACAATTCCGCTTCAATGCGTCTGCAAGATGCTTCCGGCTCGCGGGCAGAACGCTACCGAAGCGCTCTACAGCAGCTCCACGACCTCCTGGTCGACCAGCGAGCCCATCTCCTGCGCTTCGATGCCTCGGTTCGTCCGCTCGAGCGCTGGCACCCGGACTCCCTGTCACTGGATGGGATTGCAACGAACTTCGCCCACGCCTTCCGCTGGGTTGCCAGCGAGGCTCGCACGAGTCACCTCCGGGCTGTACTCCTGCTCAGCGATGGTGTTGTCACCGCTGGAGAATCGCCCGTACCTGAGGCCGAAGCCCTTGGAATCCCGATCGTCACCGTCTTGGTCGGTGACACTACACCGCAGCGCGACGCTGCCGTACAGAGTCTCCTTGCCAACGAGCGCATCCCGCTTGGGAGCCGCAGTGAGGTCTTCGTCTCCTTGAGTGCCGACCAGCTCGGTGGCGAAACCGCCCAGCTTGAACTCTGGGAAGATGATCGCCGCCTTGCAACTGTCAGCCTCCCGCTGCGCTCTGAGCAGCGCCTCTATACGGTGCGGTTTCCCTACGAGCCGAAGACCGAAGGGATACACCAGCTGCGCGTCCGCATTCTCCCCCTGCCGGGTGAACGTAGCCGGCGGAATAACGAAGCCCGCACATTCGTGGATGTCGTCCGTGTTTCCCGTCGACTACTGCTCTTTGCTGGCTCGCCCAGCCCCGATTTGGCATTCCTCCGACGCGAGCTGCAGCGCAATCCACTCCTGCAACTCTCCACCTTTGTCCACAAGGATGGCGCTTCGTTCTACGAAGGCGAGCCCTCTGCCGAGCTCCTCCGCCAGGCCGATGCGCTGCTCTTGCTGGACTTCCCGACCCGAACAACCCCCGAGCCGCTCGTCCGGGCACTCGTCGAGATTGCCTCCAAGGGTTGCCCTATCGCCTACATTGCCGGACCCCTGACTGACCCTCGCAAACTCCGCCTTCTGGAAAGCGTGCTGCCCATCACTGTGCGAGCACCCGGCTCCCTGAGAGAGCTCACCGCTACCCTGCACCCTACCCCCTCAGGGGCTCTCCATCCACTCCTGAAGCTTCCCGAAGAGACTGCACCCAGCGCTTGGAACCAACTGCCGCCCCTCTTCCTCGTCAGCGGCTTGGCGCAACCGAAGCCGACAGCCGAGCTCCTGGCAGTTGCCCACGCAAGCGTTGTCCAAGAACCGCTGCTGCTTGTGCAACAGCAGCCCGTCCGCAGCGTTGCCCTCCTCGGGTACGGTCTCTACCGGTGGAAGCTCATGGGGTATGCTGCCGAGCTTGCCCGCGGGCGGGTGCAACAGCCAGACTACCTGGCAACATTCGTCACTCAGTTGACGCAATGGCTCCTGAGCACGCCTCGGGAACGGCTCCTGCGCATCCGCACCACGCAGCGCCTCTACATCGCCGGCGAGCCGATCCAGTTCTGGGCTTCCCTGACCGACCCGCTGGGCAACCCGATAGACGAGGCAACCGTTCGGCTCCGCATCACGGGCACTGCAAGCTCCCGGGAACTGCTCCTCTCACCTTCGGGGCAAGGGACGTACCAGGGAACGCTTCCCGAGTTGCCCAGCGGCGAGTACACCTTCACCGGTGAGGCACTCCTGCAGGGCACACGGCTCGGGACAGACCGAGGACATTTCAGCGTCGGGGACATCGGACTGGAGGAACGCTCGCTGCGAGCCGATGCAGAACTCCTGCAGACGCTGGCACAACGGACCGGCGGAGCATTCTTCCTGGCAGACTCCGCCTCCCAGGCATGGAAATTCATCCAGCAGCTGCCAGGCTTCCGTCCCGTCATCATGGATGTCCGCCGAGAGCTTGCCCTCTGGTACTCTCCCTGGCTCCTGGTCGCTGCCCTGCTGGGATTTTCAGCCGAGTGGATTCTCCGGCGCCGTTGGGGCGTGCTCTGACACCCAAGCTCGGCGGAGCTGGTGCCATGCCAGCACAAGCCCCAGCTCTGCCCCCGCTGCCAAGGCAATCCAGCCGGAAATCGCTCCGCCGATGGCACCAGATAACCCATAGCCTACCACGGCACTCACCGCCCCGAAGAGTGCTGCAGCTCCAATCATCACCGGTAACGACACGCGGAGCAGCCGCGCAGCTGCTGCGGGCACGACGAGCAGGGCGACAATGAGGATCGCCCCGACCAGCTCAAACCCCACCACCGTCACCACGGCAGTCAGTCCCAACAGTACTCCCTGCCACCGCCTCGGCACAATCCCCAGCACAGCCGCACATTCCGGATCAAACAGGCTCAGCACCAAGCGCCGGTAGCCCAGCACGAGCACGATCACAACCACCACCAGCAATCCAAGGGCAGTCAGCAGCGCCCTCGGCGCCGCTACGCCCCCACCGAAGAGCAGCACCGTATCGAGTGGCACATAGGCAAGCTCGCCGTAGAGGACACACTCCACGTCCAAATCCACCTGAGCCGCCACGGAAGAGAGGGAAAGCACCCCGACAGCGAAGAAACTGCTCAACACTGCCGCTAGAGCTGCATCGCTGGACCATCCGAAGCGGTGTTGGAGAAGCTGCACCAGCAGCAATGCAGCAATAGCGCTGCCCCCTGCCCCGAGCAGCATAACAGGAAGCTCCCGTACCCCGCTCCAGAGGTATGCCAGCACAATTCCCGGCACAACCGCGTGCGAGATCACATCACCCAGCAGCGCCATCCGGCGCAGAAGGAGAAAGCTCCCTAAAAGCGCACACACCACCGCCAAGACCACAGCCGTCAGCACAATGCCCCAATTGACCGCTGCCATCATGGTTCCCCTGGTGGGATCGGACGTCCGTGCGGATCGTGATGCGGATATCCCAGCATCGCCTCCAGCTGTGCCTCCAACTCTGCAGAGAGCACGTGCTCGACCAGCTCTGCTTCTGCATGGACATCCTCCGGTGCAAGCCCGAGCACACGCTCCAGATAGAGTTCCCAGAGCCGATGCCGGCGGACAATCCGCCGCGCCCTCCGGCACCCCGCTTCCGTTGCCGTCCAGCCCGTTGCAGGATGCCATCGCACAGAGCCTCTGAGCCAGAGCCAGAGGGCAATCCAGGGTGCATTCTCCCTCGCCGCGGCTCTCCTCCACGCTGCCGTGCGCCAGCTCTGGCGTTCCTCCCCGAGTCGGTAGAGCACCTTATGGGCATGCTCATCCCACCGCTGCACCGCCCGCCGCAGGCGATCCCAGAGTCGGGCAAGCAGTCCACGCCGAGGTGCAACCAGGTGGGACAGCGCGCCCAGCAGCGCTGCAATCGTGACGATGACCGGACCCGTTGGCACGCGCGGCACTGCCAAGGAAACCCATACCCCGAGCAGCACCGAGACC
>Ga0105160_1000526_pt1 | contig 17710 bp, 18 predicted proteins | sample GXS110809BmetaG_FD_89591 | JGI IMG/M metagenome (GOLD analysis project Ga0105160, IMG submission 89591) | Hot spring microbial communities from Gongxiaoshe hot spring, China to study Microbial Dark Matter (Phase II) - GXS 110809B | ecosystem: Environmental > Aquatic > Thermal springs > Hot... | reverse complement strand
GCTTCAATAAAGTTTATGCCAATCATTACTCCAAAAGTTTTGGTTTCTTGCCAAACTACTTTGGCCTTAATGTAATTAGTTTCTATTCCTCCAAGTATGGCTTTAATCAATATTAATTCTTCTGAAGGTAGTTCAAAGTCATTTATTATTCTCATCCCAGTTATGGATAGATCAACCGCATAAGTATAAAACTTTTTTACTTCGCTTTGTGTTTTTAATTCTACTAAGAATGGTTTTTTTACCCTTACTGCTTTTCTTTCTTCAAAAGGTGCAAAGTTTAAAAGAAAACTATTGATTACTTCAAAGTTTTCTTGACTTAATTTAGCTAAATCAAGTCCAGCTGCATATAAACCAGACCCTTTAATCAACTCTTTACACCAAGCTATTCTTGCTTCTGTCTTAACAGGATCTTTAGAGGTATAAAATTCTATATCAACTTTTTCTGCTAATTTCAAAGGTATATCTAATATTATCTTCATACCGTGTCGAGAAACATCAACTACGCTTACCCATTTCTCGATGATCAGATCAGGATCGTAGTGTATAACAATCTTAACTAATCTTGCAGGACTTAAGATTTTTCTCTCTTCTTTTCTTCTTTCAACAAATTTGAAATCTAACAGTGGAGGTTTATCATTTTCTTCTTGTTCTACCAATTCTTCTTGAGTTTCTTGATTTTCATTTCCGTTTTCTTTTTCTTTTTTTTCTTCCATCTTTACCCTCCTATTGAGATTTAGATAGAATTTCAATGTACTCATTATAATCTCTTATAAAGAAATCGACAGACATTCTTGACAAATCCAATAGTTTTGATTTTCTGTATTTTACTGAACCGCTTGAGATGACAGCAATTGTCCTGCTTATATTTTGAACATTGAAGAATACTATTTCTCCGTTTTTATTTAATAATAGATAATTTATTTGTAATTCTACTGTTGGAACTAAACTATTACCATCTTTTTCAAAATAATAATATTTTTTGAGTATCGGTATTATCGCTCCATCTATATTTTTTTCTTGCAAGTATTGAATAATATATTTAATATCAAAATCCTTTAATTTAAAATCTTTAGCCAAGACTATAGTTTTAAAATTCTTTTCTGAAAATGCTGATTTTATAGTATTTTCTAAATTATCTATGTCTTCTGTATAAGTTTTATAATTATTATCGTCAAGCTTTTTGACCTGGTTTACTGGATTTGATATTACTATTGTTTTGATGGATTCCAGTTTTTTGTATATTATCGAATTTAAAAGAATACCATTTGAATTGTATGGATTTTGTGCTATTTGAATATTTTCAGAATTTTCTTTATTCTGAGTTGTTTGTGTTTGAGTTTTCTGTGTTTGAGTTAGTTGAGTTGTTTGTTTTGTTTGTATACTTGAGGATTGATTAGAATTAGTAATAACAGGTATTTTGTGAAATAAAATATATTTTCTTGTTAAATTTACCTCATAATCGATATTAAATAAATTACTTATATCGTATATATCAACAAATACGGAAGTCCCTTTAATTATTGGATTGGTATTTACTTCTTTATTTATTCCCTTTGCTCTTAACTTCCATTGAGTATTTGAATATACAAAAATAAGGACAGTTGATAATAACAATATAAGTAAAATTATTCTTTTCATTATTAATTCCTCCTCATTTGTCCAACTTTTATTTTTTTATCTATTGCTTTATCTAATACTTCTAAGAGCAGTAATTTATTTTTTTCTGAGATATCTGTTTGCACATTTTTATATCCGAATTCTGATAACTCATAAGCTGCTAAGGTTTTGCACTCTCCTTTAATAAAAGGTATAATATAGCCTTTAAAACCAAACAGTGGAGAAAGATATTTTATTACATTTAAAACCATATTGCAAACAGTTAGAACATAAGCTCCTTTTTTATGCTTAAAAAACTGGTTTTTAAGTATGTTCCATACACTGTCGTAATCTCCTAATACTATATAGTAATCTAAACCTAACAATTCTGTTCTTTGCTTTATCTGAGAAAGATAACAGCTTCTACAAATTTCATGTTTTGCGGAACATTTTGATGAAAACCTACCATCTGGACAATTGAAAGGTTTTTGACAATAGCTTATCGTTATGAAACCCTGCCCTTTGCTAAAATATTCTATTAATTTTTCTTTACTTATATCAGAATATAAACCTATTCTACCTCTTTTAATTAAAACATGTTTTATGAACTCAATTATAACCAAGGGTAATACATTCATTAAAAAATTAAAAATTATTCTCAAGGGATTTTTGAAGAATAAAAACCAAAGATATTTAAAAGTTGGTTTCCTTATGTAATATTTTGTCATTAGTATAAAGTTTGGGTCTTTTATTTTGTAATATTCTGGAAACTTTTCAGCAAATTTTTTAAAAAATGACAGATAATTTTGAGAATCTAATTTTGTATTCATTTCACTGTTTGTTTAATTTCTTCAATTTTTTCTAATATTTCATTTTTTTCAAGTTCTTGTATTATTTCATCAATGTTTCCTTCCAAAATATGTTCTAAATTTTGTATTGTTAAATTGATTCTGTGATCTGTTACCCTGTTTTGGGGGAAATTGTAAGTTCTAATTTTTTCGCTTCTATCTCCTGTTCTTACTTGTTGTTTTCTTTGTTTTCGTAATTCTTCCTCTTGTTTTTCTCTTTCGATTTGTGCTATTTTTGCTCTTAGTATTTTGAGAGCTTTTATTTTATTTTGATGTAAGCTTCTTTCATCTGCACACGTTACGACTATTCCAGTTGGTATATGTCTTACTCTAACTGCGCATTCATTTTTATTTACATTTTGTCCTCCAGGTCCCCCTGCTTTAAATGTTTCCATCTCTACTTCATCTTCTTTTATTACTATTTCTTTTTCTTCCATTTCTGGTAAAACAATAACAGTTGCTGTGGAGGTATGTATTCTTCCACTTGCTTCGGTTATTGGCACTCTTTGAACCCTATGTGTCCCACTTTCATATTTGAAATATTTATAAGCGTTTTTTCCACTAACTAAGAAAACAATTTCTTTAATACCACCTAAATCAGTATAATGGGTATTGAGTATTTCTATTTTGAATTTCATTTTATCAGCGAATTTGGAATACATTCTAAAAAGGTCAGCGGCAAATAGGGCAGCTTCTTCCCCACCTGTTCCTGCTCTTATCTCTACTATAACATTCTTACTATCTTCCTCATTGGTTCCTATTATTAATCTCCATAAATCCTGTTCTAACTCTTTTGCTTTTTTTGAAAGATTTTCTATCTCCTCTTCAAGAAAGATTCTCGTTTCTTCATCTTTTTCTAACTGTATTAAATCCTTTGCATCTTCAATATCTTTGATAGTTTTAGAATATTCATCAAATGTTTTTAAGTATTCTTCAACTATGCTTTTTTCTTTCAATAAATTGATATACTCTTTACTTGAAAAATCATCTATTTTATTTAATTCTTCTTCTATTTTTTTCAATCTTTCTTTTTTAGTTTCAAAAACGCTCTTAAGGATTTCATCCATATAGCTAAACCCTTCTTACTAACATTATAATTGTCCCTATTATAAGAAAAAAAATTTCATATAAAGGTAAGTAATTGTTATTTCCAATTTCATTATTTTCCAAAAATGCTAAGAACTCCTTTTTTTCTAACACTTTATCGGTAATGTATTTTACTATTTTCTCATCAATATACTCTAAGAATTCATTTTTACCAATATTATAATCACTTTCATTATATTTTCTGTTTTTTAGAACATTTGCCAAACCTAAATATACAGAAAATGTGTGACTGTTTATCAATATCACATTTTCAGAATACGTATTAATATTTTCTACATTAACCAATATGGATACTGGATAGAAACTACTTAAAAAATTGTGGCTACTTACAAAAAGCGTATTGAGGCAATAATTATTCAAATTGTAAAGCAGATTAATAATGAATTTTGAAAATGAATCTTCATTGTAAATTACCAATACACTTTCTATAACTTTACTCAACAATTTTTGTTCGTCTTTCTTGATCAACTCATTTGTATAATTTAAAAGATAAATATACTCTTCCAAACTAAAACTTTCGATTGAGGAAAATATTTTATTTTTCCTAAAAAGATTCATTTCTATTTTTTCTTTCCTCATTCCTATTCATTTTCGATATTGTAATAATCGAATTTTCCTATTCTTATGATAAATGGTTTTTCATATTTAACTATTTTTGAAGTTAATTTTTTACCATTTAGGTAAATTCCACCTTGTGAAAGTAATCTTTTAGCTTCTGCTTTACTTTCTAATATTCCCAAAGTATATAGTGTTTCAACTATGTTTAAATTTCCTTGATTATCAATTAAGTAGGGTGGTAGTTTAAATGTTGGTATGTTCGCAGGTAGCTCTTTCTTTGAATAAACATTTATAAATTCTTCATAAGCTTTATTTGCTTCTTCTTCTCCGTGATATATACTTACTATTTCTTTTGCAAGGATTAATTTTACGTCTCTTGGATTTGAATGAATTGAAAATAGTTTCTCTACGTTTTCTTGAGGAACGTTTGTACATAAACTAAAATATCTTCTTATTAAATTATCGGGTATCGACATTGTTTTAACGAACATATCTATAGGTTTTTCATCTATTCCTATGTAGTTTCCCAACGACTTACTCATTTTATTTTTTCCATCTATTCCCTCTAATATTGGCATCATTACTGCTACTTCTGGATCTTGTTCGTACTTTTCTTGTATATACCTTGCGACTAAAAAGTTAAACTTTTGATCTATTCCACCCAATTCGACATCTGCTTGTAGATATACACTATCATAAGCTTGGAATAAAGGATAAAGCAATTCATGCAGTGAAATTGGTTCGTTAGATTTATACCTGTTTTTAAAATCTTCTCTTTCTAACATTTGGGCTAATGTGTATTTTGAAGATAATTTAATAATATCTTCTGGTTTTAATTCTGACAACCATTGCGAGTTATAAACTATTTTTGTTTTTGATAAATCTATAATTTTCCCTAATTGCGGTATATAAGTTTTTAAATTTTCTTCTATTTCTTGTTTAGTAAGCATGGGTCTGGTTTTGCTTTTTCCTGATGGGTCTCCAATCATTGCTGTAAAGTCACCAAGTATTAAAAATGTCTCATGCCCTAATTCTTGGAATAATCTAAACTTTCTTAGAACTACTGCGAAACCTAAGTGAATGCTACTTGCTGTAGGGTCTATACCCAATTTGACTTTCAATCTCTGTTTCTTTTTTAGTTTTATTTCTAATTCTTCTAAATTAATAACTTCCTCTGTATTTTCTTTAATTTTATTAATTTGTTCTTTAATTTCAGTTTTTGTTTCCATTTTTAACTCCTGCTGTTTATTTTGGATTTTTCAGAGCTTCATTTAAAGTTATCCATGGTAAAAGAGCACATTTTATTCTTACAGGAAACTTATGAATATTTTCAAATGCTACTATATCGGTATTTTCTATTTTTTCCATCCCTTCAGTTTTCCCTGTTTTTATATATTCTATTGTGGATTTTATTAATTCTTCTACTTCTTTAATTTTCATTCCTTTAACTGTGGAAGTAAGTATGGATGATGAGGCTGTTGATATTGAACATCCTTGACCTATAAAGGAAATATCCTCTATTTTTTCGTTTTCAATTAAAACAAAAAGTTTAATCTGATCACCGCATGAAGGATTAACTCCTTCTTCTACAATGGTATATTTACTTAATTCTTTTTTATTGAAAGGATACTGATTATGTTCTAATATTATCTCGTTATAAACAGCTTTTATTTCCTCCATTAATTATAGTATTTTTTTTCAAATTAGTTTTACCTTCTTGTTTTTACTGTGTCTTAGCCGGTAGCTGTTTAAAAGAATGTTGTTAAATTTTTGTAAAAAATTTTGAAAAATACTTGACAAAATAGAAAAATATTTTATAAATATAAGAAGAGGGGTAATGTTTAGATATAAAAAGGGGGAATGTTATGCAGGAAAAAATAAAGGTGGGGTTGGATATTGAAAATAAAAAATTAAACAACCAAATAAATGAAATATTTAAAAAATATATTCCGGAAGTGGAAATCGACCAAAATTTTTATAACTGCCATTTAATCCTTACAGATAACGAACAAAAATATACAATGATAAACGGTAATAATTTTATAGTTTCTTTTCCTCAATTTACTCTAAATAAGTCAACTATAATTATTAAGATAAGTGAATATGAGGAAAATTTGCCATACGACTCTGCGTTGCCAATCATTTTTATCGATGATAAAAGAATACAACAAACAATCTTTGATTTAAAAAACATGCTAAAACTTTGTTGTAATATTATTAGACAAAGAAAGTATGGAAACATATCTGAACTTTCCGAAAAAATTAAAGAACTTGATACAAAACTTATTATTACCTCAAAACAAGTAGAAGAAGCTTTAGAGGAAATGATAATAAGACTATCGTTGGCTGTTGAAGCAAGAGACCACTTTACAGGAGACCATGTAAAAAGAGTAGCAAACTATTGCAAAATTATAGCAGAGTATTTAGGTTTAGAAAAAGAATTTATTGAAAGAATTTACTTAGCAAGCCCATTACATGATGTTGGAAAAGTAGGCATCCCTGATAATATATTATTAAAACCTGCAAAGTTAACACCTGAAGAATTCGAAATAATAAAGAAACATACATTAATAGGAGCTCAAATATTGGCTAATTCAAAACATGAAGTTATAAAAATGGCAGAAAACATAGCACTAACACATCATGAAAAATATAACGGAAAAGGATATCCATTAGGGCTGAAAGGGGAAAATATTCCGATAGAAGGAAGAATTGTTGCTATTGCTGACGTATTTGATGCTCTAACAAGTAGAAGACCATACAAAGAACCATGGCCTATAGAAGATGCAGTTAGAGAAATAAAAAAAGAATCAAAAGAACACTTCTGCCCAGAAGTAGTCAATGCTTTCCTAAAAAATCTCAAGAAAATAATCGAAATAAAACATACCTATTTTTAACACTGTTCAACGAAAAGTTATTAAGCAAAATACAAATCAAAAAAATTAGTTTTGTTGTAATAAGATTAATAATGACTTCAAGGTAAAGATAAACATAGATCATACAAAAGTAATGTTCCTACTGAATTTTTTCAATTATTTTTTTTATCTTTTCAAAATGGTAAGTGTATTCGTCTATGTAGGAGGAATAGTTTCTCAATACAAATGCGGGATGATATGTACAGAATATGTACCTTCCTTCTTTTATGAAAACTCTACCTTTTAAGTGTGAAATCTTTAAATTTATTCCTAATACTGTGCTTACTGAATACTTTCCTACTAATATTATTAATTTTGGATCAACTAATTCTATTTGCCTGAATAAGTAAGGTTTGCATGCTTCGATTTCATCTGTCATTGGGTCCCTATTTTCCGGTGGCCTGCATTTTACAACATTAGTTATAAAAATATCATTCCTTGATAAACCTATGTTATTAAGCATTTGTTCTAATAATTTTCCTGCTTGTCCTACGAAGGGTAGTCCTTCCAGATCTTCATTCCTTCCTGGAGCTTCACCAATAAGCATTATTTTTGTGTCATAAACTCCGTTTCCTGGAACCGCGTTTTTCCTCTCTTTGTATAACCTACATTTTTGACATCCCTTTACTTCCTCTTCTATTTTTCTTAACTCTGTTAAAACACCTTTTTTCATATAAATCAAACATTCTTAAGATATCCATTTATAAATGATATTGAGTTTATAGGTTTTTTGCCCTCTACTTGTAATTCTAAAATTTCAGATAATTTATTTGTAAAACCTCTGAAAAACAACCTATTTTTAGAAAATAAGAATAAGTCATTTTCTTTAAGGTCTAAATTAAGTTCTGATCTTTCTACTATTTTGGTTTTAAGGATTTTTATCCTCTTATTCTTGAAAGTTATGTATGCATCGGGGAAATATGCTCTTACTTGATTATGTATAAAAATTGGACCTTTTGATAAATCTATTGATGTGTCTTTTATCTTCAATGTAAACGTTGCTTTTTCATCATCCTGCTTATAAAAATTAATCGAATTATTTTTGTATAAATCAAGAAATGTAGTAAAGCTTGTTAAAGCAAGTTGAGATAGTTTTTCCTTGAGTGTCACAAAATTATCATCTTCTTCTATTTTTATAATCTTTTGCAAAATGATATCACCTTTATCCACTTCTTTTGATAATAAGCATATTGTTATACCAGTGATTTTTTCATCATTTAGTAAAGTATATTGAATAGGGGATGGTCCTCGATATAATGGTAGAAGTGAAGGATGGATATTAATAAATATTTTGGGTAAATCTATAAAAGATTCGGGTATTATTAACCCCACATCACAACATATTGCTATATCTGTTTCTTTTAGTATCCTTTTTAGTTCATCTAATTTTTCTTTTTGTTCTATTTTTTTTAGACTTTCGAATTCAAAGATTGTTGTATCTTTTGAAAACTTTGTCGAATTTTCTAAAAATGTTTGTTTTACTATGTTTGGCTTAACTTTTAAGTGTCTGTCTTGCGGTTTGTCAGGTTTTGTTACTAAGATTAGTTTTGAGAAGTTTTGAAAGAGATAGGGGATTAGTTTCAGTGACAAGCTTCCTGAAGAAAACAGGACGATCTGCATCTACTCATCGACTCTTTCTTGTAGTTTGTTTAGTTTATCTATATCACTTGTTTGGATTGTATTTCTTATTGCAAATATTATTGCTAAACCAACTGTTATTTCTACTGCTGCTATTAGTATATTAAAGAGTGCAAAGATTTGTCCATCTACCATTTGTCCCATTTCGTTCTTTAATCTTGAAAACATTATAAAATCTAAGTTTATAGCATTTAAGATTACCTCGATTGATATAAGGATTGCTACTAAGTTTCTTCTATATACTATTCCAACTATTCCGGCACTGATCATGATTAAACTAACGATAAAAGTTGATATTACTAAGATGTTGTCCATATTTTTACTCCTTTTTAGCGACTGTAATGGCTGCAATAACAGAGGCTAATATTAATATACCTGCTAATTCGAATACTAAAACAAACCGTCCCCCATAATTTCCTATATCTTTCAAATTAAATAAAGCATTTGCAAAATCCTTCAAAGTTATCTTAAAATTATTAACATTAATTCCTATTTCTTTAATGATTAAAAAACCTATACCTAACAATGTTGAGAATACGACTATTCCTAAGAGAAAAGCAGGTAAGTAGTGGGGTTTGTAATCGAATATTTTTGCTTGGCCTAAACTTTCTATCTTTGCTGGAGTATGCATTATTGCAAATAATATCAATATTGCAATAGCTCCCGCATATATTATAAGCTGAATAACTGCTAAAAACTCTGACCCTAAAAGAAGATATATTCCACTTAATAGTATAAAAGCAAAAACTAAACTGACCGCAGCATTAAAAACTTCTCTATTGAAAATCGCTACTAAGCTCAAAATTAAGACACCAATTAGCAATACTAAATACAAAACTTCACTCCACATATTTTTAGTTTTCTATAAAAATTTATATTAACCTTCATAAAATGAAATTGTAAAGTAAAATTGGAGGTAATTGGGAGAGTTTTGTCAAAATAAATAAATGTGGAATTTAATATATTTATGTTTTTTTTGAGTTTAAGCTTGATAACTGGAGTGGTTGGGACTATTATTGTCCTAAAAAAAATGGCAAGTGTTGCAGGTAGTGTATCTCACTCATTACTTGCAAGTGTAGCTATCGCTAATTTTCTTAAGGTTAATCCAATTGTAACCTCTATACCTTTTGCTTTTATTATTTCACTAATAATACATTTCATTAGGCAAAATAAAAAACTAAACGAAGATATCGCTTTATCTATAATGTGGGTTTTAGGAGTTTCTATAGGTATAATATTCATTAACCTTTCTAATACCTATTCATCAACTGTCTCGTTTTATTTATTTGGCAATGTTTTATTTACTGATGTTTATGACGTAATTATTTCTTTTCTATTTGCTATCTTTATCCTTGCTTTTTACTTAATCTTTAACAGGGAAATAAAAAATATAATAGTTGATGAGGATTATAGTAAAATAATAGGAGTAAATACGGCACTATTTAATATTTTAGTGTTAACCATTGTAGGTTTATCAATTGTTTTAACTATAAAAGCTGTTGGGATAATACTTTTGATTGCGATTTTTACTATACCATCAACTATAGCATATAAAAAATCTAACAGTATAGAGAAATGTATGTTAATTAGTTCTATCATAAGTTTGATCTCTTTCTTTAGTGGCTACTATATTTCATTACTGCTTAATTTACCAATAAGTTCAACTATAACAATAATGTTGGTAACGATTTTCTTAGTATCAGAATTAATTGATAGAAAGAGAGGGATAGTATGGAAAACAAGATTAAAAGAAACATAGATTTTATCGAAGAATTAATTAATAAATACGAATTCTTTAAAAATTTTGAAAGAAGTTTGGAAAAAATAAAAGAGAATCCAGATATTTATAAAATAAATGATTTACTAAGAATAATATGCTCGATTTTTGAAGAAAAAATAAATGAATTAAGTCTGAAATTAAAAGAACAAGAAGAAAAACTAAGTGCAATAAAAGAAGAATTTAACTTAGAAGAATACGAAAAAATTAAACAACAAAAAGAGGAAATCGAAAAACAACTAAATGATCAAATAAAAGAATATGAAAATAAATATCAAGATTTGTTAGATAGATACCAAAAACTAAGCGCTGCTTACAGAGAAATAAAAACAGAATATGAAAATTATATTCAACGCACTGAAAAAAATTTCGAAAAATTGAAAAGAGAATCTAAGGAGAGAATAATCTCTAATCTAATACCTGTTATCGATAGCTTTGAAATATCTCTTTCATCAATGAAAAATTCCAACGATATAGAAAATATAATTAAAGGAGTAGAGTTGATATATGCTCAATTAGTTGATGTTCTTAAAAATGAAGGTTTAGAGATAATTAAATCAACTCAAGGAGATAAATTTGATCCGTCTATACATGAAGCTATAGAAGTAGAAGAAACAAGTGAAGAAGAAAAAGATTCAGTTATAATTAAAGAATATAGACCTGCTTATAGATTACTCGATAAAATCCTACGTCCAGCATCAGTAAAAGTTTATAGGGTTGTAAAGAATAGCGAGGTGGAAAATAATGGCTAAAATTATTGGTATTGATCTTGGAACGACTAACAGTGTAATGGCTATTATGGAAGGTGGAAAACCTGTTGTTATACCTAACTCTGAAGGTGATTACCTAACACCTTCCATAGTAAGCTTTACTAAAACAGGGGAAAGAATAGTTGGTGCTCTTGCTAAGAGGCATCTTATCGTTAATCCTGAGAGAACTGTAAAGAGTATAAAAAGGAAAATGGGGACCGATTATAAAGTTAAAATCGATAATAAAGAATATACTCCGCAGGAAATATCTGCGATGATTTTACAAAAAATGAAACTCGACGCTGAAAGTTATTTAGAAACAAAAATAGATAAAGCAGTAATAACAGTACCTGCACACTTTGACGATGCTCAAAGACAAGCTACTAAAGATGCAGGAACTATAGCTGGCTTAGAGGTGGTTAGAATATTGAACGAACCAACCGCAGCCGCTATGGCTTATGGTTTTGATAAACAACAAGAAACGCAAACAATCGTTGTTTTTGATTTAGGTGGGGGAACTTTTGATGTCAGTGTCCTTGAAATAGGTGGAGGTGTTTATCAGGTCCTTGGTACAGCGGGAGATAGTTTCCTCGGAGGAGATGACTGGGATGAAAGAATAATGAACTGGATCTTGAATAAATTCTACGAAGAATATGGAATAGATCTAAAAATCCAAAAAGAGGCACTTCAAAAAATATTGGAAGCTTCTGAAAGAGCTAAAATTGAACTCTCTTCAAAAGAAGAAACTGTTATAAAAATAGCTTTTATTACATCTGATGCTACCGGCCCTAAACATATAAACTATACATTAACAAGAAAAGAATTCGAAGAAATGACCAAAGATTTAGTGGAAAGATTAAGGATTCCTGTTGAAGAAGCTTTCAAAGCCGCTAATTTAAGATACAATCAAATAAATGAAGTTATACTTGTTGGTGGATCAACCAGAATGCCGATGGTCCAAGAAATGGCAAGAAAAATATTTAATAAAGAACCCAGGAAAGATATAGATCCTGATAAGGTTGTAGCTCTTGGAGCTGCTGTCCAGGCAGGTATAATTGAAGGTAATGTTAAAGAAATGGTATTACTCGATGTTACCTCTCTTTCTTTAGGTGTTGAAACTGCAGGTGGAGCATTTACTAAAATAATACCACGTAATACACAGATTCCTGTTAAAAAAACTAAAATATTCACAACTGTCCAAGATGGACAATCTGTTGTCGAAGTCCATGTCTTGCAAGGTGAAAGAGAATTGGCTAAGTATAATAAATCGTTAGCTAGGTTTGAATTAGTTGGAATACCACCTGCCCCTAAAGGGATTCCTAAAATAGAGGTTACTTTTGAGATAGATGCTGATGGAATTCTACATGTAAGTGCTGTCGATTTAGCTACTGGCAATAAACAAAAAGTTGTTATACATTCTGTGTTACATTTGGATAGAGCTGAAGTTGATAGAATGTTGGAAGAGGCTTCTAAATATGCTCAGGTTGATAGAAAGGTAAGAGAGGAACAACAAATTATTGCACAAGCTACTGTGGAACTCGACTCTGCTGAAAATCTTGTAAAAAACCATGCAGAAATATTAGACCTGAAAATGTTAGAAAAAGCAAAAAGAACTATGGAAGCATTGAAATTAGCAATCGATGCCAAAAAATTCGATGAAATTAAAAAATTAACAGAAGAACTGAGATCTATTAACTTTTCTTTAGGAACGGAGCTATATAGAGTAATGGAAAAGCAGGTAGCAGAACAAAAAGAAAAAGTGGCTACCCAAGAAGCAAAAGCTGAACCCCAAAAATCTAAAGAATCTTCTATTCTGGAACAAATTAAAAAAGTAACAGATGAAGATATTTTATCATGGTTTAAAAAGAAAAAAGAAGGCTGATGAACTATGAAGGATTATTATGAAATCCTTGGAGTTAGTAGAAATGCAACTGATGAAGAAATAAAAGCAGCATATAGAAGATTAGCAAAAATTTATCATCCTGATGTAGCTGAAAACAAACAAGAAGCAGAAAAAAAATTTAAAGAAATAAACGAAGCATACCAAGTTTTAAGTGACCCTGAAAAAAGAAAAATCTACGATCGATACGGAACGTTAGAAAATGTATATCAATCTAATTACCAATCTTACCAAACCTCAGATATATTCGATGTTTTCTCAGAAATTTTTGATGATTTCATATTTCAACAAACAAGAAGTAAAAGAAACCCTATTGATGAATTGTACCGCCCTCAAAGAGGAAAAGATATAACTTATACATTGGAAATAAGTTTGGAAGATGCTTATTTTGGTAAAACCCAAAAAATAAGGATACCTTATAAGAGAGTCTGCTCAGAATGTCAGGGATTAGGTTTTAAAAGAGAAGACTTAGTTAAATGTGAGAAATGTGGTGGAACTGGACAAGTTAGCTATAGAGCTAAATCTTTGTGGGGAACTATTGTTAGCACTTATACTTGTGATGTTTGCAACGGATGGGGGTTTAAAACTAAAAAAGTATGTCATAAATGCTCTGGTAACAGATATGTGACTGATGAAAAAGAGATTCATGTGAATGTCCCTAAGGGAGTTGAAGATGGAGATATAATCATGATTCAAGGGGAGGGTAATGAGGGATTAAATGGAGGAAGAAACGGAGACCTTTATATTAAAATAAAAATCATTGAACATCCATTTTTGAAGAGAATTGGAAACAATCTTTTAATAGAGTATCCCATTAATTTTATCGACGCTATTTTGGGGACTACTGTAAAAGTACCTCACATGAACGGATATATAGAAGTAAATGTTAATCAGCTTACTCAACCTAATTCTGAAATAGTTATTAAAGGACAAGGAATGCCTATTAAAAACACTAACAGAAAAGGAGATTTCATCGTTAAAGTTAAAGTGATGTTTCCACAAAAATTAACTAATGAACAAATTAAAGCTCTTGAATCTATAAGACCATTGTTTTTAGAAAACAACAAAGATAATAATAACAAAAAGAATATATTTGAAAAAATATTCAAGAAAAAGTAATGAAAATTTATACAAAAACGGGCGATAAGGGGCAGACTAAACTTTTTAGTGGGCATTGTGTTTCCAAAAACGACCCACTCATAAAAGCGTATGGCAAAGTAGATACTCTTGTCTCTTTTCTCGGCTATTCTAAAGCTCTTCTTCTAAAAAGCAAAAAAAAGGAATTTAAAGAAATAATTAATGTAGTCGAAGAAATACAAATCCTATGCTTTAAAACAATGACTGATTTAGCAGCTACTAAAATGAATAACGTTGAAAGAATAAATGAAAATGATCTAAAAAAAATAGAAAATACCATCGATAAATTCTGGGAAAGATTACCAAAATTGAAAAACTTCATTATCCCAGGTAGTGATGTTTATAGTGCTTCCCTACACATAAGTAGATCAGTATGTAGGGAAATAGAACCAATCATTTTAGAGGCAATAGATTATTATAAACAACAGGGCACTGAAGTTAATCCATTAACTTTGACATTGATAAACAGAATATCAGACTTACTTTTTACTTTGGCTGTTTATGTTGAATTTATATTGAACAAAAAATTAACCATAATAAAAAATAACAAAAAATTAAAATGATTGAACCAAATGAGTAAGGCAATAGAAATACTTGAAAAAAATAAAATAAAACCCTCGTTTATTAGGATAAAAATTTTGGAGTATCTTATGAATACTAAAACTCATCCTACTGCTCACGAAATATATGAACAACTAAAAAAGGAAATACCAACACTGTCAAAAACATCTGTATATCTTAATCTAAACCTTTTTCTTAAAAAAAAGATAATCATGGATTTAAAAACAAAAGAAGAACAAAGGTTTGATTTTATCCAATATGAACATATTAATTTCTATTGTAGGATTTGTAAAAAAGTTTTTGATTTACCTATTGTTAATTACATAAAGGAAAATGATATAAAAGTTGATGAGTTTATGGTAGAAAAAATAAATATTTACCTTGAGGGAGTTTGTAAGGACTGTGGAAAACCTTAAAACAGAATATGAAATAGACCTTACTATACCTGCCAAAAAAAATTTAGTGATAATACCTCGCTTGGTGGTAGCAGGATTGTTATCTGAACAAAAAATAACAGTAGAAGAACTTGAAAATATTAAACTAATTATCTCTGAAGCTGTAAATTTGCTTTTTAATAGCGAGGGTAAGATAAATATGAAAATATCTCTGCTAAAGGAAAATGACAAAAATGTCCTAAAAGTGATTATTTCTACCAATTTAACGAAAGAGATACTTGAAAACTTATCTAAAAGCGGTTTAACTATTCATATCCTAAATTACCTGTGCTCAAAATTTAATGTTCATCAGAAACAGAAAGAAATAGAAATTTTTATAGAAAAAGAAATTTAACTAAGAAACTACAACTTGAGTTTTTCACAGAGTATTGTGGTTTAGTATTTTTGAAGGATAATACTTGCGTTTTGTCTAACAATTTTAACAGTAATGACAAAACTAAAGTTTCATTTTTTGAGGAATTATGAGTAAGGAACAAAAATTTTACAAAGTGCTTCAAGAAGTTTTTATTGGTGCCAATATTGAAGGTAAAGGTGGATTTCTTAATTTGATGAGTATAAAATCAAATTATTATAGCAAGATAGAGAGATTACTTAAAGCCGATATAGAAAAAGCATTAGAAAAGTATCCCAGTTTTAGGGATGAACTTTTTGACAAGCTTTATTCCTTTTTCAGTAGATATTTTACGCAGAGTGGTTCAATCTATTTCAATTCTACTCCATTTCACAGCAATGTCTATGAGAAAGTTTATACCGATGAAAAGGATGTTATTCTATTTTGGAAAACTCATATGCTTTACTATGTCAAAACCGACAGGATTTTCAGGAGTTTTCCAGTTGAGTTTGATGGATTAAAATTTTACTTTGATGCTTCGAAAACAGAAATCAAAAGAGCTAATGAAAAGAGATCACTTATTTTTGAGTTAAATGAAGTTCGTGAAGATGGCACAATTGTTTTTGCTGTTCAATATTCCGAAAAAGGGACAAAGACAAAAACCGACGAGATATTAAAGGAATTAAAGAAGAAAGGCATTGGGATTAGTGAGGAACAATTGGAGCGTGCTTTTAGAATTTTTGAAAAACAAAGTGAAGTTGATTTCTTCATAAATAAAAACGCAAAAGCATTCTTACAGGAACAATTTAAACTTTGGATTTATCAGTATTTTTGGGAAGGAGCAAAGGAATGGAGTAGTGATAGAGTAAATCAATTGCAAATACTTAAAGATATTGCATTTAAGATTATTGATTTTGTTAGCCAATTTGAAGATGAGCTGGTAAAAATATGGAACAAGCCGAAGTTTGTCAAAAACTCAAATTATGTAATTACTTTGGATAGAATTGCAAATATTAATATAATTGAGAAAATTTTGAAACACAAAAATGTTGATGAACAGGTCAAAGAATGGAAGGAACTTGGAATTGTAGATGAAAATTTTAAAACGAGTGATGTTATTGAAACTAATTTAACAGGCAAATATTTATCAAAGAAATACAAGCATTTACCTATTGATACAAAGTATTTTAAAGATTTAGAACTTGAGATTTTAAGTTTATTTGATGATTTAGATAATGCATTGGATGGCTGGTTGATAAAAAGTGAGAATTATCAAGCATTAAATACAATTTTACCAAAATTTAAGGAGAAAGTGCAGACAATCTATATTGACCCTCCATTTAATAAAGAACAGGATGCCGATTATTTTTATTCTGTAAAGTATAAAGACGCTACTTGGATTACAATGCTGGAAAATAGGCTAAATTTAGCAAAGGAATTTATTAAAGACACAGGAAGCATTTTTGTTAGATGCGATTATAACGGAAATATGTATGTAAGACTTTTGATGAATCAGATTTTCGGAGAAGAAAATTTTAGAAATGAGATAGTGGCTAGAAGAGGGGCGCCAAAGGCTGGATTAATTTCCCAATTTAAAGATCTCAGGGCTATGGCTACAGCTTATGATAATCTATATTGGTTTTCCAAAAGAGATGATACAAGGTTTTCAGGGTTTTATAAAGAAGCTCCTCAAGAGAAAAAACTTTATGGTTATTGGGCTGATTTTCAAAAAGGAGAAGCTTACGATAGACCAACGATGAGATACGAAATTTTAGGAATAACTATAGATAAGGGACAATGGAAATGGAGTAAGGAAAGAGCAATGAAAGCAATAGAAAATTATCAAAGATATTTAGAAGAGAGTAAGATTACAGGAGAAACACTTGAAGAATATTGGATTAGGACAGGAAAAAAACTTGAGTTTATAAAGAGAGAAAACAACAAAATTAAGTATTGGGTTCCTCCAAGAGAAGAGTTGTTGATAGATAATAATTGGCTGGATATTCCAGGATATTCCTCTGGTTGGAATTTTCAAACCGAAAACTCCGAAATTCTTTTAAAACGTGTTATAGAATCCACATCCAACGAAGGTGATTTAGTTATGGATTTCTTTTTGGGTTCTGGCACTACTACTGCAG
>Ga0105160_1000524_pt1 | contig 17811 bp, 19 predicted proteins | sample GXS110809BmetaG_FD_89591 | JGI IMG/M metagenome (GOLD analysis project Ga0105160, IMG submission 89591) | Hot spring microbial communities from Gongxiaoshe hot spring, China to study Microbial Dark Matter (Phase II) - GXS 110809B | ecosystem: Environmental > Aquatic > Thermal springs > Hot... | reverse complement strand
ATAATCTCGGCAGAGATGTATGGCTCGAGGGCGTTGTATGCATAAGGTAGGGGAGGAAGGACGTATTTCTTCATGTCCTTCCGATGTCATGACGGTTATAAAAAATTATCGGACTAACCTCGGAACGACAGCCGCAAAAGGGTTTATTTTGTGACAGCTCAAACCTGCAGACCTGATGGAGTATTGGACAAAGACCAGTTTCGACAAGTCGTCAAAATCTTAGAAAAACGTTATTTAACGGGGTCCAAACCGGAGCATGTCTCAGACGTAGACCCCTTCAAAATCCTTGTGGGCGCTTTACTGTCCCATAGGACACGTGACGAGATGACCGACATCGCTTACAACGAGCTGTTCAGCAGATACAAAAACCCTGCTGAGCTAGCCGACGCCGATGTCCGGGAGATCGCGAAGACTATTAAGAGGGTTGGTTTTTACCGGCAGAAGGCGAAGCGAATCAAAAAAATAGCTAGGATAATTTACGGCGAGAGGGGCGGAAGGGTTCCGGAAAGCCGTGAGGAGTTGATGAAGCTTCCGGGGGTTGGGCCTAAGACCGCAGACATAGTTCTCTCAGCTGCTTTCAGCAAACCCGAGGTGGCGGTTGACACGCACGTCCAAGCTGTTGCTGTCCGGCTCGGCATCGCCTCCGAGAAGGCGGGCTACGAAGAAATAAAACGAAACATAACCACGCTGGCAGCGGAAGAAGACCTCCCAATAATTAACCATCTGTTCGTAAGTTTCGGCAGAGAAGTTTGTAAGAAACCCAGGCCCAAATGCAGCATATGCCCAATAACTACCTTTTGCAAATACTATCAGACTTGGGTTAAAGCTTCAGCTCTTTAATCTTGTCCAGCACTTCACCTGCATGGCCTTCAGCTGTGACTTTGTGGAAAGCTGCTCTTATAGTTCCCGAGCTGTCGATAATGAAGGTTTTGCGCAGGCACCTGCCTTTTTCAGCGCTGTAGGCGTTGTAGAGCTTTGCAACCTTCCCGTCCTTGTCCGACAGAAGCGTAAAGTTAAGCCGGTACTTTGACGCGAAACGCTTATGCGAATCTGCATCGTCCACGCTGACGCCGACGACGTTGACGTTAATCTTCGTAAACTGGTCAAACGAATCCCTGAAGCCGCATGCCTCGGTGGTGCAGCCGGGCGTGTCGTCGCGGGGATAGAAATAGAGAACTAATGCTCTGTGGCCTGCCAGCAAATCTTTGAGGCTGTGCTGTTTGCCCTCCGCATCGGGAAGCGTGAATTCGGGTGCCTTGTCTCCCGCCTCGGGCTTCATTTCATGCTAAAGGAGTGTCCGCATCCACAGGTTGATGCAACGTTAGGGTTGTTGATCGAGAAGCCGGACCCCATGACATCCTCGACGTAATCTATCTCAGAGCCTTCAAGAAACTGGGCGCTGAAAGAGTCTACCACAACCTTCACTCCATGTGCTTCGACAACGACGTCGTCGTCGTAAACGTTTTCATCCAAGGCCATCCCATACCTGAAGCCCGCGCAGCCTCCGCCAGTGACGTAGATTCTCAAAGCTAGTTTGTCATTGTTCTCCTCTTTGATGAGCTGTGCTATCTTCTTTGCCGCCCTCTCCGTGACCTTAAGCCTGTATGGCTCGAGTTTTGCCTCCATGTTGAAGTCTACAGCTGGCTGGCTTTATTAAAACATTTTGCTCATACAAATTTAAATAATGTAGAAGAGCACAAAACCCTAGGCCGCGGAAGAGGAGCTAGACTTGAAGCTGATTGCCGAGACCAGCGAGTCTATAACGGTTGAGTTAAGTCAAACACCCCACCATGTAGCGAACGCCATAAGAAGAACAATCATAAGAGAAGTTCCCACCATGGCCGTGGAAGAAGTTCTCATAATCGAAAACACTTCAAACATGACGAACGAGGTTTTGGCCCACCGCATATCTCTGATACCGTTCATCACCGATTTGGAGAACTATCGCTTGCCAGAGAAATGCGACTGTCAAAGCAGGCTTGGCTGTGAGAAATGCGTAATCCGTTTTACGCTTAGGGCTGAAGCCGTCGAAACCCCGCTAACTGTCTATTCCCGTGACATAACGCCCGAGAAAAGTGATGGAAAGGTAGCGCCGTTTAACGGGGACATACCTATAGTCTCTCTAGCGCCGGGACAGAGGGTGGAGCTTGAACTTTACGTAAGGCTTGGGAGAGGTCGTAAGCATTCGAAATGGCAGCCGGGCATCGCCACGTTGTATGATGAAGACGGCAAGAAATACCTGTATGTTGAGAGCTACGGCTTCCTGCCGCCTAAGGTTATTCTGTTAGAGGCCGTGAAAATACTGGAGGAGAAGGTTGACATGCTTGAGAACGCGTTCAAGGAGGCTATGGGCGATGACTGGAAATAGAAGGTTTGAAGTCATCGTCAGAAAGCTTGCCGCAAAATCGAATTTTAGAGAAAGGCTTCTCCAGGAGTTGCGTAAAAGCAGGAGGATGATGAGAGAGGTTAACCTATCCCGTATAGAACGTCATTCCCAAGAAAACGACGTTGTTTTCGTGCCGGGGAAAGTGTTGGGCCACGGTATCTTGACTAAGAGGCTAACTGTCGGTGCCTTCAGCTTCTCCCGATCGGCGCTGAGAAAAATAGTTGCGGCCGGCGGACGGCCTATCCTCCTCGAGGATTTCCTTAAGGAGTTTAAGGACGGTTCAGGGGTGAGGATAATTGGATGAGAAAACATACGTCATCAACGCCGAAGGCTACAAGCTAGGCCGGCTCGCCTCCCACGTTGCAAAGATTCTGCTGAAAGGCCACAAGGTCAAAATATACAACGCCGAGAAGGCAGTTATCACAGGTAGCAGGTCGTCGATTCTAGAGCGTTACCTGATGCTCAGGGGAAGGCGTCAGCTCTCTTCGCATAAAAAAATAACTGTGTGGTATCCTACGAGGGCTGAGGCCATAATGCGGTCCGCGGTGGTCAGGATGCTTCCGAGACGCAAGCCGAAAGGACGTGAGGCAGCTAAAAGGTTGGAGGTTTTTGAGGGAGGGGCGCAGCCGACGGGTGAGGTGATAGAGTTTCAGGACGCCAAGCTGGGAAAACCCGTTAGCAGGTCAGGCAAGTTCATAAGATACATCACGTTGGAAGAGCTGTCTAGGCTTATGAGGGGTGGAAGGCAGTGAGACAGGCTGAACAACACTTCGTAGGACGCAGAAAAACCTCCATAGCCAAAGTCTTCGTGAGGCCAGGCAAGGGAAACATATTCGTGAACAAAACACCGTTACATCTCTTCGGCGAACTCTTCAGAAGCAAAATACTAACCCCTTTGAAGCTTCTTCCCGAATTCTGGAAAAGCCATGATTTTTACATAAGCGTGAAAGGCGGAGGCGTCTCATCCTCAGCCGACGCAGCAGCCATAGCTATCTCCAAAGCGGCGGCGAAGCTGACGGCGGAGGGAAGAAGCGTCATCTCCGGCTACGATAGATATCTTCTCGTCGACGACCCTCGTCAGGCCGAGCCTAAGAAGCCGAACAGAAGAAGCGCCAGACGTTTCAAGCAAAAGAGCTACAGGTGATATGCTGTATGATGTTTCCGATAAGATGTTTCAGCTGCGGCCGTGTGATAGCCCACAAGTGGGATGAATACAAGTCTCGTGTGCAGGTAGGAGAGAATCCACGGGATGTCTTGGATAGCTTGGGCTTCAAAAGATACTGTTGCCGGAGAATGTTCATCTCCGCGGTTAACGTTATGGATGAGTTGATGGAGTTCCATCAAAAATATACAGCAGCGGGAGCTGGACAGCGTTGAGGGCTTCATTCAAGATAACCGATGCCAATGCTATAATGGTGTTCGACAGCAGAGGCTCGGAGACGGTTGAGGTCGAGCTCTGGTCTGAGAAAGTTTCGGCAAGAGTTTCTGCACCTTCAGGAAAGAGCAGGGGAAGCAGAGAGGCGGTACCTTTTTCTTCGAATGAAGTGAAGAAATCCCTCGAAGCCTTCCGGAAAGTTTTGAAAAGTCGTCTGATAGGGTTTGACGCAGCTGACCAGCTTGGGTTGGACACGATGCTCAAGGAGGTTGATGGAACGGAGAACTTTTCAAACCTTGGGGGAAACCTTGCTTACGCGGTGTCGGCTTGCGCAATTGTTTTAACATCACGGCTGAGGGATATTGCGCCGTGGAGATACATCGCTGAGCTGTCGGGGATTAAGCCGGCTATTCCGCTGCCGCTTGGAAACGTTTTGGGAGGAGGAGCTCACGCAGGCGCAGGCTCGCCGGACATCCAAGAATTCCTGGTCTTTCCATCGAGACCGAAGACTGTCGAAGAAGCCGTAAAAACGAACATCGAGGTCCACCGAAGGCTTGGAAACATACTCATGAATAAAGCCGGCAGATACGGCGGGGGGAAAGGTGATGAAGGAGGTTACGCTCCGCCTCTCGACGACATCGCTGCACTACAATCTGTTGCAGAGGCGTCGGAGGGTCTGTCGGTGGGGCTTGGCTTGGACGTTGCTGCTTCCAGCCTTTACGACGTTTCTGCAAAACGGTATGTTTACAGAAACAGAGGGGAGAGGAAAACTGTGAAGGAGCAGATGGATTACATAGCTGGCTTGGTTGAGAGGTATCGAATCAGATACGTTGAAGACCCTTTCGACGAATCCGACTTCGAATCGTTCACCCGTCTGTGTGATGCTTTTCCGAAGCTGCTGGTCTGCGGCGACGACCTCGTGGTCACAAGGCCAGAGCTTGTGAGAAAGGCGGCTGAGAGTGGAGCCGTTAGGGCTGTCATCCTTAAGCCCAACCAAGTGGGCACAGTTTCGGACACCATCAAGGCTGCTGTGGAAGCCGAGCGTCACGGCATCGTACGGGTTGTATCCCACAGGTCGGGAGAGACGTGCGACAGCTTCTTATCCCATCTCGCCATAGGTTTGGGCGGCAAATTTATTAAGGCAGGCGTAGTGGGAGGTGAAAGGGTGGCGAAGCTCAATGAGCTGCTCAGAATACATCAAACGGACGGCAGCCTTCACCTTCAGGAGGTCGACCTTGATTGACGTTAACGGCTGAGCAGGAAGCGGAGATACTCGAACAACTGGTGAAATACAACGTCCACGTCGGCTCTAGGATTAAGGTCAAGCACATGGAGCCCTTTATCTTCCGGATGAGGTACGACGGCGTGTATCTCTTCGATGTCAGGAAAATCCTTGAAAGACTCAACATAGCCGCTCGGATGATATCCTACTATCCTCTGGACAAGATTGTGGCCGTGTCGACTCACGTGTTTGGCGTGAAGGCTGTCCAGAGGTTTGCGGAGCTGACAGGAGCGGTTGCTATAGCCGGCAAGATGCCCGCTGGGATGCTTACCAACAGAACACTGAAGAACTACATGGAGCCAGACCTCGTCATAGTTTCCGACCCCAGATATGATGTTCAAGCCCTTGAGGAAGCTAAGATTGCGAGAATACCGGTCATAGCTATGTGCAGCACGGACAACATCTGCTCCAACGTCGACCTTATAGTTCCGATGAACAACAGAAGCAGAACATCTCTGCCGTATGCGTTCTGGTATCTGACGAGGAGGGTTTTGGAGGAGAACAGGCAGCTGACGCCGGATTTCGACGCTTTGGTTAAGCCGGAGGACTTTATGACGTTGGCCTCCTCCTCAGAGCTTGAGTAAGAAGGGTTGCAGAACCGTTTCCATGCAGCGGCGGAGGAAAGAGGCGTAGAATTCCTCTTTATAGCCTTGTCCGTCTGAAAGCAGCAGCGGTGTTGCACTGTTGTTTGTGACGATGTAGGAGACCTGCTGGCCCGGTGAAATATTTACGCCGGCTTGTTCCAGCTTTTTGGCCGCAGCCACGTGCTTCAGCCTTTTCCTGTAATGTTTTGGACTCATGCTCAAGCTTCTGACGAGAGCCAGCATCTCCTGCTCAACAGCACCTGAGTAGACTAGCTTAAGATATTTGTGGAATGTTTCCCGGCATTCCTCTGCTTTGCGCTGAAGCTCTTCAGGCGACTTGGCTTCGGCGAGCTTTTCGAGAAACTCTTTCTGCATCTGCTTGGCTAAAGGCGGAGTGTCACTACGCCTCAGCTCGATTCCCCTGAATTTTAGACGGCCGTCGGTGTAGACGCCGAAATACCTGTTGTTGACAGGCCTTCCAGGATGCGTGCGTGAGGGAAGGAAGGCTATCCATCTATAGGTTCCCTCATAGCCTATCGGCAGGCCCAGCCTCTTCTCCAGCTCCTCTCCCAGCTTTCTGTAGTCCTCCTCACAAGCATCCCGCCCCCAGACCCAGAGGCAGTCTACGATGCCGTGCAACACTTTAAACCCTTTTTCCTCAGCTATTTTGACGCTTTTCAGCAAGGTGTCTCGGGCTAGGGCGCAGACAGCCATATGGGCCTCACGGCTTCCGAACTTAGCCTTCCTGTAGCCGAGGTAGCCGAAGGATGTGACGAGTATCCATTTGAGGGCGTCAGACCTAGCTTTGTAAATCTTTAAGCCCGTCTCCATGTAAAGCCTCTTGTACTCCAGCCTTCTCTTCAAAGGCGTTTCAACAGCGGAGGGCACTATTCCACGCCATCTTCTACATACGTGGTATCCCAGCTCGGGTATGTCGCTGCCTTCGCAGCACTTGCAGTTGACGGTCTCGCCGCTTATGTTGTGTTTGAGCATCAGCGTTGGGTAGAGGCTGTGGAAGTCAAGCTCGCCGACGTTCCAGTAAACACCTGGCCTGTGGTCGAGAATCCAACCGCCTCTGTCCGCTGTAACAAGCTCGGCCGCGGTCATGCACGTAGGCCTCCCCGGCTCGGAAGGTATGAGAACGTCGTTCAGGTAGGCTTGACGATACTGTAGAGAGGTCATGCACCTGCCTATCGTGTAGCGGGCCGCGTCTTGGACTGGCACGCTTACAACTCTCGCAACCTCCAGCACGCCTTCAAGCCCTGTCTCGCCGTAGAGCATGGAGTTGTCGGCGTCTATGTGAAGCCTGCCGTTGAGCTTGTATCCGCCAAACCTATGGTGAACCCTTCCATAGCTGGTGTAGGAGAAGCTTTTCGAGCTTTTAACCCGGTCTTCTCCACGGCCTAGACGCAGCTTGACGTTGTTGGCTGAAGCTCTCTCCCGCAGGTATCGCATTAGAAAACCGTCTCCGCCGTGGGTGACAACAACGTCCACATCCCATTCGTCCAAGAGCTTCGTCAGGCTTTGGAGTATCTCATCCTCGCATCCGTCTAACACCGCCTCGTCCCCGTCAACCCTCACTCTCACAAGCCTAAGACCGTCGGAAAACCTGGGCAGAGGCCCTGAAGCCTCAGCCTCCACATCCAAAAACGCAACCCTGAGGAAGGATGTGTCGTAGAAAAGGTTGTTGACGTCTTCCGCCGGCTCTGGAATGTTGTCGTGGATTTTGACGTAGGCTGTGGGCGTCAAACCGTGTTCGTAGAGAAATTCTTGGAGCAGAGGTATGTCGGTGTTGTAGGTTTTTACGCCGAGGCAGCCCCATCTCTCTGCGATGACGTTTGCAAGCCAGCGTTTCTCGGCGGGCGGTGTAAAAACCTCCAAAGCGTCGACGAAGCCGGCGTCGGGAACCCTCTTCACAACAGGCCTGACCTCATACCTGTCGGAAAGCGTCCTCGCAACATCTCGGAGAACAGCCGAGGGCCCTGCAGCATACAGCCTCGCTCTCCAGCCAACAGCCCTTTTCACCACGCCGCATTTACCCCTCAGCCACAGGAAAACGCCGTTACCGTTATCTAAACAAACATCAAGCAGCCAGCCTTCCACACATACTCCAGCCAAAACCCGAATATATCATGAGAGAAGGCTGAAAATGCGAACCGGGCCCGGTGGGACTTGAACCCACGGCCTTCGGCTCCGGAGGCCGACGAACCAGGAAATACACTCTTATGGTGTATTTCTCTCTATCCATACTGAGCTACGGGCCCGTGAAGAACAACAGTTTCCCGTATATATGTTTGAAAGGAAAAATAGAGGGGAGTGTTTGGCTGGAGGCCCGTCCTGACAGCGTCTGAGAAGCCTGATGAAAGCCGTGCATTGCCTCCGGAATCGCCGTAAAGGCGTTCGTCGCACTATTGCCCGGACTTCATCCAGCTTTTTCCCGCTGTCACGCCCTATCCATTCTAGGCCACGGGCCCAACGCATACTTCGCACTGCCTTTTTAAATGCTTTAGCAACATGTCTGGTTCTCACAAACATTTTCTATGGAATTTCGTTGGGATACCCGACATAGATAATCGCCTTCGTCTTTCTGCTTGCAGCCGGAGTTCTACTAGGCGGCTTGGTTACGTGATAACCTGGCGGCGAAAGGATTAAACATCCACTCCTTTTTTTCTTGCTGACATTCTAGGTTATTACCTGGGAAACATCCTCGAACTAGTCGTGCGACAGGCTTTTTAACCATCGGTGGTCGCAAGCGTCGAGGAAGATGTTCGGACTGTTCCGGAAAAAGCAGCCGCTGAAACCCCCCTTCGAAGAAAGGCTGACGGAGATAGTTACGAGGCTGATGACCATCCAGAACCGGATGGACGCTAAAGCCCGTGCCATGCAGATGAGGGGGAGGGAGCTTTTCAACCAGGTTGTTAAGGCAAAGATGGAGAAGGATAATGAGAGGGCTGCGGTCTACGCCAACGAGCTGGCCCAGCTTAGAAGAATGATGCATGCTACGGTCAGGAGCCAAGCTTCTTTGGAAGGCGTGGTGCTAAGGCTTGAGGCCGTCAAAGACTACAACGAGGTCAAGAAAGTCATAGGCCCTGTGGCGGCGGTGGTGATGGCCGTCCAAAAGGATGTCGGAGGCGTCATGCCTGAGATCTCGCACGGCCTCCGCGGAGTCCAAGACCTGTTGGACGACCTTTCAGTCAGCGTAGGCACCGTCTCTGACACTGTCACAGGTTACAGCGTCTCCGACCCGGAGGCGGAGACGATTCTCAGAGAGGCTTCGGAGATAGCTGCGCAAAGGCTGAAAAAAGAGATGCCGGACATAGAGGGCGGGCAGTTCATAACATAAATTAATAGGCTGTGAAGACTCAAGGACGGCTTGACGAATAACGCCGACCAGCTGGTTGAGCTAGGGTTCAAGCTCGGAGGCAAAAACAGGATCAGCTCACCTAAACCATACGAAAGAAGATGGGCTTCCGAATGGCGTGTAGCTAAATTGTTTGAAGCCAAGCCAGACCCTTCGAAGCCCAAGTTCTTCATATGCGTCCCCTACTCATACCAAAACGGCCCTCTCCACCTAGGGCATGGCTTCACCTTCACGCGGGGAGACGTGATAGCCCGTTACAAAAGGATGCGGGGATTCAACGTTCTTTTTCCATGGGCTTGGCACTGGACGGGAGAGGCTGTGGCAGGAACGAGCGAGAGACTGCGGAGGGGAGACGAATCGGTCAGGAGAATGCTGGTCGAGATGGACGGCGTTCCCGAGGAGCTTCTCCACCACTTCGAGAACCCCGAATTCATCTGCGCATACTACACGGCGGAAAACAGACAGGTTGTCGACGCTATGGGCTGGTCCGTCGACTGGACGAGAGAGTTCTACACCACAAGCCTCCATCCATACTACAGCAACTTCATCCGCTGGCAGTATGATGTTTTGAGAAGGAAAGGTCTTGTAGCCATGGGCCGTCATCCTGTGGTGTGGTGTCCACGCTGCCAAAGCGCCACAGGAGACCACGACAGGCTCAGAGGTGAGGGTATTTACCCAGAAGAGTTCACGCTCATCTACTTTGACGCGGACGGGTTTAAGCTCGCTGCCGCAACGCTGAGGCCGGAGACAGTTTACGGTGTCACAAACATCTGGCTAAACCCTCACGCAACATACGTAGTCGTCGAAAAGGATGGCTTCAGGTTCCTTATCAGCAAAGAAGCCGTAGCAAAGTTTTCTGAACAATGGGGGGACGTGAAGGTCATCAAGCCGATGCATGCGAGAGAGCTTATCGGCAAGGCCGCGACAGCCCCGCTCTCGGGTAGAAAAATTCCCATACTTCCGGCCACGTTTGTCGACCCGTCGATAGGCACCGGCGTAGTCTACAGCGTGCCAGCCCACGCTCCATACGACTACGTTGCTTTAAGAGACTTGGTTGAAAACTCCAGGCTTCTGACGGAATTCGGCTTAGATGAATCGCTGGCATCGTCGATCAAACCAATCAAGGTTATCAGCGTTGACGGTTTCGGAGATTTCCCTGCAGTTGAAATCGTGGAAAAACTCGGTATCAAAAGCCAGTCGGACGAAAGGCTTGAAGACGCAACGAGGGAGATATACTCGCGGGAATTCCACTCGGGAGTCATGGTCGTCGACGAGTTGAAAGGGCTCAGCGTCTCTGTTGCTAGGAAAGTTGTGCAGGACAGGCTGGTGGAAAACAACTACGGCAGCATCTTCTACGACCTTGCTGGAAAAGTGGTCTGCAGGTCTGGGGACGAATGCGTGGTGAAGATCGTTGAAGACCAGTGGTTCCTAACTTTCTCAGACGCAGAATGGAAGGAAAAGGTGAGAAGACTCGTAAACAGCATGAACATTTACCCGGAGGCGGCGAGGACATGGTTCATCAACGTTGTCGACTGGCTGAAAGACTGGGCCTGCACCCGCAAAACCGGGCTTGGAACAAACCTTCCATGGGACCCGTCTTGGAAGATTGAGACGCTCAGCGACTCAACGATCTATCCAGCGCTCTACACGGTCAGCGGAATTCTTAACAAGCATTTGGAAACCGCCGCACGTCTGCCGCCTGAGGTTTTCGACTACGTCTGCCTCGGGCTCGGCGACCCGAAAAAGATAGCCGCCGAAGAAAAGATCGACGTAACGCTTCTGGAGTCAATGCGCATGGAATACCTCTACTGGTATGGCGTAGACTTGCGTGTTTCAGCTAAGGACCTCGTCCCCAACCACCTGACATTCTACCTCTTCCACCACACAGGCATTTTTGAGCCTCAGCACTGGCCTCGTGGAATAAGCGTCAACGGAATGATATCGATAGAAGGGCAGAAAATGTCAAAGAGTAAGGGCAACTTCATATCGTTAAAGACCGCTGTCCAGAGACATGGAGCCGACGCGACAAGAATCGCTCTGATGCTGAGCGCCGAGGATCTCGACGACCCGGACTGGCGAACCAAAAACGCCGAGGAAGCAGAACAGTTCATCCAAAACTTTCTAAACATAGTTCAAAGGGTTTCAGAAGAGGGTGACAGTTCGGAAGGCCCTGCGGACAGATGGCTGCTTGCCTCGCTGAAAATTTCTATCAAGACAGTCACGGATGCTCTTGAAAAGATGAAAACACGCACGGCTTGCAACGAGGTTGTTTACGGGATGCTCAACGTTTGGAGATGGTGGGCGAGACGTAACAACGGAAAGATAACACGTGCGGGGAAGCAGTTTGTTGAGCAGTGGACTTTATTGCTCGCGCCGTTCGCCCCGTTCGCAGCGGAAGAATCTTGGAAAACGCTGGGAAAAAACGGGTTCGCCTCCGCTCAGAAATGGCCGGAAACGCAGCTGTCGATAGACGATGTTTTACCGCTTGTCTACGAGGACGTGGTCAAAGAAATTTTGTCCGATGTTAGAGAGATTCTCGGAGTGGTGCGCGGTAAGCCGAAGCACATCAAGCTATTTACCGCCAGTGAGTGGAAAACATCTCTGGCGAAAAACCTGCTCAAGTCTTCGCTGTATGAGGCGCTGTTTTGGCTCTCCAAAACCCATCCCGACAAGGCGAAGACAGCGCAGAAAATAGCGCCGAAAATATCTGAGGTCCTTAGAGGCTGGGAGGAAAAAAGCAGAAAATACTCCGGAGTCATGGAGCTTGGCGACGTTAAAAGCTTAGTGGAGAAAATATTACCCGCCGACAGAACTTTAACCCACGAAGCGGCAGCCCTGATAGAACAAGAGACGAAAATACCGGTGACTGTTTTAGACGAGCAGGAGGCTGTTCAAGGAATGGAGGCCTCAAAAGCATCTAACGCCACACCGTTAAAGCCAGCAATATACGTCGAGACGGAATGAATGACTCGAAGATACTCTTCATAATAGTTTCGGGCCCCGACGAGGTCGAAAAAGCACGCCAAGGGCTTAGGATAGCGCGAAACATCGCACGCGAAAAGCTTGCGAAAGAGGTTAGAGTTCTGTTCTTGGGGCCTGGAATCTACTTGCTCGACCCGTCAAACAAACACTACAAGCTTGTCAGCGATTACTTGACGGCTTTGAGGGAGAGTGGTGTTCACGTTGCGGCTTGTGCGGGAAACCTGAAGGCCTACGGTCTTGAGGAGAAGTTTGACAAAAAGCTTGTAGTCGCGGACGACGCTGCTGCTGTTGTGGCTGAGGCAGCGTCGAGGGGTTTTATCACAGCAACGTTCTAGGAAAACGTTTAATAGCACTAACCTAGCAATACGTCGCGCATGGTGTCGGCTAAAACTTTCGCGACAGCAGCCGTCTTCCTAGTCATCGGACTAGTCGTCGGGATTTTCATAAGCCCAGTGGTGATGCCAGCCCCTAAGCCACAGATAGTCTCAATAAAATTCGTCCTAGACTGGGCTATCCAAGGGCCTCAGGCCCCTTTCATCGTCGCTCTTGAGAAGGGATATTTTGCTGATGAAGGGCTTGCGGTGACAGTCGATAGAGGCTACGGTTCGGCGGACGCCATCACTAAAGTCGCATCTGGAGTATATCAGATGGGGTATGGAAGCCTCGACGCCTTAATCGAGTTCAACGTGAAGAACCCCGGCAAAGAGCTGATGGCCGTCTATGTGGTTCTCAACAAACCGCCCTACTCGGTGATAACCCTGAAGAATAAAGGCATAAATTCGGTGAAAGACCTTGAGGGCAAGAAGATAGGAGCACCTGAAGGTGACGCACCGCGAAGGCTTTTCCCCGTACTAGCCAGAGCCACTGGTGTAGACCAGTCGAAGATACAGTGGGTCAGCATGTCGCCTCCGTTGAGAGAGCCGTCCCTCGTCCAAGGGGAGGTTGACGCCATAACCGGTTTCTACTTCACGGCCTATCTCAACCTAGTGGCGCTGAAGGTTGATCCCTCGCAGATAGTGGCCTTCAAGTACACCGACTTCGGAGTTGAGCTTTACGGCAACGCTATAATAGTGAGAAAAGATTTCATGCAGTCGAACCCTGACGCTGTCGCTCGGTTTGTCAGAGCCGTAAACAACGCGTTGAAAGAAGTTATAAATGACCCGTCGAAGGCCGCGGACTATGTTAAGCTGAGAGACCCGCTTGTCGACCGTGACGTGGAATATCAGAGGTTACAGCTGGCTTTGAAGGACAACATATTGACGGAAGAGGTGAGGCGTAACGGCTTGGGAGCCGTGGACCGGGCTAGGCTTGAGAAGACGATAGAAGCTGTCGTAACCTCCTTCGGACTTTCAAGAAAGCCCGCTCCCGAGGAAATCTTCACAGACCGCTTCCTGCCACCCAAGGAGGAGAGAACAATCTAAAAACACCCTTTTTTTATAATCGGTGCCGGGTTGATAGAATTAAAGAACGTAAGCCTAGAATACGTCTCCAAGTCAGGTTTCCGAACAATATCAACAATAAAAGCGCTTGAAAACGTCAACCTAGCAGTTGACAGAGGAAGCTTCACGTCTATTGTGGGGCCGAGCGGCTGCGGCAAAACAACTATCCTCAAAATTATATCAGGGCTCTTACCGCCAACCGGAGGTGAGGTGTGTGTCAACGGCAGGGTTGTCGACAAGCCTCTTTCGATTGTGGGCATGGCTTTCCAAAACCCAGTCCTGCTGCCGTGGCGAACGGTGCTGCAGAACATCCTGCTGCCGTTAGAGGTCGTCGAGCCGCACAAATCCCAGTTCGCCGTCAGAAGAAGGGAATATGTCGAGAAAGCTCTGAACTTGCTCAAAACCGTTGGGCTTGAAGGGTTCGCGGACAAGAAACCATGGGAGCTTTCGGGAGGGATGCAGCAGCGTGTTTCTCTGTGCAGAGCCTTGATACACGACCCGGCTATACTGCTTCTCGACGAACCGTTCGGCGCGCTAGACCTGTTCACCAGGGAAGAGCTTTGGAACGTTCTACAAAACCTGTGGCTGAGAACACGCTGCACTGTAGTAATGGTTACACACGACCTCAAAGAAGCGCTGTATCTATCCGACAAAGTCTACGTCATGAGTAAAAGGCCCGGCAGGGTTATCGACGTGATGGTCTCAGACTATCACAGGCCGAGAGAAATAGAGATAACCTATGACGAGAAGTTCGTTCGTCAGATGCAGAGGCTCCATGAGCTGATAAGGGTGAAATAAATGGCGAAACAACCTGTCTCCCAGCTCGTTGTCTCAGCCCTTAAGGAGTACGGCCTGCCAGTCCTAGTGTTCATGGCGTTTTTCGCGGCGTGGGAGGCTGCCGTAGAAATATTTGACATCCCCGAGTTTGTTCTGCCATCTCCCTCGAGAATATTGCTGTCTATGCGGCAAACCTTCAACATCATTCTCATGCATTCCTATGCCACGCTCGAATCCACGCTCATTGGCTTCGCCATGTCAATAGTCTTCGGGCTGGGGTTAGGCCTAGCCGTCGGATACTCAGCAATCATATACAGGGCTGTCTACCCTCTTCTAGTCGCGTTCAACACCATCCCCAAAGTCGCCATAGTGCCAATCCTAGTCATCTGGTTCGGCGTAGGAAAGGTACCGGCAATACTCACTGCCTTCCTAATCTCGTTCTTCCCCATAGTTGTAAACGTGGCCATTGCCCTTGCCACGATAGAACCAGAGATTAAAGACGTCCTTAGGTCGCTGGGCGCAGGGAAGCGCGCAATATTCATAAAGATAGGCCTGCCCAGGTCGATGCCCTATTTCTTCGGCTCTCTTAAAGTGGCTTCAACCCTTGCGTTCGTCGGAGCCGTCATATCGGAAACGGTCGCAAGCAACGAGGGAACAGGCTATCTGATGATAGCTGCGAGCTCAAGGTTTGACGTCCCGCTTGTCTTCGCCGGACTTCTGGTGATATCGTTTCTGGGCATAAGCCTGTTTCTGGTCTTTGCCCTGCTCGAGAAGAAACTCGTGAGCTGGGCTTACAGATAAAGCTAATGACCAGCTCGCATTTCTTATTTCTGGATGAAAGCTCAGAGGGCCTGCAAAGTCTGCGGCAGCATCGAAATAGTGTCGAAAACGATTGGCGTATGTCTAGGCTGTTTGAGGGAAAGGCCCGACGAAGCGGTTGCCGTAGCTGAGATGGGTCACGCCTACTCGCGGAAACTCTTCAACCTCCCAGTCAAACCGCCAAAAACAGCCGGCGGCATCCCCTGCAAGCTCTGTGCGGCGGAGTGCGTCATGGCCGACGGGGAGATGGGCTACTGTGGAATACGTGGAAACAGGAAGGGCCGGATGTTTTCTTTGACATCGCCCGATTCCGGCCTTCTCCACTACTACCTCGACCCCCACATAACCAACTGCTGCAACGCCTACTTCTGCCCAGCAGCAACAGGATGCGGATATCCAAGATACGCTTACAGACGAGGGGCGGAAACAGGATACTACAATCTCGCGCTGTTTTTCTACGGCTGCAGCCTAAACTGCCTCTTCTGCCAGAACTGGAGCCACAAGAGGTTGGCGGAAGCACCTACAGTGGACGCTCAAGAGCTCGTAAACGTGACTCTGAGCAATCAGTTGATATCCTGCTGGTGTTGGTTCGGCGGGTCAGCAGAGCCTCAGCTGCCTTTCGCAATAAAAGCATCGAGGCTTATCGCCGAGTCTAAACCCTCCGACAGGATCGTGAGAATATGCTATGAGTGGAACGGCGACGGCGATCCCGCACTTGTCAAACGTGCCGTGGAAACAGTTGTCGAGACGGGGGGAAACGTGAAATTCGATTTGAAGGCCTTCAACCCAGCGGTTCACAAAGCGTTAACTGGTATGGACAACGGCCGAATCCTTCAGAATTTTGAGATGGTTTACAGGCTGTTCTACGACAGTAGAAGCGATTGTCCAGTGCTCGCCGCTACAACGCTGCTTGTCCCAGGATACGTGGACGCGGAGGAAGTGGAGCGCATAGCCGAGTTCATAGCCGGCTTGGACGACAGGATACCATACAGCCTTCTAGTTTTCCATCCAGACTTCATGATGAACGACATGCCGATAACGCCGTTTAAGCAGGTTGCAGAATGTCACAGAGCAGCTTTGAAACACCTCCAGAAAGTTCACCTGGGAAATCTGCATCTTCTCCAAAAGATGTAACGGAGCGTTGAAACAAACCTCAAATACTCCACATCAAAATTTTCCAGCGAGCAGACAGCTGGGCCCGTGGCGCAGAATGGATAGCGCACCGGCCTTCTAAGTCGGGGGTCGTGAGCAAAGGGCTTGAAAGCCTTTGCCGATAGGGTTCAAGTCCCACCGGGCCCGTGCAAAGCCCTGGTAGCTCAGCCCGGTTAGAGCGGCCGCCTCGTAAGCGGCAGGTCGAGGGTTCAAAGCCCTCCCAGGGCTTCTTCATCTAAAACGTTTTTTAAAGCCTTCAGGAACCTGTCGTTTTCCCGCCTTGTCAAAACAGTCACCCTCAACGAGTTCTCCACACTGTCCGACAGGTTTCTCACAACTATCCCCTGCTGCATGAGTTTCTGCTGAACCAGTCCTGCGTTTACTTCTTTGAATTTGATGAGTAAAAAGTTTGCCTGCGACGGATATACCTTCACCCTTCCATCGCCTTCAAGAATGTTCCTGACCCTCTCCCTTTCCTTCACAACCTTGTCAACCCATTTCCTAACGTCCGAGGTTTTCTTCAACGCATGCTGTGCTAGCGCTGTCGACAGAACTCCAACGCTGTTGGGAGGCCGTACCAAGTTCAGCTTCCTGATGGTCTCTTCCGCTGCGATGGCGTAGCCAACTCTCACGCCCGCCAGCGAGAATGCTTTAGACATCGTTCTGACAACGATAAGGTTGGAATAGCTTGAAACCAATCCAGCAAACGTCTTGCCGCAGTATTCATAGTATGCTTCGTCGACAACTATCACGGCGTCAAGCTCCGCTAAAAGCTTTCGCAGTTCGCTTTCTTCAATCAAGTTCCCCGTCGGGTTGTTCGGGCTGCAGAGGAAAACAATCTGCGTGTTGTTCTTCGCGGCTGTAAGCAGGCCCTCTACATCGTCTCTGAAGTCTGGCTTCCTGCTAACCTTGACAACCTTGCCCCCCATTATCTCTGCACATACTCGGAAGTATGAATAGCTTGGATAACTTATCAAAGCCTGACCATCTTTTTCCATGAATGTTTGAGAGACCATCATCAGGCATTCATCTGCTCCGTTGCCCACGGTAATCTCATCAATGTCCGTCTCCGCGTACTCGGCTAAGGCCTGACGCAGACGTTGATAGCTTGCATCAGGGTAGAGATGGACCGGGATTTTTTGGATGTTTCTCGATAGGCTGGCCAGCCATCTTTTAGGCTGGAAGGGTGAGGTATTGAGGTCCATCCTGATTATTGACTCTGGTTTCAAACCGTATTTGGCGGCCACCTCATGCGTAGGCGTTTCCCACGAGTACGGGATGAAATTTTCCAGCTCTCGTCTAATTCGTGGCATGGAAATTACATCCGTCTCACCCATTTTTAATATATGTGTAATGGCCGCCCGAAACCGTTTAAATATGAACTGTATCATTCATGGATGTAGGACGTTGGGCCGGTAGCTCAGCTTGGCTGGAGCGTTCGGCTGATAACCGAAAGGTCGGGAGTTCGAATCTCCCCCGGCCCACAGCAAATTCATAGATATGTTATGTGTATGACATTGATTATTATAGTTGGGACTGTCAACTTAAGGCTATCCATGACTTTATCCACTTCTCTGATACCTTAGGCCTGTATGTTGGGAAGCATGTGTTGAACTGTTTTATCCTCCTCTTGAGCTTGCTGAACCAAGACTCT
>Ga0105160_1000520_pt1 | contig 17902 bp, 15 predicted proteins | sample GXS110809BmetaG_FD_89591 | JGI IMG/M metagenome (GOLD analysis project Ga0105160, IMG submission 89591) | Hot spring microbial communities from Gongxiaoshe hot spring, China to study Microbial Dark Matter (Phase II) - GXS 110809B | ecosystem: Environmental > Aquatic > Thermal springs > Hot... | reverse complement strand
GTCCACACCCATCCCCCATCGTCCGATCCACCAGGCCAGGGGAAGCGAGCCGGACAAGAACGCGATAACCGTCCATAGCACCGCGATCATAAGCCTGCCTGTGGATCCTTATGGGTTTATGGAAATTGCCAGAACCGAGAAACCGCTCACCCGATAGGATCAGCTTTCCCCCAGACCATCCGGATTCCATCGCGAACTCGTTCGTGAATGCGCTGCAATCGGGTCTGGGATTCGGGAAGGATCATCAAGAGACTTCCACTTGTCAGCAATCCGGTGGTCAGAAAAAAGAACACCCCTTCCTCGATGGGCAACCCCAGAATATGGCATCCCGTGCTCCAGTTCACGGAAATCCGCCAGATCCCCTCCCGGATGGCGAGGGCATCTGCGATGGATAAATAGATAGCCGGCGGAAGCCAGATCTTCAGAAAGTTCTTCTTCTGATCCCACCACAGATCTCCACCGAAGGCCATCTGCAGGATGAAAGGCGGAAGACCCCAGACCAGGATCAGGCCCATATACGTCCAGGATGGCCCTCCCCAGCGCCAGATCGCCAGATTCGCCACCCAGAGTCCGATACCCACAGCGGTCACGCCCCATCGCCATCGAGGGCCTGCCCGGTGTAGGGATCCATGGGGGTTTCGAGGATTTTTCCACCGGATCCCCAACCACAGCCCGACAAGGATCGGCTGAAGTATGAAGAACAGATATTCTTCGAGCGGGACCCAGCCAACAAGCCAACCGGTCACGCGGTTTGGATCATACGTCCATACTCCGTGAGCCACCAGAAAGTTATCCCATGGCGTGGTATAGGTCAGTGCGATTCCAGTGTGGATCAGGATGGAGAGAGACCACATCCGCAAAGGAACAGATAGCTGACCGCGGCGCCAGCGATCGACCAGCATGGCCATTAAGAGGAGAGTGGGAAGGATGAGAAAAAGAACCAGAAATCCCAGATAGGTCATCGATCGCTCCGAAAGGGGGTCTGGAAGATTTGCGGCATGGCTATCGGACCCGGCGCTCCTTCCAATGGATTCCTGTCCCAATCCAGCGCTGAAAGAGGCCACGCAGGCCGGCGACGGCCACGATAGCGGCCCCCAGAGGAGCCAGCAGGGCCGCCTCCGGGCGACCCATCCGCCAGGTCCACGGAAGCAGAGACAACCCGCTGGTTGCCCAGCTGATCAGCGCGGTCCATCCTCGATCCCGGATCCCCAGCCGGGGGATTGAGAACGGAGTGGCCAGCCATGCGATCAGGAGCGCTGCGATCCATGGCCGCAGGCCGGGCCATACCAGAGTCCCTGCGCTCAGACGGGACATTCCATCCAACATATGTCGAAGGCCGGAATACATTCGCACCCGCAGCGCATGTTGACCGTCCAGCATGGGAACACGATAGCCGGAGGCGTGCAATCGAACGCCGAGGGCCAGATCCTCCAGCATCTGGTCCCGCACGGCTGCAAACCCACCGATCCGCTCATAAACCTCTCGGCGGATCAGCAAATATTGGCCGTTCACGATCCCATGCGAAGCGCGCAGCGCCGCAAAGAGGCCGGCGAAAGCCGCGGCCAGAGCTGCCGCTTCCAGTGCGCTATTGAAATCGAAAGCTGGGAACAGCGTCAATCCATCTGCCTCATGGGTCAGCGCCCAGGCGACCGCACTGGCTGCGCTATCCGGCGCGTGCCATGTATCCGCATCGGTGAACAGCAACCACTCCCCTCGGGTCGCCAGAGCTCCCTGATGGGCGGCATACGGCTTGCCCAACCAGCCTTGCGGCAACTCCCGGATGGACAACACCGGGATCCCGAAGGCAGCGGCCACCCGGGCGGTATCATCTCGCGACTGATCATCCACCACGAGGATCTCCAACGGCCCCGGATAACGAAGCTGACGCAAAGAAGGGAGCAGGCGACGGAGATTCTCCGCCTCGTTACGGGCGGGAACGATGATGGAAAGGGAAGGCAACGGGCCGGAAACCGGACAGACGGGCAAAACCGGCAGGCGCTGAGTCCGGTGAAATCCATAAAGCGCCAGGCCCAGCTTGACGCCCGCATGCATCAGCATCCAGCGCATCTTTGAATGCTCCGGATAAGAGAACGTAGTAATCAAAAATGGAGTTGGGGGTTAGGACGGGCACCTCTGGTGTCCATCCCAGCCCCAAAGACTTCTACTTCTTAGGAGTTGCGCAGTTGAAAGCTCTAAGGTGGGACGGAATGGCCACCCCCCTTTCTCCCCCCTCCCCACGGCCCTTTGGGCCGTGGGGAGGGGGGAGAAAAATCTTTGCCCCCATGGGAAACGAACTGCGTAAGTCCTGCTTCTATTGAAAAGCCCCATCCGGAATTCAAATCAGGCAGTCGAACCCCGAACTGCGATTCGCTGGACGCGCACCCATACCCCTGGCCATGGATCCAGCGTGGCCCGAAGATGGGGACGCGGAGGCGAAGCGAGCGGCGTAAAGATCACCCGCTGAAGCATCCGGGCCAGGGCCAGAAATCCTTCCAGCCGGGCCAAGGGGGCCCCAATGCAAAACCGCGGCCCTCCCCCAAAAGGAAGATATCGAAACCCCATCCCTTCCCCCTCCGGGTTGAGAAAGCGCTCTGGCTGGAAGGATTCGGGGGCTTTCCATAACTTGGGATGCCGATGGATGGTATAAATCGATATCAGTAAACGTGTCCCGGATGGGATCGAAACGCCACACATCCTTAGGGGGACAAGGGCTCGTCGGTTCAGAACCGGGATGGGAGGGAATAACCGCAAGGATTCCATACCGACCGCGCGCAGCAAGGGCAGTCGATGGATGGACCGGGGATCGGGCATATTCTCCCCCAGTTGTTCCCGGATCTCCTCCCGGACACGAGTCTGAATCTCCGGATGCCACGCCAGCAACGCGATCGTCCACGCCAGCCAGGTGGCGACGGTGTCGTGGCCAGCGATCAGCATGGTCGTCATCTGATCCCGGATCTCTTCGTCGTTCATATCCGTCCTCTGAACCCATGCGGAGAAAAGGTCGCCCTGATCAGGCTCCGAGCGCCGCTGGCGGATGAATTCCCGAATCAACGTATCCAGCCGTTGAAGGGGTTTTCTGTAACTTGGCCGGGGGATCCGGGGGCAAAGCAGCCATGCTCCAGGCGCAATATATGCACGAGCAGCTTGTAAGGGTTCCCAGAGCTCTTCCGCTGCTTCCTCCGGCAACTTAAAAAGAACATCCAGCAGGATCTCCAGCGCCAGCCGGCGCATTTCGACATCCATCTCCACGACGCCCCCATCCGGCCAGGCATCGATCCGACGGTCGATCTGTTGCAGCATGCGGCCCGCATGAGCCTCCAGATATTCCGGCCGGAAGAAAGGCTCCGCGATCCGACGCATCCGATCATGGGCCTCCCCATCGATCACCAGCATGCCGCTCCGAAGGAGCTGGACCACCGGATCAGACTGCAGGCGCGAGGAGAGCAAAGGGCGAAGGGTCACCAGAGCCATCCGTGCAGCCTCCGCGCCAGCTACCACGGCCACTTGCATCCCGGGCAACGGCAGGAAGAAAACATCCCCCGCATCCTCCCGCAACGGACGCAAGGCCTCTAACAGGAAGCGCTCTCGAAGCAGAATGCGCAGGGCCTGCCAGCGCGCGTAAACTCCCGGAACCGCGTGAGGATATAGCGAGCTCATCGATGGCTGACTCCCGGTTTTCATTCTTCCACCTTCGATTGCCCGTGTGCCCCGCCGACCATCGGAGCCGGATAGTCCACTCCGATCCGACAACGCGCGGTTCTCTGGACCTCTTCAGGCATCGTCCACGGGGCATGCACGTAAGAGTCCGGAACGTGTTCCAGCTCAGGCACCCATCGCCGGATGTAACGGCCCGCCGGATCCCAGGTTCGCGCTTGAACCGTTGGATTAAAGGTGCGAAACCCCGAGGCATAATCCGTGCCGACGCCGGCGACCCATTGCCAGTTCCCCACGTTGACGGCCGGATCTCCATCCAGAAGCTCCTCGAAGAACACCTGGGCCCCCAGGCGCCAATCCACCCTTAGCGCACGAGTCAGGAAGGAGGCAGCGACCATCCGCGCGCGATTCGGCATCCATCCGGTGGCCCGAAGCTGCCGCATCCCGGCGTCCACCAGCGGATATCCGGTGCGGCCCTCGATCCACGCCTGGAGCGCTTCCGGATCCTCCCGCCACCGTATCCTTCCTTCCTCCGGCCGAAGAGGACGTTCCGCCAGGTTCGGGAAGTGAAAGAACAATGTGATGAAAAACTCGCGCCAGATCAGCTCGTCCAGCCACGCCGAAGCTCCCTGACGCGCCTCCTCATGCGGCGCGCGCTCCATCGCCTGCCATGCGGCGATCGCTACTCGACGGGGCGAAAGCATCCCGAAACGCAGATAGGGCGAGAGACGGGCGCTCCCCTCCCGATCCAGCCAGTTTCGATCCCGATGATAACGATAGATCGGCGCCTCCTCTCCTTCTGTAAACGATCGCAGGCGCTCCAGAGCGGCTTCCTCCGAAGGCGGGAAATCATCGAAGCGCTCCGCACGTTCGAGGAACAGCGGAAGCGAAGGGATCCCTGGAGGGGTTGGAATCCGAACAGGAGCCGGTTGCAGCGAGTTCGGGTTGAGCGCGGTGGTGCTTCGCCACATCCGTCGAAAGGCGCCGAACACTCGATACGGCATCCCATTCGGTTTCACTATGGAAGCCGGATGGCGAATGGTCGGGAAGCCTATACGATGGAGAGGTAGCTGGTGAGCGATCCGCTCATCCCGCTCACGAGCATAGGGAGTGAAATCCTCTTCCGCGAAGATCAGCCGGGCTCCGGTTTCCGCCATGAGAGCCCCAAGCGTTTCGAGGGGAGGTCCAGCACGAACCACCAGGTAGCTTCCCCGCTTTCGAAGGGCATGATCCAGCGCCTGAAGGGCGGCCATCAAAAACGCTTGCCGACGGGGCGATACACTCCGGAGAACCGGGTCCAGAATAAAGACGGGAATGACCGCGTCCGCTGCCCTTAAGGCGGCGGTTAAGGCGATCTGATCATGAAGGCGCAGATCCCGGCGGATCCACCATAGAGCGATCACCATTGCAACTCCTCGGGCCGACGGGGCATCGGCACATCCTCAGGAAAACACATGTGCAGAATCAACAGCAACTGGTAAGAGATATCGCGATCAAAGGCGTAAAAGCCTTCATAATAGCGCCCCGCTCCATGCAGGGCCGAGATCTCCCGAGCCAGAAGAGACATAAAGAGCCCGGGACCATAAGCAACGACGAACCAGTACTGGACCAGCGGAGTCCCTTCGGTATTGATCCAGCGTAGAGAAGCGGGAAGGATAGGCCCTCCGGGCTCATGAACATCCATGGCGCCGTAGATCCATCCCCTGGCGATTCCGAGCGAAATCGTGCGATAGCGCTCCACCTGAGGGAGAAAACGGGACATGAACTGGAATGAAACGTGAAGATGGGCGGTGCCCCGACTCTGAGCGGCCGCTTCCTCAATAATGTGGCTGACCGAAGTCATGGCTGCCACCGAAAGGATGTAGCGAAATGCAATATGACGCCACGCTTCCGGGGTAAGCTGCCGGAGCAACGCCTCTCCCTGAGGGGGATAAGATGATAGAACGTCCTTGTAGAAATCATCCAGGATCCGAAAGGCAGACATGAAGCGCCTCCTCCCTGACTGATCGTCCTGCGAACAAAACTTCAGGTGGCCTGCCTGTCGCGGATTCGACCAAACGATCGTTGGGAGCGAAGGAAAGCTTCTTCAGCGTCTCGCCCCACCTCCAAAGTCCATTCGGGAAGTCGATAGCGCAACTCCTGTTTTCAGAAGTTCTGGGGGCTATTACTGGAGTTTTCCCCTTTCCGACGAAGTTATCTGTGCGTTGGAGAGGCCCGGCATCGGGAACACCCGGAACGATGGGGTTTCCGCCAGCGCCCGCAGGATGGCTTCCGCTGCCCGCCAGGCGCCCAGCACGACGGCGGGAACCGATTGCCCGGGAAACACGCTATCGCCGACGAGCCACAGTTGGGGACCCAGGCGAGGCCCCCAGCTCCGCCCGATTCCGGTCTGGGGAAAGCCGCCTACCCATCCCAGGGAACGTCGGGTGAACCGCTGAAAGGTGATCGGAGTGCCGGATTCCCGGAAGACCAGCCGGTTCTTCAAATCCGGGATGACCTGAGCGGCGAGATCCAGCATGCGTTCCTCCATCCGGGCCTTTTGTTCCAGGTAGGCCTCCCGATCGCTTTCCCACCATTTCCACCACGGCGCAAGGGCCGTATGGGTGCTGATGCTCAGCGCGCGATGACCCGGAGGAGCTCGCATGGAATCCCATGCGGGGCTGATAGAAAGAAAGATCGTACGCCCCTCGCCCCATCCGGTCCCCCCGAGGATCTGGTGATGAAGAGGCAACCGGATCATTGAACCATCATCCCGGATCCCCGCATAGATGACGAAAGCGCCCCATCCATCCGCTGACGCAGGGGAGGTATTCCGCAAGGATGCGGGGGCTTCGTCGCCCAGCAACCGCGCCGTATCGAAAGGCGTGAGATTGAAGATCACGTGACTGGCCTCCACGGCCATGGCCGTGCGCGTCTCCACCAGCCACCCGCTCGGCCGCGCTGCCCGCACGCGCACAACCTCCTGGCGATAAAAGATCTGACCTCCGAACCGCTGGATCGCCCCGGCCAGCTGGACCGCCAGCCCTCCCATCCCTCCGCGGACGGATCCCACTCCCGTATGCGGCAAATCGAGCGCCACCGCCCCGTATGCAGCATAAACCCGATCGGCCAGCGCCTGTGCGCTGATCAGCAACTGGGCATCCACAAATTCACGAAGTCGTGGAATATCTTTGGGCATATGATCGGTTACCCGTCGGAACAGATCTGAGAGGACCCTGATCCGCGCCCGATCTTCGCTGAGCCATCGGGCCCCTTCGTAAACCAGACGAAAGGCATCGCTCCACGTCTGGAGAGGCCATGGCGGCCTCCGGAGCGCTATTGCCCAGAACGCATGAGCCGTCTGCTCCTGCCAGGACCAGAAGGGCTCGGCTGCGAGGCCGAAGCGAGCGCGCCGTTCCTCCCGCCAGCGCTCGCGGTCCACCCATCGGGTCACACAGGTCCCATCCGGGAGATGAACCTGCATGGCGATGGCCTCGGGCCGAACCCCCCAATCGATGCCCAGAACCTCGCCCAGAAGAGCCAGGGGCATCCCGGGCTCAAATCCTGCAGCCAGGGTGGCGCCCGCATCGAATCGGAACCCCCTTCGAACGAATGTGGCGGCGCACCCTCCCGGGTCCCAGTGGGCTTCCAGGACCACAACCGGACATCCAGCGTGGGCGAGCAACGCCGCGGCCGTAAGCCCACCGATCCCTGCGCCCACCACCACGACCGGTTTCATGCCCGAACCTCCAGCAACTTACGAATCCTCCGGGCCCGATAAGCGAATAAAAGCGGAAGACTGATCCATATCGCGGTCGCCAGGATCCAGCGAATCGGATGTGAGGGCCAGCGGGCTTCGATTTCCTCAATAATCCGGGTGCATTGGGGGCCCTCTCGTTCAAAGCGATGAGTATGGACCCAGCGCCGGAACGGGCCTTCCAGCTGCTCATCCGTGAACCCCAGCTCCGAAACCGCCCGATGGCGGGCCGTCCATCGAATCCGAAATGGGCCACGGCCGATCACAAAGCGCGTGATGGATCCCTCCGCCACCGGCTCCCGATGCTCCCAGTTCCACCCCAGGAAAGACGGGGTCAGAAGTTCCAGAACTACCGGATCCCGGTGCAGCGCGGAGACTTTTTCGATGGGTGCCTTCACGATCAGGACATAGCGAAATCTCATCGTCTGCTCCAAACCTGAACGTTGGTTCCGAGACTCGCCGAGTGCCCGGCCCGGGCATCCAGCCCGATTGGGATGGGCGGATCCGAGCCGGGGATCGGTCAGGTTTCAGGCTAACTTTTATTGCAGGTCGCTGGCTTCCTCCTCCAGGATGGAGGCCAGACGCGCCAGCGGATCCCCAGGATCCGCGATCTGCCGCAAGCCCGCCGCGTATCCAAGCAAAACGGATCGCAGCGCCGGGAGCGGCAGCTGATGATGGCGGAAGAAATCCGCGAGCCATCGCATCTCCCCTCGGGCCAGTTCAATCACCCCCAGGCGCAGCGAAGCCTCCAGCATGCGGTCGGGGCTGACAAGATCCAGGTCCAGTTCCTGCAGGGTTCGAAATTCCTCTCCCGCCTGTTGGGCCAGCCTGAACTCGATCTGCGGCCGATGAAGGCGATAACGACGGAGAGCTTCAAGATACTCCGTGGGCAGTGAGAGGGTGGGTGGGGAATCCGAACCCATCAGGATTCCCAGGACCTGCTGAGGCACCTCCTCCCATCGATCCCCCAGGTAATGTCCCCAGATATATCGTCGGGCTTCCGGATATCGTTGAAAGATCCTCCCACCAAAGGCAAAGCGAATCCCACGGCGCCGGATGAACTCGGCTGCATCGGCCAGGGTGGCTGCGGTATACAGCGTCTGAGCCGTCATCACGATCAGATGCGGCCGCGTGGCCTCGAGGGCTTCCTCCATCTGAACGAAGGGGACGTCAGCCCCCAGGTCCACGACTATCCATCCATGGCGGCGAAGCAGCAGTGTGATGAGCAGGCCCGGCAATGCATGGATCTCCTGAGGCGGCCCGGCCACCAGGATCCGCTCCGGGCGAATGGGAGGAGGGGCTGCCGCAATCATTGCATGGAGGCGACGGCTCACCAGCGCCGAGGCGAAATGCTCCTGCTGCACCGTAGCGGTTCCTCGATACCAGCGCTCGCCTACCTCGATCATCCCGGCAATCCCCAGGCCGATGCACACCTGCTCCACAGAATACAGGGCCAGAGCTTGACTCCAGACCCGGTCTGCCTCCTCTTCGTTAAAGTTCAACACCGCCTCCACCCAGGCCTGTCGGAGGGCCTCCATGGAGGCCGGGCCCATCTCGCGAGGGGGAGGGGAAACCGGCATCCCCCGCAGGGGATCCTGACCCGCCGCTTCCAGCGCTCGCCACAGGGCAATCGCCTGCTGGATGCGCATGCCCTCCGCCTGGCGGGCCAGTAACCAGCGGATCATCTCGATATCCCGCCGGGAATACAGACGGTGTCCGCCTGGAGTCCGATGGGGTCGAGGTAGCCCATACCTTCGCTCCCAGGCTCGCAATGTATCCGGACGGATCCCCGTCTCCCGCACGACCACCTGCAAGCCATATGCCGGCCGTTCTTCCTCGCGCTCCATTGGTCACCCCAGCCGGATCAGACAGTTTCGGCAGACCTGTCGCACGGCAGACGATCACGCCATCCCAGGATCCCCGGAGGGATCCCTAACATCCTCCGAATTGGCAGGTCGCCCTTCATTGATTGCAAAATTGTAAAAGCGTCGTATATGAAGCCCAGGGCCATGTGGGCTGAATGAAGGCGCCCGCGCCCCAAACCACAGGTAAAGGTCAACGGCGCATCCGATCTCGCCATGTCCATCCTGTTCAGGACGTTGCATGGGCCCGCGCGAGAACATGCTGGTGGAGTGGGAAATCGATTCCGTGCTCTTCGATCAGGCGCTCCACCGTGAGCCGGGCGGAAATCAGTACCATCGGCAGGCCGGTTCCGGGATGGGTGCTGGCGCCCACAAAATACAGATTCCGATATCGGGGATGACGGTTCGAGGGCCGTAGATAGCCCATCTGTGAAAAGTGATGGCTAAGGCCAAAGGCCGCTCCTTTTTCCAGATTATAGAGGCGCTGCCAGGTCTCGGGATTATAAGTCACCTCAAAGCGACGTAGCTCACCGACCTGAACCCCAAGCTCCTCCCTCAATCGTTGCTCCACTTTTATCCTGGCGTGCTGGACAAGAGCATCCATATCCTGTCGTGCCGGATCCAGATGTCCCATCGGCACCAGCACCATCAACGTATCTCCACCGGAAGGAGCGGCCGATGGGTCCAGACGCGCCGGCGCATGGACGTAAAAGCTGGGCTCATCGGGCAGAGTGCGATCACGGAAGATCCGGTCGAAACTCGCCCGGTAATCACCAGCGAGGAACAGGTTGTGTGCGAAGAGCTGTGATAGAGGAGCATTTAACCCCCAGTAAAATGTGATCGCCGAACACGTGTAGCGATAGCGCTCGATTCGGCGAACCTCCGGCCCCGGGGGCAATAAATGACGATATGCGTAAGGCAGATCCGCGTTCACGATCACAAAATCCGCCGGGATACGTTCCCCGCTTTCCAGGATTACCCCTGTGGCCCGATCGCCGTCGATTTCAATTCGCCGCACAGGGGCTTGATAGATGACGTGGGCGCCCCACCCTCTGGCGATCTGTTCCAGGCTTTCCACAAGGCGATACATCCCACCTCGAGGCAACCAGATACCGCGGATGAATTCCGCCGCAGCCAGCATCGCATAGGTTGCCGGAGCCTCGTAGGGGCTTAGCCCCAGATACATGTCCTGGAACGTCATCGCCGCTCGCAAGCGGGGATCCTGCACATACCGCCCGGTTTCTTGGTAGTGAGGCGTAAGAGCTCGTAGCTCAAAAAGGAATCGCAGGTGAGTCGGATTGAAATAATCGAAGAAAGACAAGAAGTTCCGACCAATAAAGCGTTCCATAGCGATCTGGTAGAAACGATAACCGTCTGTGAGATAGCGCACAAAGCCCTCAAAACTTCCCGGGGCCAGCGCCTCTATCTGCTCCCGAAGCGCAACCAGGTCGCTGGTCATCGTCAGCCGGGAGCCATCCGGGAAGAAGATCTGATAGAGGGGATCCGCACGGATCAGATCCAGATGATCCTCCATCCGCTCCCCCAGATCGGCATACGTCTGCTCAAAGACCTCCGGCATCAGCAGCAAGGTGGGCCCTGTATCGAAACGATGGCCATCTCGCACAAGGCGCCCGCAACGGCCCCCGGGCTCGTGGTTTTTTTCCAGCACGAATACCGAAAAGCCCAGGCGTGCGAATCGGGCTGCCGCCGCCAGCCCGCCAATCCCCGCCCCAACGACAACCACTCGCTTGGAATTCATCTCAGAAGCTCCTTTCCATCAAGTTGACGGCCCCATCAGTTTTAAGGGAAGAGCAAACGATTTTTCGCCCCATCAGCAAACCATTCCGGGTTCTGACTGGTTTTCAGAGGAAGGGGCGCCCTTCGAGTTCCGGGGATGATCCCCCCGGGATCGAGACCCATCCAAAGAGCGCCGCGCATGGAGGGAGGAAAGAACCCGGACGATTGGGCGGGTCTCCGGCAACTGCCGGAGACCCGCCCGCCTCCTGCACCCCGCCCTATCTTATCCCAATCGCCTCATTTTGTCAAGATATTATTGACATAATATTGACAAAATGTGGACAATCGTGGTATAGTGAAGCTGTAGCCTGCCCCGATGTGGCGAGCCACCTGAGGGAGGAGGGGCCACGATTTCCGGCCTGTGAATCGGTCTGGCAGAAGGGGCAATCCGCCTGTTCGCCGACCGATGCCCAGCTCTGAAGTCGGTCTCTCCTTTGGGGGATTCTGGGGCGTGGGGTTGCTACCGGATGTTCCGCTTCCCAAAAGCTCCGGGTTCCCCTTCCCGTGCCTGGAAGGGCCACAAAGGGAGAATCCGGAAGCGCGGTTCCCGCCAATTGAGGGGCAGAGTTCATCGATTACGGAGGATCGGATGGCTCTTGCCTTGGCGGATTGGGAACAGCCGCTGGTTGAGCAAGCCCAAGCAGCCCTGAATTCTTCTGGCTCATTCCGTGCACATATCCTCAGCGACACACAGCTGCGCCAGGCATATAAGGCATGCGAGCAAATCATTCGATGGCACAGTCGCTCGTTTTATCTGGCTTCGATGCTACTGCCTTCTCCCAAGCGACAAGCCGTGCGCGCGCTGTATGCGCTTTGCCGTGTAGCCGACGACATCGTGGATATGCCCCGGGGGGATCCGAAGGCAGAACTCGCTCGCTGGCGTCAGATCATTCACGCCGATCCCCCACCAGATAGCGAGCCGATAGCGCTGGCGTGGGCCGACACCCGCATCCGCTATCGGATCCCAACAACCTACGTGGAACAATTTTTTGACGCGCTTTCTCGAGATCTTCAACAAACCCGCTACGAAACGTTTGTGGAGCTGGCAGGCTATTGCTACGGGGTCGCCTCCACTGTCGGGCTGATGAGCATGCATATCATTGGCTTTTCCGACCCCGAGATCATTCCCTATGCGATCCGCCTGGGGATCGCGTTGCAGCTGACCAACATCCTGCGGGATGTGGGGGAGGACTGGAGGCGCCAGCGGCTGTATCTGCCGCGGGAAGAGTTGCGCACATTTCGTCTCACTGAAGATGACATCGCGATGGGACGAGTCGATGGGCGCTGGCGGGATTTCATGCGCTTCCAGATCGTCCGGGTTCGCCGTCTCTACGCGGAAGCGCTACCGGGCGTGATGGGATTAAATCCCGATGGACGTCTGGCCATCGCAGCCGCAGCCGAGCTATACCGTGGGATTCTGGAAGACATCGAAGCCCATGATTACGATGTGTTCCGACGAAGGGCCCATTTGAGCTTCGGTGCGATGCTCGCCCGCCTTCCCCGGATCTGGTGGCGGGTTCGGACAGGTTTCTACGCCCGTCTCACCAACGAATGAATTGAAAATTTCCAGACTGAACCGACTCCGGTGGTCAGAAAAAGTCCTCTTGAGGCCTTCAGTTAGGAGGAGCAATGGTTGACAGCAAAGCAACGAAGGAACACCTCGGATGTGGGGTCCCAGCGACAGCGGAGTGGCCGAAACCACGGCTGGTGGTCAGCGCGTGTCTGGGCTTTGCCGATGTTCGCTACGATGGAAGCCGCATCCCGAATGCCTTGATTGAGGCCTTGAAGCCTTACGTGGAATTCCTCCCCATCTGCCCGGAAATGGCGATCGGGCTGGGGGTTCCTCGGCCGCCCATTCGCCTCGTGGAAACCGGGGAGGGGATTCGTCTCCTTCAGCCCGACATGCGTCAGGATCTCACGGAGACAATGAGGCGGTTCAGTGAGTCTTTTCTAAGTCAGGTGGGAGAGGTGGATGGACTGATCCTGAAGAGCCGCTCTCCTTCGTGCGCGCCTCGAGATGCGCGGGTTTATACCGAATCCGGGAAGGGGACCTCCGGGGGGCGAAGGGCGGGGCTTTTCGCCGAAGCGGCCCGTCGCTTCTTTCCGAACGTCCCCATAGAAGACGAAGGCCGCCTGACCAACCGGGAGCTCCGAGAGCACTTTCTAACCGTCATCTTCGCGCTGGCTCGCTTGCGCTGCGCGATCCGGGAGGGACGCATCCGATCCCTGATGAACTTCCACGCCCGCTATAAATTCTTGCTGATGGCTTACAACCAGAAAGCGCTCCGGGAGCTGGGCCGCCTCCTGGCCAATCCGGAACATCTGCCTGTGCAGGAGGTGTTTCAACGCTATGCAATCTTGTTTCGGTCCGCCTTATCGCATCCACCCCGACGTCCCGCTGTCGTTAACGCGCTTATGCATGGAATGGGGTATGTCTCCGCGCGCCTGACTTCCCGAGAAAAGGCGCATTTCCTGGATCTTCTGATGGATTATCGGGAAGGCCGCGCGCCTTTGAGCGCACCCCTTCGCCTGTTGCAATCCTGGGCCATCCGCTTTGAGGAATCCTATCTGCTCGAGCAAGCGTTCTTCGAGCCCTTCCCTCGTCCTTTGATCTCCTTAGAAGATTCCGGGAAAGGACGACCATCCCGCGAAAGATAGTCAGCGGCGCTCCGGCTTGCGAATGCTGGAATACCAGGTCGGGAGCCGCGTTCAGAAACGCGCGGGGAGATTCCCCACCCTGCCCTCGATGAGCGGGATCACCTGGTTCTGAATTAGAGCGGGCCATGTGAACTTCTGGCGGACCCGCCGGCGCAGGCGGGCGATGGGATCGGTTTCCAGGAAGTGAGCGATTGCTGCCGCCAGCGCTTCCGGACCTTCGGTTTCGGGGAACAAAAACACATCGGCCCCGCCCAGTTCCTCCAGGGGTGGGAGGGCATACGCGAACACCGGCAGCCGGGCCAGCCCCGCCTCTAACACCGGCAGCCCGAACCCCTCCTCGCGACTGGTGAGCAGCACCGCGTCGGCCAAGGTGTAGAAGTCCGCCACGGACTCCTCCGGCAACCCCTCTCCCACAAATTCGTAGAGGAAATGAACCGCGTTCTCGAGCCCCCACACGGCTCGCAGACGGCGGAGCTCCTCCAGATAAGCCCGGTTGGCCGGACTGTGCGGACCCGGCGGGCCGGTGATCACCAGTCGGGCATCCCAGCGGGTCTTCTCGCGCAACGCTTTCACGACCGCGATCGCCGTTTCCAGGTTCTTCCGGCGGGTGATCCGGACCGGGGTAAGCAGCATGACATCGGCTTCCATCAAGCCCAGCTGCTCCACCAGCGAGCGGGTCAGGGGGGTCCAGCGGAAGAAATCCCCGGGATCCACGCCGTTGGGGATCACGTGGATCTGCTCAGGTGGAATTTTCCATGCGGCGGCCAGCGCCTGACGACGGGCCTCTGAAACCGTGACGTGGATCACCGGCCACGGCCGGAAGAGCAGATCCCACGGCTCCCCCGGGAAGCGGGGCGCCTCCGCCCGCAGGATCACGGCGTCGTGGTGCCAGCCGATCCAGCGCCGGGGCTCCTGACAGACGAGGTCATACAGCGCTGCGGAGAGGGCGAGGTTTTTATCCAGCGTGCATACATTGTGAAGGATCGCCACATCTGCCCCGCGCAGGGCCTCCGAGAGGGCGGCCCGCAGTTGCTCTCGCCATGCTTTGAATTCGGGCGGCAGGTGGCCCGTCGCCAGCACCTTCTGCAGATCGACGATCGCCCCATGCCCCCCATACATCGGTGGGATTTGGATCGCCTCCACCCCGGGCGCTTCCATCTCCACCTGCCCGGCGATCACCCGCACCCGATAACCGGCCTCCGCCAGGTATCGCGCCTGCCGGGCAACCACGGTCTCCACGCCACCTACTGTTGGAGGGGCTGTGTAATGGATCAGGGCAACGACCCCCCGCCCTGATCCACGTGCCTCGTTCATCCCCGCCTCCGAGAAAAGTGGAACCAGTGGACGCCTTCAGCCCTTCAGCCTCTATATTCAAAGCCATGTGATCATTGAGGCCTCTTGATTGCAAAGTAACTTAGTTCTCTCTTGATGCGGCCGTCTGCCAGAGCTTTTGAGCGATCTCTTCCACGCTCCAGTTCTGACCAACCTGCCATCGAAGCAATGGGATCCCCGCGATTCGGAACAGTTCATCTTTCCGGCGATCCCGATCTCGTCGGACCGACGTAAGGTGAGAGGTGTCATCCAGTTCAATGGCAATCACCGGCTCCCATGATCGGGGGTGGAGGAGGAGGAAATCGACGTGGCCATACTCTAACATCTGATATAATCCCCGAGGGAGATGGCGACGACGTTTCATGATTTGCGCCAGCGGAACCTTCACCGCGATCACCCATCGCTCCCCGATTGCTTTCTTTAGAGTCCAATAGAAAGCCGCCTCACTCTCGGAAAGCAATCGGAGAGGTCTTATCCTCCCAACGTCCAGGTCCTCTTCGGTCTCTGCCGGCATCCACCCGATTGTCGTCCCCGCCGGTTTCCTCTGGAATGAGCGGGGACGTTGGAGGCTCAAAACGATCAGCACCAGCCCGATCAACATAAGAAGCGATATTCCAATTATGACGACCCCAGCAGTTTGCATACCCATCATATTCCTCCATAATTAATACAAAATGGCCTTTTGCGAAGATAGAAGCTCCCCTCGAGGCAAGCCGCTGACAGGGCCTGTCCATTATTAAGGATTCCATGGGCTCGAAAACTTGTCCACACCGGTGGAGATGACTACCCATTGTTATTTACAATTCGACTTTGAACAGACGGGCTGTCTGATTTCTCGTTCAGGCCCTTCCCTTGCACGATGCAAACCCCTAATCCCCCATCCTGAGGAAAGTGGGCAGGCAAGAGAGCAGGATAGAATTCAAAAGCCCCACGCTCCGAGATCCGATGGCCGCTGGAGGAAAAAACATCCTGGCGAGAAAGGAGGGGGTCATGCATGTTCTACTTTGGATTCTTCAGTTTCTCCTCGGCTTCTATTTTATCATCACCGGGATCGTTCACTTCATCGTGCCGCCGGGTCTTCCAGAGCAGATGGCGTGGATGTATGAGCTTCCACCTGCCCTTCATCTGATCAGTGGCTCTGCGGAGATCATGGGTGGATTCGGGCTCATCCTGCCAGGACTCCTTCGCGTTCAGACCCGGCTAACGCCCCTGGCCGCCCTGGGGCTGGTGCTGATCATGATCGGCGCGGCCTTCTGGCACTTCTCACGGGGGGAGTTCATCAATATCCTGATGAATGCGATCCTGGGTGGCATCGCCGGTTTCATCGCCTATGGGCGCTGGCGCCTCATCTCATTACGGGAGCCCACATCGCCTCTCCCACCCAACCGCCCCTGAGCTCTCACAGTCTTGCTTGAAGGAGCAAGAAACCATGCGCAGGCGCTTCACAGCCAGGCGCTCCGCCTTCCGCTTGTTGAACACAGACCCTTTCAGTTCTCCCCCGGATTGCCGGCGACGCGCGCCGCCATGGCTCTGGAGCTTGCTCCTTCTCCTCCTGGGAGGAAGCATGCTCCCTCTGCCTACCGCCCACGGCCAGGGCGGTCCCTTCCGGGTTTATCTCCCTCTGGTAGCCCGACAGGGACCGGAGATGCCACCCGGTGTGGATTTCGGGCTGGTCTTCATCACCTCCGCGGAATATCCCGCGGACGCGGCTCGCTTCGATCGGGCGAGAAGCGCAGGTGCCCGCTGGGATCGCTGGCCGCTGTACTGGAGCGGGGTGGAGACATCGCCGGGCCAATTCCAGTGGAACCACGTGGATTCCGCCCTTCGCGATGCCCTCGCTCAGGGTTTCGAGGTCTCCCTCATCCTGATGGGCACCCCCAGCTTCTACGCCGCCGGAGGGGTCCCCACTCGCCTGCCCATCGGCGGCTCTCTCCTGCGCCAGTCCCGAAGGGATGCCCCAACCCCCGAAGCGCCGATCGCTATCGCCGCCGCCAACCCTCCGGCTGGCCTGTACGCGCCCATTTTCACCGATGGCACGGATCGCCCGGGCCCTGGCAAAACCATCAACCCGGAGAACCGATGGGCGGCGTTTGTGTATCAGGCGGTCGCCCGTTACCGGCCGGGCGGGCTCGCAAGCCAGCAGGTGCCCGGATGGCCTTCCGGCCGTGGCGTGCGCGCCTGGGAGATCTGGAACGAACCGGATCTAACGTTCTTCTGGAACGGCACCGCCGCGGATTATGCGCGGCTGCTGAAGGTCGCTGCCATCGCCGCCCGTCAGGCGGACCCCCAGGCCCGCATCCTGTTCGGCGGTCTGGCGATCTTCGAGAAACCGAACTGGCTCCAGGAAGTTCTCGCCGTCCTTCGGAACGATCCCACCCCCGATTTGCGGGACGCTTTCGGCTGGTATTTCGATATCCTCCCCATTCATAGCTACAGCTATGCCTGGCAGACATTCCGTTACCTCAACCAGGCGAAGGCGACGCTGCGCGACTTCGGGCTTTCCAAAGAGCTCTGGGTGAACGAAAGCGGCCTGCCGGTGTGGGATGACTACCCGGGACCGACCTGGGATCCCGACAGTGGATATTGAGGAACGAAGGAGGAGCAGGCCGCTTATGTGGTGCAAAGCGCGGCCTATGCCCTCTGGCTGGGAGCGCGGGTGGTTTTCCACTTTATGCTGCACGATGACTGTGGGAACGGGCCGAATGCTCAAGATGCCTTCGGTCTCCACCGCAATCCGGATCCAGCGCCCTGTTATCCATCGGACGCCGGCGCGCGTCCCGCGGCCGCCGCCTATCGGCTGGTGGCCGCCCATCTGCGCGGGGCCACGCCCCTCTGGCGTCTGCGCACCACCAACGGCCAGACC